>ENA-OSJC01000710-OSJC01000710.1-marine-metagenome-genome-assembly--contig:-NODE-710-length-31032-cov-9.936004_pt1 | contig 31032 bp, 22 predicted proteins | sample MGYA00237885_ERZ534234 | MGnify/ENA primary metagenome ERZ534234 (study PRJEB26413, sample SAMN06343907) | marine metagenome | isolation source: coastal waters | place: Atlantic Ocean: West Antarctic... | reverse complement strand
TACTGTTCAACAATTAATATCAGCTAAGTAATATGGCTATGGGTATCAGTATGGGTATTGGTATACCTAGCGGAGTACTTGAAATTTATTCAAGTGTTAATAATGATATAGTATTCACTGTTCAATCTGATAATGTAGGTACAAGTAATGATAATCAATTCACAATACCAACAAATTCTGCGTCAACATATTTATATGATGTTTCTACTAGTGATGGTTATACTGCTACTGGATTAACTGGAGACCACACAATAACATTTCCTAGTGGGGATGGAACACATACAGTTACTATTAGTGCTGAAGTAGGTGACTTTAGATTGTTTTACTTTAACAATGGTGGAGACAGATTAAAAATATTAGATATTTCTAATTTTGGAAATTACGGAGGTGGTAATTCTCAACAATTTGTATTCAGAGGTTGTAATAATTTAACAATAAGTGCTACGGATATTGGACATTTTGAAACTGTTACAAATTTTAGATTAACTTTTCAAAATACAAGTGTTTCTACTTTACCGTTGATAGATACAAGTTCTGTTACTTCGTTTGAAGCAGCTTTTAGTAGTTGTAATTTTACAACGTTTCCTAGCCTAGATTTATCTTCTTCTGCTACATTCTATAAAACTTGGCAACTTAATTCTAATTTAGTGAATTTCCCTGCAAATATGTTTGACAATTCCCCTGCAACTATTTACGCAAGAGCGTTTAGAAATACTAATTTATCACAAACATCAATAGATAATATATTGGTTAGTATTGATACTGCTGGTCAAAGTAACGGAACATTTGACCAAAGTGGTGGTTCTACTCCAAGTGCAACTGGTTTAGCAGCTATCGATAGTTTAGTAGCTAAAGGATGGACTATAACTTATACAACTTAAAAATATGAAAAGTTCAGAATTATGTAACCCTTCAAGAGAAACTTGGTTTATATGTTGGGATAATGAAAGAGTAAATATAATGGCTTATAGTTCAGTATTACCAACTGGTTGTTTAGATACTTTTTGGAATGAAGTGGATTATTACACAACAGAAAGCGAGTGGTTAAAAGTGTTATTAGAAAATGGGATTAATCCTTTACAGTAAGACTAAATAAGTAATTAAACGGTACACTATGTAACTATCATAGTATGAAAACAATTAAATTAAATACAATGTCAAAAGAACAAAAGATTACAACAGAAGAGTTAACAAACATTAAAGAAAAACAAAAAACCGTTAACGATTTATTATCAAATATTGGTTACTTAGAAGCTCAAAAGCATTCAACGTTACATCAATTGTCTGAGTTTAATTCAGATGTAGAAAAAAGCAAAAATGATCTAGAAGAAAAATACGGTGCTATTAGCATTAATCTAGAAGACGGTTCGTATACTTTCATTGAAAAAGAAAATAAACCTGAAGATGTCTAATGTTATAAGAAAAATAAGTATTGGTTCTGATTACAAAAACGATGCAATGCATTATGCTGTAAGTCAACAAGTTTATGGAGGACACACAATATCAGCAATTTTACACAATCAAGAATCAAACTCTTATAGTATATTCATAAAAAAAGGAGATGAGATAATGCCATGGAAGAAGTTTAATTCTAACATGGCTATATCCGTTGAATACGATCTAGAGTATTAAATGAAAAGTTTATACGATTTCATAATTAAGCCATTAGGTGATAGATATGAAAATGAAATAAAACTTGGTGATAAGACCTTAGTCTTGAATACGAAAATAGAAAGCTTTAAATCAGTCAATAATATGGCTGTAGTTGTTGAAACTCCTAAAGCTTTTAAAACAGATATAAAAAAAGGAGATATAGTAGTAGTCCACCATAATGTTTTTAGAGTATTCTATGATATGAAGGGTGTTAAAAAAAATAGTAGATCTTATTTTGAAGATGGATTATACTTTTGCGCTATAGATCAAATATATTTGTATAAAAATACAGGTAATTGGAAATCATTTGGAGACAGATGCTTTGTAATGCCTTTAAAGAATAATAACTCTTTAGAGCTAGAAAAAGAACAAAAACTTATTGGTATACTAAAATACGGAAATAAGTCCTTAGAAGCTCTTAAAATAATCCCAGGAGATGTATTAGGTTTTACACCTAACAGTGAATGGGATTTTATTATAGACAAGCAAAGAGTTTATTGTATGAAATCTAATGATATTGTAATTAAATATGAACACAAAGGAAACCAAGAAGAATATAATCCTAGCTGGGCAGAAAGCAGTTGAAGAATTAATTAAAGTCGCAAAAGAAGCTATTGTAGATTCTGACGATGACTTATCTGCTGATAAACTTAAAAACGCTGCAGCTACTAAAAAGCTGGCTATATTTGATGCTTTTGAAATTCTTAACCGTATTGAAGAAGAGGAGAAAATGCTTGATCCTAAAAAAGAAGAGGTTAAACAAGAAAAGTCTTTTAGAGGTTTTGCTGAAGGAAGATCTAAGTAATGTACGAGCAAACTCTATATAGCGTTTTAAAAGACCACATAAAACCCAAAATTGTAAATAGATTAAACAAATACAAGAAATGGGAGTATGGTTATAACAAAGAGCACGACGTTGTTGTTATAAGTAAGACTGGTCAAATAGGTGAAATTTACAATATACAAGGTTTAAATATAGCTCTACCGAAACAAGAGAATGTTGTTTCTTTTGAATCAAACAAGTGGCAGCATACTCAATACCCTAAAGAGCTAAAAAAAATAAAATCTGTTTTTGATTGGGATGATTACCCTACGAACTTTAAAGAAGAATGGTATGACTATATCGATACAGAGTTTAAAAGAAGAGATGAAGGAATGTGGTTTAATAATAAAGACATTTCTACTTATATTACTGGTACTAACTACATGTACTTGCAGTGGTCCAAGATTGATGTTGGGCAGCCAGATTTTAGGGAGTCAAACAGATTATTCTACTTATTCTGGGAAGCTTGTAAAGCAGACGTCAGATCATACGGTATGTGTTACCTTAAAAACAGACGTTCTGGATTCTCGTTTATGGCATCTGGAGAAACAGTTAACCAGGCAACAATATCAACAGACTCTAGATTTGGTATATTATCAAAATCTGGGCCTGATGCGAAAAAAATGTTTACGGACAAAGTTGTACCAATATCGATCAACTACCCTTTCTTTTTCAAACCGATACAAGACGGTATGGACAGGCCAAAAACAGAACTCGCTTATAGAGTACCAGCGTCGAAGTTTACACGAAAGAAACTTGATACCAACGAAAAGCTACAAGAAATATCGGGGCTCGACACGACGATCGACTGGAAAAACACAGGAGACAACTCGTATGACGGGGAAAAATTAAAACTACTAGTACATGATGAGAGTGGAAAGTGGGAAAGACCTACAAATATATTAAACAACTGGAGGGTAACTAAAACTTGTTTAAGACTAGGTTCTAGGATTATAGGTAAATGTATGATGGGCTCAACATCAAACGCTCTAGATAAGGGTGGTGAAAATTTTAAAAAATTATACTATGATTCAAATATTAACGAAAGAAATGCCAATGGACAGACTCGTTCAGGACTCTATAGTTTGTTCATACCTATGGAATGGAACTACGAAGGATACATTGATTCTTATGGATTTCCTGTATTCAACACTCCGGGTAAAGAAGTAAAAGGACCACAGGGTGATCCAATAGATCAAGGAGTAATAGAGTATTGGCAAAACGAAGTAGATGGTTTAAAAAACGATCAAGATGGTTTAAACGAATACTATCGTCAATTCCCAAGAACAGAGCAGCACGCTTTTAGAGATGAAACAAAGCAATCGCTTTTTAATCTTACAAAAATATACGAGCAAATAGATTACAATGAAGACTTAAGAAACACCTCTGTAGTAACTAAAGGTAGTTTTCAATGGGAGAATGGTGTTAAAGATTCTAAGGTTTTATTTATGCCTAATAAAGACGGTAGATTTAATATAACTTGGGTTCCACCTATAAATCTTCAGAATCGTGTAATAATTAAAGGTAATACCAAGTATCCAGGTAATGATCACTGTGGAGCGTTTGGTTGTGATAGTTATGATATATCAGGTACAGTTGATGGTAGAGGTTCTAATGGAGCTTTACACGGTTTAACAAAATTTAGTATGGAGGACGTACCTCCCAATCATTTCTTTTTAGAATATATTGCTAGACCACAAACAGCTGAGATGTTTTTTGAAGATGTATTAATGGCATGTATATTTTACGGTATGCCTTTACTTTGTGAAAACAACAAGCCTAGATTATTATATTATTTCAGAAGAAGAGGTTATAGAGGTTATTCTATGAATAGACCAGATAAGGTTTGGAACAAATTATCAGTAACTGAAAAAGAAATAGGTGGAATACCTAACTCTAGTGAAGACATAAAACAAGCTCACGCTTCCGCTATAGAAACATACGTAGATACAAACATTGGTAAAACTGAAGGAGGTTATGGAGACATGTACTTTCAAAGAACCTTAGAAGATTGGGCTAAATTTAATATAAATAACAGAACAAAACATGATGCTTCCATAAGTTCTGGTTTAGCTTTAATGGCATGTAACAAGAATAGATACACACCAACAGCTAAAAAAGAATATAAAAGTATAAACTTAGGTATAAAAAAATATGACAACACAGGCGCGTCATCAAAAATGATTAAATAAATGAAGATACAAACTAATACTTATAGTTCATTCCCTAGTCAAGTAGTTAGCGATGAAGAAAAAGCAAGTCTAGATTACGGTATACAAGTGGGTAGAGCCATAGAGCAAGAGTGGTTTCAAGGAGGAAGATCCGGAAACAGATATGCTAAGTATTATAGTAATTTTCATCAATTAAGATTATATGCTAGAGGAGAGCAAAGTGTTCAAAAATATAAAAATGAATTATCTATCAATGGTGATTTATCATACTTAAACTTAGACTGGACACCTGTTCCTATTATATCTAAGTTTGTAGACATAGTTGCTAACGGATTGTCTAATAAATCATATGATATAACAGCTTATGCTCAAGATCCTTTTTCTGTAAAAAACAGAACAGATTATGCACAAGCTATAGAGCAGGATATGAATACCAAAAAAGCTCTTGTTAATTTACAAGAAAACTTAGGTATGGATTTTTCTAGAACTCAAAATATGGAAGATCTACCTGAAAGCGATGAAGAGCTTGATCTACACATGCAAATGACTTATAAGCAAAACGTAGAAGTAGCTGAGGAAGAAGTTATAAATAACGTTTTAGCAGGTAATAAATTTGATGAAACAAAGAAAAGAATAGCTCAAGACTTAACTGTTATAGGTATAGGAGCTACTAAAACTAGTTTTGATAAATCACAAGGTATAGTTATAGACTACGTTGATCCAGCTTATATGGTTTACTCTTATACAGAAGATCCAAACTTTGAAGACATATATTATGTAGGAGAAGTAAAAGCTGTAACAATACCTGAATTAAAAAAGCAGTTTCCAAACCTTTCAAACGAAGAGTTAGAAAGAATACAAAAAACTCCAGGTAATTCTCAATACGTTACAGGTTGGGGTAATTACGATGAAAACACGGTTCAAGTAATGTACTTTGAGTATAAAACTTATATGAACCAAGTTTTTAAAATTAAAAGAACAGAACAAGGCTTAGAAAAAGCTTTAGAAAAAACAGATTCTTTTAACCCTCCAGAAAATGATAATTTTGAAAGAGTTTCTAGAAGTATAGAAGTATTATACACTGGCGCCAAGGTGTTAGGTACTAATCTAATGCTAGAGTGGAAAATGGCTGAAAACATGACTAGGCCAAACGCTGATACTACTAAAGTAGAAATGAACTACTGTATTAGTGCACCTAAGATGTATAAAGGACGTATAGAGTCTGTTGTTAGTAAGATAACTGGTTTTGCTGACATGATTCAACTAACTCATTTAAAACTGCAACAAGTTATGTCTAGAATAGTTCCTGATGGTGTATTCTTAGACATGGATGGTTTAGCTGAAGTTGATTTAGGTAACGGTACGAATTATAATCCAGCAGAAGCTCTTAATATGTATTTTCAAACTGGTTCTATAGTAGGTAGATCACTTAATCAAGAAGGTGGTTTAAATGCTGGAAAAGTGCCTATACAAGAATTATCAACATCTTCTGGTCAAGCTAAAATACAAAGTTTAATAGGTACATATCAATATTACCTACAAATGATAAGAGACGTAACTGGATTAAACGAAGCTAGAGATGGTAGCCAACCAGATAAAGATGCTTTAGTTGGAGTTCAGAAATTAGCAGCAAACGCTTCTAATACAGCTACAAAACATCTATTAGATTCTTTATTGTTTGTTACTTTAAGAGTGTGTGAAAACATAAGTCTTAAAGTTGCTGATTTAATAAAAAACCCTTTAACTGAAAACTCGTTAATAAATTCTATAAGTACGTTTAATACTAAAACATTAGAAGAGTTTATGGATTTACAGCTTCATGACTTTGGTATCTTTTTACAATTAGAACCTGAAGAAGAAGAAAAAGCTTTACTAGAGCAGAATATTCAAATGGCTTTACAAACAGGTGCTATAGCTTTGTCAGATGCTATTGACATTAGACAAATAAGAAATATTAAAGTAGCTAATCAGTTTTTAAAACTTAGACAAACTCAAAAAATAAAAAGAGAGCAACAACAACAACAGCAAAATATACAAGCACAAGCTCAAGCAAATTCTGAGGCTGCTGAAAAAGCTGCTATGTTTGAGGTTCAAAAACAACAAGCTCTTACTTCTGAAAAAGTTAATTTAGAACAAGCTAAGTCTCAGTTTGAAATACAGAGAATGCAAACTGAAGTTCAACTAAAAAGAGAGCTTATGGCTGAAGAGTTTAATTATAACATACAATTAGCTCAAGCTCAAATGAATACACAAAATCAAAGAGAGCAAGAGATAGAAGATAGGAAAGATCAAAGAATAAAACTACAGGGAACACAGCAATCAGAATTAATAAATCAAAGACAAACAGAAGGATTACCTCAGAATTTTGAATCTTCAGGTAATGACGTTTTAGGTGGTTTTGGTTTAGAAGGTTTTGGCCCTAGATAAAGCTGTACTTAATTATTTAATTATATCATATTATGTCAGAAGTAAAAACAAATGAACCTGCTAAGCAGGAAGGTGAATTTAGTCTTAAAGGTAAGGCAAAGAAACCTAAGCAATTAGCTAAAAAAGATCAAGAAATTACTAAAGTTAATATTAAGGAGCCTTTAATAGATGCGCCTGATACTGTAACTAAAGTAGTTATTCCAAAACAAGAAGAAGAAAATGCCATTCAAAACGAAAGCTCAGAGGAAAGCGTGCTACGCACAGAACAGCCCAAAGTGGGATTGCAAGAAGTGGGATCAGGAAACGAAGTCACCTCTTCAAATGATACTCCCGAGTTCACGCAGCTGCAAGAAATAACAGAAGAAGAAACCGAAGAAGTTAAAGAAGTTACTAAAGAAGTAAAAGAAGCTTTAAGAGATGAAAAAGTTTTAGGTAAAAAGCTACCTGAAAACATCGAAAAACTTGTTAACTTCATGGAAGATACTGGAGGTACTGTAGAAGACTATGTTAGATTAAATGCTGACTACTCTGCTATAGATGAAACTTCTTTACTTAAAGAATATTATAAAAAAACAAAACCATATCTAGATTCACAAGACATAGACGTAGTACTAGAAGACTATGAATATGACGAAGATCTAGATGATGACAAAGATATACGCAAGAAAAAAATTGCGTTTAAAGAAGAAGTTGAGAAAGCTAAAAACTTTTTAGAGGAAACAAAGAGTAAATATTACGACGAGATCAAGTTGAGACCAGGCGTAACTCAAGACCAACAAAAAGCTACTGACTTTTTCAACCGATACAAAGAAGATCAAAATAAAGTTGCTAAACAGCACGAAGATTTTACGTCTCAAACTAAAGACTATTTTGCTAACGATTTCAAAGGTTTTGATTTCGATGTTAGTGGTAAAAAGTTTAGGTATGGAGTTCAAAATCCTAGTAAAGTTGCAGAAGACCAATCTAACATTAATAATTTCGTAGGGAAGTTCCTTAACGACAAAGGTGATGTAACAGATACAAAAGGTTATCACAAAGCTCTTTATATTGCTGCTAATGCAGATAGTATTGTAAATCATTTTTATGAACAAGGAAAAGCTGACGCGGTTCGAGACGTTGTCAACAAATCTAAGAACATTACAGACACACCGAGAACTGCGGTAAACGGTAGTGAATTTGTAAATGGTTTAAAAGTTAAATCTATTAGCGGTCTTGATTCTTCAAAATTAAGAATAAAAACAAAAAAGTTTAACTAAAAAAAACAAAAATTATGAGTTTAACTCCTCAGTTTGGTGGTTTAGTACCATCTCAAACACAACAATTACTAGCTACAAACTATTTACAGTTTAACGCAGCTGGTGCAGGTGGTGCAACTTTCGCGCAACAATATTTACCTGAAATTTACGAACAAGAAGTAGAGCGTTATGGAAACAGAACGTTATCTGGATTCTTAAAAATGGTTGGCGCTGAAATGCCAATGACTTCTGATCAAGTAATTTGGTCTGAGCAAAACAGATTACATATCTCTTACCAAGGAATTGGTATTGGAGCTAACGTTGGTACAACTAACGTAATTACTGTAGCGGCTAACGTTAATAACGTTGTTTCTATAAATGATACTGTAGTTCTTTTAAACCCTACAACTGGTGTTGAAGTAAAAGCAATCGTAACAGCTACTACTGCTGGTGCTGGAGGTAACTTTACTGTTGCTCCTTTTAATGGTGCTGGTTTAGTTGCTGGATTTGTAGCTGGAGCTACTGCTGTTGGTGTAATACCAAGTTTAAAAGTATTTGTATATGGTTCTGCTTACACAAAAGGAAGTAGCTTAGGTGCAGGCGCTGGTAACTCAGCTGCTCGTATTAGTGTAGATCCTCAATTAACTCAATTTTCTAACTCTCCTGTGATCATCAGAAGTCAGTACCAAGTTTCTGGATCTGATATGGCTCAAATTGGATGGGTAGAAGTTGCAACTGAAGACGGAACATCTGGATACCTATGGTACTTAAAAGCTGAATCTGAAACAAGATTACGTTTTGAAGACTACTTAGAAATGAGTATGGTAGAAGGTGAGTATAACCAAATTGCAGCAGGTGTTAACGCTTCAGCTGGATTACCTGGTACTCAAGGTTTATTCTCTGCTATTCAAGCTCGTGGAAACGTAGAAGTAGGATTTACTGCTGCTGCTGGTCTTGACGAATTTGATGCCATCTTGAAAAACTTAGATACTCAAGGAGCTATTGAAGAGAACATGTTATTCTTACAGAGACAAACATCTCTTGATTTTGACGATATGCTAGCTGCTATCTCTGGTGGATTCGCTGGTGGTACTGCTTTTGGTTTATTCGAAAACTCTGAAGAAATGGCTCTTAACTTAGGTTTCTCTGGATTCAGAAGAGGTTCTTATGACTTCTACAAAACTGACTGGAAATACTTAAACGATGCTTCTACTCGTGGTGGAATCGATGGTATCAGTTCTATTGAAGGTGTATTAATACCTGCTGGAACTTCTACTGTTTATGATCAAATTTTAGGAACTAACATCAGAAGACCTTTCTTACATGTAAGATATAGAGCTTCTCAATCAGATGATAGAAGAATGAAATCTTGGTTAACTGGTTCTGCTGGTGGTGCTGCAACTTCTGATTTAGATGCAATGCAAGTTAACTTCTTATCAGAAAGATGTTTAGTAACTCAAGCTGCTAACAACTTTGTATTATTCAAAGGAATCTAAGGATTCAAAAGTAAATTAATGTAATTTTTACCCTCGTTGAAACTACGGGGGTAATCATTACTCTTATATGACATTAGCCCCTTACTATATATATACTAAGGCTATTGTCACACTTTTCAAATTATTAAATTATATCATATTATGGCTACTAAAAAAGCTCCAGCAAAAAAAGTTGAGGTTGCTCCTCAAGAAGAAAAAGTTGTTACAACAACTTCAATTAAAAAAGAAATTAAACCTGAATGGGAAATAAAAGATAGAATATACTATCTAAAAGGAGATAAAAGCCCTTTAACTCTTACAATACCAGGAAGACACACTAGAAAACATGCTTTATTGTATTTTGATGAAAAGTCTGGAAAACAAAGAGAGATAAGATATGCTACAAACCAATCTTCTCCACTAGTAGATGAACAAAAAGGAGAATGCACAATGGGTCACATTAGGTTCATGGACGGTGTTTTAACTGTTCCAAAACAAAAACAAAATTTACAAAAACTATTATCTCTTTATCACCCACTTAAAAATAAGTTATACGAAGAGTTTAGCGCGGTTGAAAAAGCTGAAGACGAATTAGATGTTTTAGATCTTCAAATAGATGCTTTAAATGCTGCTCGTGAAATGGATGTAGATCAATGCGAAGCTATATTAAGAGTTGAGTTAGGTTCTAAGGTATCTAGCATGAGTTCTAAAGAGCTTAGAAGAGATTTATTATTGTTTGCTAGAAACAATCCATCTTTATTCTTAGAATTAGCTAATGATGAAAATGTACAACTTAGAAACGTAGCTATTACAGCTTCTGAATTAGGTATTATAGTTCTATCTCAAGACCAAAGAACGTTTAACTGGGGATCAAATGGTAGAAAACTTATGACAGTACCTTTTGACGAAAACCCTTATTCAGCTATGGCTTCTTATTTTAAGACAGATGAAGGTGTAGAAGTTTTTAGATCAATAGAGAAAAACATGAATTAACATGTAATAATTAATATATACCGGTCGCTAATTGTGGCCGGTTATATTATAATAAAAAATAAAAATGGCAATAAACGTAGATACAGTATATAAAACAGTTTTATTAATACTAAACAAAGAGCAGCGTGGATATATTACACCTGACGAGTTTAATAGAACAGCTACACAGGTACAGCTTGATATATTCGAGCAGTATTTTGATGACTTAAACCAACAACTACGAGTGCCACAATCAGATTATGATTACTCAGATAGACAAATGAGTATCGACGAGAAAATGTCTCCTTTTAAAACTGAAGGTGATTGTACATTTGCTAACGGAAAATTTGATCTACCTACAAATCCAGTTAATGGAGTTGCTACTATAATAAATGATGGCTCAATACCTTCGAGCACTCAAGTTTCTTTTTATAAATTAGGCACACCTGTGTTTACACCTGTAAACGGTTTATCAACTGAGATACAAAGGTTGTCTAGAAACGAATTTTACAACATACAAAGATCACCACTAACAGCTTCAACTGAAAGCTTTCCAACTTATTTATACGAGTCTAATAAATTGATAGTTAAACCTGACACTATACAGAGCGGTGTTTCAACTAGTTTACTTAGAGCACCTAGGAATATAGCTTGGAATTTTACTTTAGGTACTGTTGGTCAATATATATATGACTCTGTTAACTCTATAAACTTTGAATTAAACAGCTCAGAGCAAGTTGAAGTTATAACTAGAATATTATTTTATTCTGGAGTTATAATAAGAGATCCTCAGATTATACAAGTAGCTGCTCAAGAGATACAACAAAACGAAATAAATCAAAAAAGCTAATAGATGTCATTAATAACAGAAACTAACGAACAGTATTACGCAGGTGCTCAAGGCTTTACCTCAGCTACTGGTGCTATCAATGAGTCTTTTACAACTACTTTTAATACTAATTTAGTATTTGGCAGCAATGATCCTTCTAAAACAAATTATGCTTTAAACAATTTTAAACTTTACACTTCGGCTCCTGGTGCTTTTACTTATACTGAGTACACGGCGGCTTATACTGTTATAGGTAATGTTGTAACTTTTACAGCAGCTTTACCTGTTAACACTAGTGTAGTTGTTCAATTGAAAATATTAGACGGAGGTAATTACGGAGACAGAGACGCTTTTGGTCAAACTGTTGAAAATAATTACGGGGGTTATTCTTATACTAAACTTAGTGATGTTATAAATAATTTCTTAGTCGCTTACGTAGGAGCTGGTAAATTAATTCCAAGTGTTAAACGTACAGATATAATATTTCATGCTAAAAGAGGTTTACAAGAATTTAGCTACGATACATTGAAAAGTGTAAAGTCTCAAGAATTAAGTATACCACCTAGTTTAAGCGTTGTTATACCTCAAGACTATGTTAACTATGTTAGTGTTTCTTGGATAGATCAACTAGGTGTCAAAAGACCTATATACCCAGCCAATAACTTAACTACAAATCCTTATGAAAATCCTATACAGGACGGTAAAGGTATTCCAACTCAGGATAATTTTGGTGAAAACTTACAAGGTACTTCGCTAACTGAGGAAAGATGGAGAAATGCTAACGACAATTTAATAAGTGGTAACACGTTGAATGATAATGTTATTCTTGATTATGATGCATATGGTGTATTTAGCTCTATAGGAGTTGGTCAACAATACGGCTTAGATCCTCAAACCTCGCAGAGTAATGGTTGGTTTACTATAAATGATAGGGAAGGTAAAATGTCTTTTTCTAGTAATTTAAAAGATAAATTAATAGTTTTAGAGTATGTATCAGATGGCTTATCAAGTGATTTAGATACTAGAATACCTAAGCTAGCAGAAGAAGCTTTATATGCTTATATAAACTATGCTGTTATGGCTATTAAGTCAAACCAGCCTGAGTATGTTATCAATAGATTAAAAAGAGAAAAAGTTGCTAAACTTAGAAATGCTAAAATAAGATTATCTAATATTAAATTAGAAGAAATAACGCAAGTAATGAGAGGTAAATCTAAGTGGATAAAATAATATATAGATATGGCAGAAGTTAAAAACGCTTTTATAAAGTCTAAAATGAATAAAGATCTTGATAGTAGACTTCTACCATCAGGAGAATATAGAAACGCTTCAAATGTTCAAGTTAGTAGATCAGAAAGTTCTGACGTTGGCGCGCTTGAAAGTGTTTTAGGTAACGTACGTATAGAGGATTTCAGCGCTATAACAGGGGTTAGTGATATAAGTTGTATTGGATTTTTAGCTGACGAATTTAATTCTAATTTGTATTTATTTTTTACAAATTATTCTGAAGTAAATTTAACAAATCCAAGTTATAATAAATCTTCTAGCAATTTTATATTTTCGTATAATACTTTATCCGATGTAGCAACTCTTTTAGTTGAAGGTTCTTTTTTAAACTTTTCTAAAACAAACCCAATATATGGCGTTAATTTACTAGAAAACTTATTGTTTTGGACAGATAACCGAAATCAACCAAGAAAGATAAATGTATCTATTGCAAATAAAAATAACATTTCTAATCCCACTTACTACACAAGCGAAGATCATATATCTGTAGCTAAATATAATCCGTATGAAGCTATACAGACTTATCAGCCTAGTATTATAACTGGCTCTAGCGTTGGTGATTATGAATCAACACTTAAAGATGTTACTAGTTTAAACTATCCTAACGGAGGTACCGGAGTAGTTGTTTCTTCGACTAGTACAACAGCAGTTATAAAAAACATTAAAGGAGATTTAGTGGTAACGTCAGATAATTACAACACAGGGGCTTCTGTCTCTTATGTTGATACTACTACTGGTTATATAGTAAATGTCAATGGAGTTACATTAAGCACTGCTGTTTACGATTCTGTTAATTCTTATTGGGATATAACTGTATTAGGTGGAAATCTACCGTCTTTAACTGCTGGTCAAAAACTAGTGTTTAATTCAAACCCATATTACGATCCTGAATACGCGGGTGATCCGTCTTTTTTAGAAGACAAATTTGTTAGATTTGCTTACAGGTTTAAATACGATGATGGAGAAAAATCTTTATTTTCTACTTTTACTCAGTCAGCATTTATACCTAAACAAGATGGTTACTTCATGTACACTGATAAAGAAAATCTTGATAAAGTTAATGATGAATCAAACGCTTTTAGAAGCACTGTTGTTTCTTTTGTTGAGAATAAAGTTAATAAACTAGATTTAAGAATACCACTACCTTACGTTAATTACGAAATTAATCAAGCTTTAAAAATAACTGGTATTGATGTATTATATAAAGAGTCAGAAGGTTTAAATATTAAGGTCGTAGACACAATTAGTATAAGCGATATAGAAAATTCTTCTGGAGTTTTCACCACTGGTTCATCACCTCAAGCGTCTGTAGCTGTTTTGTTTACTAATTTAAAAGGAGGTATTAAAATAGGTGAAATAGTAAAAGGAGTTGGTGTAACTGGTTATCCAACTGTAGTTAGTTTTGAATATGATGAAAACTCTACAACAAGCGGCGTTATAACGCTTAGCGCTGCGCAAAGTATATCTAGTGGAGTGGAGCTAACTATAGGTGATCCAAACTTTTTTGTTTACGTTTACAACTCTAGAAAACCTTATAAAACATTACCATCAAATGAAATTACTAGAGTGTATGATAAAGTACCGGTAAAAGCGCTTTCTCAAGAAATTATAAGCAATAGAGTTGTTTATGGTAATTTTCAAGACAAGCACACTCCTCCATCTATTATAGACTACAATGTTTTAGTATCAGAAAAATTAAGCTTTAATCTTAACAATGGCTCAGCTGTAGTTAGCTCTATAGAAAGCTCCAACTCAGTATCAATTTCTAGCATTAGTGGCGTTGTAGCTGTTGGTAGTGTAGTTATAGCTATTGGAGTGCCTTCAGAAACCTTTATAACAGATATAACCGGTGCTATTATAACCTTAAGTAAAGATGTTACATTAGGACTGTCTGATACCTTAACCTTTGAACCAGTTTCTAAATCTATAAACACAACAAGCTCTGTTTCTCATCCTAACAGTTCTTTAAAAACAAATAGAACATATCAAGTAGGTATTGTTTTATCAGATAGATACGGTAGACAATCAACAACTATACTTTCGAATAATTCAAGTTATGTAGAAATAAACGGTAATGGTTTTATTGGTTCTACATTGTTTTCTCCATACATAGACAGTAGCATCAATCCTATAGATTGGCTAGGTAATTCTATAAAATTATCAATAAATAAACAAATAGGAACAACTAAAAACTACGTAAACGGAGAGCCAGGTGTATATAATGGAGAGTCTGATAGTGATAGTTATAATCCTTTAGGTTGGTATTCCTTCAAGGTTGTTGTAAAACAAAACGAACAAGAATATTACAATGTATACCTACCTGGCATCATGGCTTCTTATCCAACTGATACCACTCTAGAGCTAGGTAATACTTCTCATATAGCTTTAACAAGTGACAATATTAACAAAGTACCTAGAGATTTAACAGAAATAGGGCCAGATCAGAAACTCTATAGAAGCTCTGTACAGCTTTTTGGTAGAGTTCAAAACTCTTCTGAAGCTATAATTCTTAACGTTGGAGAAGGTAATGCGCAATATTTTCCTGGAGCAGCTACTGATGTTGTGACGTCTATAGCAGATATGAGTACGTTGTTTGATTACAATAGTCAAGATCCACCAATACCAAACCTTTTTCCTCAGTTTTATTCTTTTACCTCTAACCCTCTTATAGCTAAAATAAGTACTAATGCTAAAATTGGTCAAATAGCAACAACTAACTTTTTTACTTTTACTGGTATAATTTCTTTAACAGCTACATCAGATTTGATAAGATTGATAGGTGTATCCGGTGACACTTCTAACGTACAAGTTGGTGACAATATAACAGGCCCTGGTTTACCAGAAAATTTAAAAGTTGACTCAGGTGGTTTTACACCTCAACCAGCAACTGGCACTTTAATAACAGCGCAGGCCAGTACTTCTACAAATGAAATAGAGCTTCAAACGACTTCATTATTAGAAATCGGTGACTCGTTATCTGGTACTGGTGTACCTGATAATACTTTTGTTTTAGATATTGTACTGAACACAGGTGCACCAATGACAGTCACCTTGAATCAAGATGTAGCTGTAGTTAACGGTACTCAATTATCTTACAAAGCAGCTGCTACTATTGATGCTACTTTTTCTGTAAACGTTACAGCTGGAGACTCAGCTACGGTTTCTTCTTTTAAGACGCCTGGTATCCAACAATTAGCTATTTATGAAACCGAACCAGTTGTTAGTTCTCTAGATATATTTTGGGAAACATCAACAACGGGGTTAATTGGTGAGATAAATGAAGGTATATTAACAACTAATGTAAATGGATTAGCTGCGGCTGGTATAAACGACCACAACACAACGCCTTTTACAGAGGCTCTATGGCCTACGCAAGCAACACCGCCTGTGTATCCTGCGATATTTACAGCGCCTATATACTTAGTTGATGCTTTTCAGCAAAAAACACCTGTTTCTCAAATAAACTCTCCACTTACCATAGCGTCTGTTATTAGCGGAGGTATTAATGTACAGACATCATACTCAAGTGGAGCTTATTTTTTATTAACAGAAACAACAACAGGTTCTGGAGAGTATAATATATTCACTACACAAGCCTATATGGATAACGTGTATTTTAATTCTAATAGTTCTTTAAACAATTTTCAATTTAATTTTACAGCAACTGTTAACGGTCAAACAGCTTCTTTCAACGAAACAATCACTTTAGTTAACGAAAATCCTATAATATTAAGTAGTATTGATGAAACACCTCCTTATACAGGTCTTATATCTACAGAGTTCATTTCTCCAACTATCCAGAATATTATAACTTTAGTTGGTTATAACGGCTCAGCCGGTACAACGGTAGACGTTTCAAATCCACCTTTGAACAGATCTCAAGATTTAGTATGGAGTAAGGAAAGCGAAGTTTCTTCTACTGGAACAAATACAAATTATTTTGCAATAAACTCTTCTACAGGAGCTATTACTAATACTGGTTATCAAAACACGAGCATGCCAGCTGATAATTATACAGTTAAAATAAAGCTAAGTGATCCTTCTTTATCTACTTTTAGAGATGTAAAAATTAATATGGCTCTAGATGTTAGTGGTTTTGTAATAGAAACTATAAATGGCACTTTAGGGCAAACGTCAGGTGGAGCCGCGTACACTAGGACTTGGTTTAAAATGTATATCGCACCAAGAAACACCTCTGTGTATGGAGCTGCAACAGTGGCTTCAATAGTTAACTCAAACACGATCACAGTTAGTAACTTGTCAGGCATTGTTCAACCTAATCAATTTGCAGTTCTTCAAAATGCAACCGCTCTTGTTGATGGAGCAGTTCTTAGTTATGATATACCATTGAAACAAATAAATGGATCATTAGCTGTTGGTAACACTGTTGCTGGTGACGGTGTTGCATCTGGAACAGTAATTACTGCTATTAATGGTAGTATTATAACTACTAACAATATACAATTATTAGATGACAATGCAGAAGTGTTTATAGAAAAACGATTTGTAAATTTTATAAATAGCGTTGTTGGTAACACTATTACTTTTAATAATTTTGCAGGTTCTTTAGGTCTTAGCGTTGGAGACGCAGTGCTGTTTGAAAGTGTTTCTGTGGATTTAGCAGCTGGATGGTATTATTACGTGGACGTAACAAACTCAAATCAAACAGATCCTTGGGGTCATATGATAGCTAATTCAGGTGCTCCTGTAACTGGTGGTGTTATACTTATTCCTGCAGGAGGCGACGCTGCCGGTAGGACATGCGACACCTGGAAAAGTTTTCTATTAAACGAGTCAGCCGCAAGGACTGAATTTTTAGCTGGTCAGTGTATACCGACACTATTTACTTACACTATAACACAAAGCACCGTGTTTAATCCAGACCCTGTTAACTTTACTTTTGAGTATGAAGATGGAGTTTACAACGCATAATATTAATTAATAGCGATAACAAGTAAAAATATATTTATGAGCATAGTAATAGAAGTAGAGTATTTTAACACTTTTCTTTTGAAGAAAACTAACAAAAACAACCGACCTATATGGAATGGTTCTACTGGTATACCTGATAGTGTAGGTGGATTCCCTGTAGCATCTTCTACTCAACCAGCTTTTAGCTATGTTGTTGAAGAGTCTAGAATAAGAGGTGGTTATAATAATACCGTTGTTAGTAATGGTGTAAAAGCTTACTTGGTAGAAGACGAGCCTAACGCTTCTAATAGAATTAACTCTTTAATATATTCTGGAATATATAATTCTAGAACAGGTGTTAATGATACTAATGTTTTTTCTATAGGTGAAGATATAATAAAATCAGCTGACCCAGCTAATGGAAGTATACAGAGACTATATGCAGAAGACACTAATTTACTTATATTTCAAGAATCTAAAGTATCTAAAGCGTTAATAGATAAAGACGCTATATACTCCGCTGAAGGTGGTGGAAGTATTACAAATGTTAACACTACTATAGGTACAATAATGCCTTACGGTGGAGAGTTTGGTATAAGTAGAGACCCTGGTAGTTTTGCTGCTTATGGTTATAGAAAGTATTTTACAGATAGAGATAGAAACGCTGTTCTTAGGTTATCTATGGATGGTATAACTGAAATATCTAACTATAAAATGTATGATTATTTTAGAGATGAATTTAGTAATATTGACTCTGGAGAGGTTCCTGGTAGTGTTGTTGCTGGTTGGGACGTCTATAATAAACAATATGTACTTAACACTAAAAAAGCTTTAAGTACTGATAATTTTAATACACTATCATTTGATGAGCAGGTTAATGGTTGGACTAGTTTCTTTACATATAATCCTGATAAAACTTTTAGTTTAAGAAACTCTTACTATAGCGTTAAAGACGGAGGATTGTGGAGGCATTATGATAATAGTGTTAATAGAAATAGTTTTTATGGACATTCATCTCCTTCTACTGTAAAGTTAATACTAAACCCTAAAGTTAGCATGCCTAAGGTATTTAATACAGTTAACTACGAAGGAAACAGCGGGTGGGAAGTAAAAAGCTTTAACACTGATGAACATAACTCTGCTTTAGGTGATGTAGCTTTACCTATATATAGCTATGAAGAAGGAGTATATTATGAAGACGGAGTTAAGTATAGAATAGGTTTTAATAGAAAAGAAAATAAGTATTTTGCTAACATAATTAACAACTCTTCTGCTTTTAACGAAGAGATATTATGGGGTAACAGTGTTTCTGGTGTAAAAGGTTTTTACGCAACAGTGGAGATGTCTACAGACGGAACTATAGCTAGAACATCTCAGTCTGTTAATGATAGCACAACTATACCTTTAAATCAAATAAAAGGCTCTTTAGTAGTTGGTAAAGCTGTTTTAGGTGAAGGTGTAACAACTGGAACGGTAATTGTCTCGATAACAGGTGATAATATAGAAGTTAACACCCCACAAACAATATCTAACAATGTAGAATTACTTATAGGGGGAACAGATCCTGGAGGATTTAAAGAACTTTTTGCAGTGTCTTCAAGCTACTCAGAATCATCTTATTAATAAATAAATAAAAAACAAAAATATGCCATTAGGACCAGCAGCAATATTTTCAGGAGGGGTACAAATAGTCAGTGGATTATTTGGTATGGCCTCTGCTAGAAGAAAAGAAGAAGCAGCAGCTCGTGAAAAACAAAGACTTCAAGCTAAACTTACTTCGCTAGAAAACTCTAGACAAGAAATAATTAACCCTTACGCAGGCGTAACTAATCTTAGTGATATGATTACAAATCCATATGCTTCGTTAGGAGTTGCTACTCAAGCGGCTGAAATACAAATAGAGCAAGCTGATATATCTTTAGCAAATACTTTAGATACTATTAGAGCTACTGGCGCAAGTGCCGGTGGAGCGACAGCTTTAGCTCAAGCAGCGTTACAGAGTAAAAAAGGTGTTTCTGCTAGTATAGAAGCTCAAGAAGCTCAAAACGAAAAAGCAAGAGCACAAGGAGAAGAAAGACAGCAACAACAAAAAATGGCTGAAGCTCAAAGAATACAACAAGCAGAAGCTTCTGGTAAACAGTTTGAGTTTGGTATAAGAGAAGGTAGAGAAGTAGCGCAATTGGATAGAGTATCTGCTCAAATAGCTGGTCAAGAAGCTATAGAAGCTCAAGCATCTGCTGATAGAACAGGCGCTTTTACAGGCATGGTAGGAGGACTCGCTTCAACTGCTGGTAGCTTTATGAGTGCATCTGGTTCCGCTAATAGTTTTGATAAACAAGGTTTTGACACAACAACTGGTTCTGGGTTTACACCTCCTCCGTTAAACACTAGTCAATCTAGAGATTCTTCAACACCAGGCTTTGCAGGATTACCTGTTTACAAATTTTAATTAATAACATATGAGTTATAGAAACCCAAAACAAATAGTAGACACTCAGTCTGGCCAGTACGTAAGAGATTTACAAAAATCTTTAGCAGGTACGTTTTCTGATTACGCTAGCGAACAAAAAAAAGAGTACGAAAGACGCGCTAAACTAAACGAGGAAGTAGTCGCTAAGTCTCAAGAAAGAATCAATAGAATATCTGGTCAACTAAATCAAGTAGCCAATGCTAATAAAGCTACCAACCTTGATCAAATGTATGATTTATTAGACGAGTACGGTGAGTACATGAAGATAAATCCTTCTAAAAGAACTAGAGAGATGAACTCTTTTATTACCAATATGGATAATAGCGGAACAACGATTAAAAACATGCTAGCTAATACAACAGCTGGTGGTCAAGATTACGTAGCCGCAAGAGAAAAAGGTTTAGGCGTAATGGGTGGATTAAGGAAAGACGCTGATACAGGTGTTCTTAATAAAAACGATATATTGTATGGTTATAATCAAGCTCCTGGTAGTAAGAAATTAAATTTTGATCCAAGAGGTTTATCGGCAGAAGTTAGAATAGATGTTTTAAACGAAAATGGTTCAAGCGCCGGTTCTTCTTTAAATCCTGATATGAATAATTTATCTATCCCTCAAATAATACCAGATGAAACTTCTGATATGCAAGAAGTGGCTGATAGAGCTGCTTCTGAAATGGATCTAAAAAATCCAAACTCCCCTGCTTATGCAGGTCAACCAGAGAGTAGTATCGAGGAAGGTAAAGGCTCTAATAAATTTAGGAAATCTAGATTACCTAGTAAAGAAAATTTCTTAATTAAAGCAGAACCTTACGCAAAGGCTCAAGTAGAATCGCTGACTGCAGGAGAAGCAATAGTTTTGTATAATGATGTTTTAAGAAAAGAAGGTGCAGATACTATTGTTTACCAAAAAACATGGATTCAAGACAGCCCTGAGTCTATAGCCGCTAAAAAAGTAATAACAAAAGCATATGCAGAGTATACTGCTAATAAATTTGCTCAAAAGACTTTAAATACAGGCTTAAAATTTGGATCTGTTGAAACTAAGAAAGCTCCAACTAAACCTGATCTTATTGAAACTGGTAAAGCATTTTATGACAAGGTTGAAGAAAATCCTATGTCATCGCTTATAGAGTATACAGGGGTAGAAGGTATTTATGATGAAGGAAATAATACTATTACTATAAACGCAACAGATAGAAAAGGTTACGATGGCAATGAAGACTTAGTCTTTAATATGAATGATCCAGATAGTAGAATAGATTTTTACACTCGATTATTTAAAGCTTCAAAAGCTGGAGATGGTGGCGGTAAAGATGCTAAGCTAATGAGAAAACAGTTTTCAGAAGCTCTTAGAGCAGGGACTAAAGAAAAGCTAGGTAAAAAATCAAAAAGTGATTTTGAAAAATTTGCTGATAAATGGGACGAAGAAAACCCTGGGCCATACAATAAACTGACTAGAAACATGCAAATAATGGAAGCGTACGATAAGTCAAATAATTAATAATCAAATATATTGTTAAAAGTAATCATATAATGACAAAATACAAAATAGAGGACGGAACAATAGTTGATGTAACTGAATACTCACAAGAATCAATTGATTTTTTTCTAACGCAATACCCTGAAGCGGAGTTAGTACAAGAAGAAGAAACACAGGATTTTCAAAATGGTGCTGCAGAAAAGGATGCGGATGTAGTGCCAGTAGCAACTCCAAGCAGAGCATCAATAATATCAGGTGTACAACCAGAAGATACGGATTTAGAGTTGGAAGATACTTCTTCGGAGTTACAAGAACCTGAACTAAAAGAGTTTAGTGAAAGAGATTTATTGGTTTCTAGCATAGAAGAAACTGAAAAGCAAATAAATGATTACATAGAACAGGGAGGTGAAGTTAATAAATCAGATGCAGCTGTTTTACAAGGCTACAAAAATGACTTATTTAAAATGGATCAAAATATTATTACTGGAGATGATTTCTCTAGTGATGAATTTGAAAAACTAGAAAGTAGTGAAAAGATAAAACTGCAAGAAGCTGCTAGTAACGAAATAGAAAGACAATATAGTTTTGATGGTATAGTAGAGTTTGAGATAACACCAGAGGAAATAGATAATAAAGCTAAGAAGATATTAAAAGAAACAACACAACCAAGCTTAATAGAAAGCTATGCCGCTCAAACTGTTAGAGGTTTTGCTTCTTTTGTTAAAAATAGCGTAGATTTTGTAGATATGGTAGAGTTTTCTATCATGGAGGCTGGTTTGAACGCTTTTGATTCTGATTACGAAGGTACTCCAGAGGAGAAAAAAGCTTTAATGAAAGTAGCGAAACAAAGTAGAGGCGCTGTGAATTTTAATCACAGTTTAGCTGCTGAAATTTTTATACAAAAACTAGAGCCAAGTATTAGAGAATACGAAAATGAAAGTATTATTGATGACATAGAAGAAGGCAATTATTTAATAGCAGGTGAAAGAGCTGTTGGTAGTGCTCTAGAGTCTTTACCTTCTGTTGTTGCTGCTTCTTTAGGGATAGGTGGCTTAGTTGCTTTAGGTGGTTCTTCTGCTGGAGCTAAATTCACCGAAGAGTTTGAAAAAGATCCTTCAATTAACACAGCTAATCTTGTTGCTAATGCTTTAGCTAGTGGAACTATTGAAGCTGGTTTTGAGATTGCTACTAGAGGTGTATTAAAAAGAGCTGGAATTTTAACTAATAAAGGTAATAGAAAAGCTGCTGAAGATTTAATAAGAGGTGGTTCTGAAAGTTTGATTAAAAAACTAGGTATAAACACTGCTAGTGAATTTGGTTCTGAGGCAGCTACTAAAACTACATCGCTGCTATTAGACGCTCTACCTAACTATACTGGCGTTGGATTAAGTAGAGAGTTTGATTTATCTAAAGACTGGAAATCAATAGCGGAAGAAGGTCTTGTTGGATCTGTTTTTGGTATCGCTGGTACAAGTGTTGGTGCTGCTAAGAATAGAAACGTAAACGCTGTAAAAGCAGCTGAATACGTGTTAATGCCTGACGAGATAAAACAGGTTGTAATAAATTCATCTAACGAACTTTCTGAGCTGTATAAGAGTAAAAAAACAGCAGATGTTGAAAGTTCAAAACTAATAGACGAGGCTATAAAAGAAGAAATATCTAAAGTAGTTGATATTAAGTCTCAGAATAGTAATGCTTTAAAAAACATGACTTCTGAAGAAGTTAAAGCCTACGCTAAGAATAAACTAGAAATAAACAGCTTAAACGCTAAGATTAAGAATCCAAAAACAAAAGAAATTGTAAAGAACTTAGCGGAGCAAAAATTAAAACAAATAAAAAAAGTTAATAAAGACTTATTCAGGAACTCTAACGAAAGAATGTTTGAGAGAAGAAATAAAGCGGCTTCTGATTTAGCAAAAAAATTAGGATTTAAAAAAGGTCCTCAAGTATTTAATAGCACTGAGGATTATATAAAAGCTATTTCTGAAAATACAAACATGTCTTTAGAAGATGCCGCTATTGAGGCTAGAGGATCTAACGGTGCTTTTATCGGAGCGGGTAAAATATTCGTGGATAAAACAGTAGCGCTTAAACAAGGTTCTGTATCAGTGTCTAACCACGAGGTGTTGCACCCTGTGCTAAATGCTGTTCTTGGAGATATACAAAATCAATCTAGAATAGTTAAAGAATTTAAAGAAAAATTAAACTCATCTCAATTAAATTGGGTTCAATCACAACTAGATGCAAATGTAAAAACTGAAGATCATGACTCAGAGTTTTTAACTTATTTCTCTGAAGGTATACTTAACAAGGATATAAAATACGATGAAAATGTTTTCACAAAACTTAAAAAGTTTGTAATAAATTTACTTAAAATACAAGGTTATAAAAATATAAGTTTTAAATCAGGTGAAGATGTTTTTGAGTTTTTAAAGCAATACAATAATAGTATACTTAAAAACGATAAAGTTGATTCTAGTGTTATAGAAGCCATTAGAAACCAAGAAACTGAGCGAGGAGTAAAGTCCTCAGAGATAGGTACTATTAACGATATATCTTTATCTAAGACTAATAAAGAACAAGTAGACGCTCTTAAAGAAGAGCTAGATGCTTTAGATGAGTTTGATTTTGACGATGAATTTGCTTTCGATGCTGCTAAATCTAATTTAGAAAACAAAATAAAAACAGCTGAACGAAACGAAGCCAAAGCCAAAACTGAGTCAACTAAAAAACCTACAGTTAAAAAAGAAACTTCAGACAAAGAATCAAAACCTAAGAAAGTATATAACAACGAAAATCTAATAGAGACTATAAAATCAGAAGATACTAGCTCTAAAGAAAAAGCAGTTGCAGAGGCTGATCTAGTTGACTCGTTTGATACAATGGCTTTAAACGCTATAAAATACGATACTAGAAAAGGAGATTATGATAGGACAGAAGTAAGAGATTATTTAAGAAGTTTTTTCCCTACTATACTAAAATCTTACAATCCTAGTGAAGCAAAATTTTCAACTTGGGTATATAATAATATTGCCCCTAAAGCTCAACAAACTTATGAGAAGTTTAAAAAAATAGCTGATAAAAGTTTAGATGCTGAAGCTGGAACTGCTGGCTCAGTAAGAGAAGCTGTTGCTGACACTTCTACAACAACAGAAGTGGCTACTGACAAGACTTCTAGGAAGATAAAACCTATTGAACTAGTAAGAAATCAAGAATCAAAAAACAAGTACAGAGAAGCTATAAAAAACATAGTTGAATCTGGTGAAGTTAGCATAGATAAATCTACTTTTGGTAATTTAAAAGACTTAGCAACTGAAGTAACAGCTGAGATATTTGATATACCTGTTTTAAAAGTAACTGATCCTGCTGACAATTTAACTTACAAAGATGTAATCGTTGACGATAGCAATATAAACAAGATTAAGAAATACTATCCTGACGCTAAAGTTGGTATGGTTATAAAATCAGAGTCTAGTAAAATCCAAGATGTTATAAAATCTATGGGTACTGATTTGTTTAAATTACTACCACCAGAAAACGTATCTCCTGAGCTAGCAACTGTAGACGCTCAAGCATATAAACCTGTTAAAGGTACTGGGTTAAAAATACCTTCTAGTTTAATGAAAGTTTTTTATGAAGCTACAGGTAAACGAAGTAAAGGCGTAACGTCTCAGACGGCTATTAAGAGACTAAAACCAGGTTTAACATATGAACAGTTCTTAAAAGACTTAGGTATCGTTAAAGGACAACCTAATACTTACGACAGAGCTATAGGACAAAGATTAAAAGCTATAACAACTTTGTTTGGTAAATTAGCTACTAATACAGAGGTTAGGCAGCTTGAATTAGTTACAGATGTTCAAAAACAAAACATAGAGGCAGGTAAGTCTGATATTCAATTTAGCAAGTCTAGTAAAGATCTTTTAAATAAATTCAACTTAAACTATACAGAAATAAGAAGTAAATTAGATGTAGATGATTACATTGAAAACATGGTTAAGCCGTTAATCAACGTGTTTAATTCTGAAGATTATAAACTTCTAAATAGAACTGTTCTTCAGTTTAGATCAAAATCACTAGGAGGAAATAAAATAGTGTCTGATTATTTAAGAAATAAATTATCTAAATTAAATCTACCTAAGAGAGTAACTGTCGGTAGAACTAAACCTTCTTCAGCTATAGGTAACACTGTTGAAAAGTTTGAAAAATCTTTAAAAAGCGGTAAAATAAATAAATACAACAAAAGAAACTCTGAAGTTTTTGATAAAATGTGGAACGATATAAATGATATTGTTAGCAAAGACAGAAATATGGCAGTTCCTATAATGTACTTCTTAGAAAACTCAATAAACGAAGCTACTAACCCTCATCGAATGGGTGCGCCTATAATAGGTTACCAAGTAAACGCTGGTAAACTATATTATGAGCATGCCGTACAGTCTCAGTTATCTTATTTAAGTTTAATGGAATCAATATTAGATCCTGATAAAAACTTTAAATCAGAATTTGAAAAAATAAAAGAAAACTATAAGATAATAGCAATAAGTGAATATAGTAATGATAAGTTAAATAAAGCTGGTTATGCTTTAAAAATGCCTAAAGACTGGAAAAACTGGTACGATAGGTATTTTAATAAAAAAGTAGCTTCTATAGATGGTGGTATAAACCCAAACGAGTTAATAAATATAAAAGGAGGTACTTTTGCTGATGACTTTGGTATAAATAATAAAGGTGGAAAAATATCTAAAGAAAAAATAGCTTTAAATAAATCTATAATACAAGCTTCCAAGTCTAATAATAACATGTTACCTAAGTCACAAAAACTAAAAGGTGATTTTACTAATGATCAAGTTTTAGATAAAATGAGAGAGTTAGACAGCAAACAACGTGAAGCTCAAATATCTTTTAGTAAAACTTTTAATTTAGATAAAGACTTTAATGATATATTAGAAAACAAAACAGGTATTGCTGCTGAAAAAACTTATGGTAAAGTGAAAGCTGAAGTTGTTGGAGCTAGCAAAGGTAAGTTTGATTTCTTTATAGCGCCTTCTGCTGAAGATTTTGTAGGTTTATTGTATAAAACTTTAGGTAAAGGTAAAAAAGGAGATGCTCAAATGGCTTGGTATAAAACTCATTTACTTGATCCTTTTGCTAGAGCGATGAACAATGTTAGTGCAGATAGAAACTCTTTAGGTAGAGATTTTAAAGCATTGAAAAAAGATTTAAAAATAGTACCTAAAGACTTAAAGAAAAGATTACCTGGTGAATACTTCACTAAAGAACAAGCTATTAGAGTTTATATATGGGAGCAAACAGGTGCTGATATACCCGGTTTATCTGAAGCTGATCAAAAAACACTAGTTGATATAGTTAAAGATAATACTAATTTAGTACTTTTCGCTAATGAAATAATGAAGCTTAATAAAGGTATAGCTTTTGCTAAGCCATCAGAAAACTGGGTTAGCGGAACTATAACAACTGATTTAATAGAAGGCTTGAACAGTGTTAAAAGAAAACAATATCTAGAGCTATGGCAACAAAATGTTGATGAGATATTCTCTGAAAAAAATTTAAACAAGTTAGAAGCAGCTTATGGTAAGTCGTATCGTTATTCTTTAGAAGGTACGTTAGAAAGAATGAAGACAGGTAGAAACAGGACGTTTGGAACTGATTCTTTAACTGGTAGGTTTTTAGACTGGATAAACGGTACTACTGGTGCTATAATGTTTTTTAACACTAGATCTGCTGTTTTACAAACAATATCAGCCGCTAACTTTATAAACTTTCAAGACAATAATGTATTCGCAGCTAGTAAAGCTTTTGCTAATCAAAAACAATACTGGTCCGACTTTAAAATGTTGTTTAACTCTGATTTTTTAGTTGAGAGACGTGATGGTCTGAAGTTAAATGTTCAAGAGTCCGATATAGCTGATATAGCTAAAGAAAGAGGTGCTAGAGGCGTAATAGGTAGAATACTAAAACTAGGTTTTACACCTACTCAATTAGCAGATAGTTTTGCAATAGCTGCTGGTGGTTCTACTTTTTACAGAAACAGACTAAATAAACTTATAAAGGAAGGCATGGATCCATTAGCTGCTAAAAAACAAGCTATGAGAGATTTTAGAGAAACAGCTGAAGAGTCACAACAATCTAGTAGACCAGATAAAATTAGTCAACAACAGGCCGGTCCACTAGGACGTACTGTATTAGCTTTCGCGAATACCCCAGCTCAATATGCACGTTTAATGAAAAAAGCCGCTAGCGACATTAAGAATGGCCGAGGGGACTTTAAAACAAATGTATCTAAGATAATGTATTACGGTTTTGTTCAGAATTTAATATTTAACACACTTACTAACGCTTTGTTCGCTATTGAGTTTGGAGAAGACGAAGAAAAAGAAAATGAAAAATATGTTAAAGTTGCTAACGGAATGGCTGATTCAATCTTAAGAGGTATCGGAGTTAGCGGGGCTATTGTCAGTGTTTTAAAGAACGCTGCTTTAACTTTTGTTAGAGAGGATAAAAAGAAAAATCCTAATTACGAAAAAATAGTTGACGATTTGTTGAGAATATCTCCACCTATAGCTTCTAAAGCATCAAAAATTAAATCTGCTTCAAGATCTTATAAATGGGATAAAAAAGAAATGGGTGAAAAAGGTTTTAGCTTAGATAACCCAGCTTATTTAGCAGGTGCTAATGTTGTTTCTGCAGCTACTAATTTACCATTAGACAGAGTTATAAAGAAAATGGATCACATAAGAGCTGCTTCAAACTCAGAGCTAGAAACTTATAAAAGAATATTTTTACTAGCTGGTTGGTCTAAGTGGGATTTAGGAATTAAAGAACCTAAAAAACCTAAAAAAAGCAAAAAGAAAAATGGAAATTTTGGTGGTGGTGGTGGATTTTCTTCTGGAGGTAAATTTTAAATAATATGCGAGAAATAAATAAATTAATAGTTCATTGCACGGCAACACCTGAAGGTAGACACACCACTGTTGAGGATATTAGAAAATGGCATAAAGACAGAGGCTGGATTGATATTGGTTATCATATAGTTATATACCTAGATGGTACTGTTCATGAAGGTAGAGATATAGAATTACAAGGTGCTCATTGTAAAGGATACAATAAAAAATCAATAGGCATAGCTTACGTAGGTGGGGTTGATAAAGTTGATTACAAAGCCAAAGACACTAGAACTGAAGCACAGAAAGAAGCTTTAGTAGATATGTTAGAGTATTTTAAAACATTGTTTCCTGATGCGGAAGTATTTGGTCATAACGACTTTTCTTCAAAAGCATGTCCTAGTTTCAACGCTAAAAAAGAATACGAGAACATTTCTGCAATGTGGAAATAATAAACAAGTAAATTTTAAATTATGAAAATAGATCCAAGTAATAGACAGTTTTGGGATAACGAGGCTAGATTAAAAGCTATAGGCAAGGGTATGAATAGTCCTTTTCAAATGAAAAAAACATGCTGGAAAGGTTTTAAAAGAGTACCTGGCACTAAGAAAGGATCTAAAGGAAGTTGTGAAAAAATATAAAACTATGAAAAAAAACAGATTAAAAGAAATTGTAGGTGAATTAAAAAACGCTTCCAAGATGCACTTGAGTCAATCAAAAGAAATTGATAAACATATCGATGATATGAAGTCACCTCTTGATTTAAAAATATCATCAAGCTGTAAAGCTGCTGCTAAAAAGAAGTTTGATGTATATCCGTCTGCTTATGCAAACATGTGGGCTTCAAAGCAACAGAAAAAAGGTAAGTGCTAATGGCTTTTTCAATAGATCCTCCTTTTTTAAAAGGTACAAAAGGTGGCGGAACTAGTAAAGTGTGCCTACCTAAAGCTAAGATAGCTAGCATGAGTACTAAAGATAAACAAAAAGTTATAAACGCTAAGAAGTCTGCTGCTGGTAAAGGTAAGTATAAAAGATCTAGTAAAAGTAATGTTACTGGCACAGCTAGCAAAAACCTAAAAGATTGGGTAAAGCAAGACTGGAGACAGGTTGGTGATCCTAGTAAAAAATGTGGAGAAAAATAAAAAGGAATAAATAAACTGGGCGTACCATACCCACAATTCCTATAACCAGAAAAGGGGACCTCAAACGAGATCCCCTTTTTTAATTATATACACCTTACGTGTATAGCATATTAGCCATCACACGCTAAGCAGTCTTCATTCATAGCTGCTGCTGCAATATCTCCACGTAAAACACTTTCAGTTCTAGTGTAGTATAAAGTTTTAATACCTTTTTTCCAAGCATCGAAATGAACTTTGTTCAACCATTTTGGAGTAGCTTCAGAAGGAAAAGCTAGATTCAAGCTTACAGACTGATCTATGTACTGTTGACGTAATCCAGCTTGATTAACTAGTTCTAACTGATTGATCTCCTTAAACGTCTTAAAAACATCTTTAATAAGTATGTCATGACTTCCTACTAAAACATTTTCAAGCTTATCGATACCTTGTATAGATCCACCGTCTTCTAGAATTTTATTCCATATACTCAAAGTATTAAGATTTATATCTTCAAGAGCTTTTTCTAGTGTAGGATTTTTTCTAATAAAAGTTCCATTAGCGCCTTGCTCAGTAAATACATTAGCAGCCCAAGGTTCTATTCCCGGCGAAACATTCCCACTAAGCTTACTATTACTAACAGTGGGAGCAACAGCACGAAGGTGAGTATTACGCATGCCAGTACCGACGCACCAGAGAGGCTCGCCATAAACTTCAGCAAGAGCCATTGAAGCCCTTTCACTTTCAATTTTAATCTGTGAAAAAATCTTCCTAGTTTCAAACTGAGCAAGTAAACCTTCGAAAGGAATACCCTTGTTTTGTAAGTACGTGTGCCATCCAAGCGTTCCCAAGCCCAATGCTCGCCCTTTCTGCGCAGAGCGAATAGAGTTTTCGAATCCTCTAAGCCCTTTTGCTCGCTGGATAAATTCTTCCATAACTCCATCAAGAAACCACACGGCGTCATGTATAAGGTTAGTGTCTTTCCATTCTTCATACTTAGCTAAGTTTAATGATGACAAGCAGCAAACAAAGCTGTGGTTCTCATCTGTGTGTAATGTGATCTCAGAACATATGTTAGTCATATGAACTTTTAATCCGTTTTGTTTATATGCTTCAGGGTTTGACTTGTTAACATTCCCTTTAAACATGATATACGGTTCTCCAGTTGCCTTTCGTTTTCTAAGAAGTTTGCTCCATCTATTCCTAGCTTCAGCATCGCCTTGTTCAAGCTTACGCATAAATTTATCACCAACAATTGCGCATTGATGTAAGTTAA
>ENA-OSJC01000708-OSJC01000708.1-marine-metagenome-genome-assembly--contig:-NODE-708-length-31074-cov-12.332064_pt1 | contig 31074 bp, 33 predicted proteins | sample MGYA00237885_ERZ534234 | MGnify/ENA primary metagenome ERZ534234 (study PRJEB26413, sample SAMN06343907) | marine metagenome | isolation source: coastal waters | place: Atlantic Ocean: West Antarctic... | reverse complement strand
ATTCGAACTCCCGACATCCTGCTCCCAAAGCAGGCGCGCTACCAGGCTACGCTACACCCCGAACGCGCAAATATAGCTTAATTACTGCTTTTGGTCAAACTTGTTTTCCAATTTTTATATTATACATTGGCAATTTTATTAATGTTTTTATAAGATAATCTTAATGTATTAATAATTTTAATTGATTTTGGATTCAATTCTATTCTGCTAGAATATTTGTTTAATTATTAACAAATCTAATGTCAGCAAAAATTATTGATGGAAAAAGTATTGCAAATGATCTTTTAGATAAAATTCGCAATGAAATTTTAAATAGAGAATCTAATGGTATAAGAAATCCTTGTTTAGCCGTGATTCTTATTGGGGACAATCCTGCCTCCCACGTATATGTAAAGAACAAAAAACTCGCATGTGAAAAAGTAGGTATAAAGTCCTTATCTTATGATTTTAATGAGTCAATCACTGAAGATGAATTATTAAAATTAGTTAAAGATATTAATTTAAACACTGAAATTGATGGGATATTAATACAGTCACCTCTTCCTGATCATATTAATGAGGATATAATAATTAATACTATAAACCCAAAAAAAGATGTTGATGGTTTTCATCCATTTAATATAGGTTTACTTGCCATAAGACAACCAAAGTTAAGATCTTGTACTCCATATGGTGTTATAAAGATGCTTAAAGCTTCAGATATTAATTTAGAAGGTCTAGATGCAACAATTGTGGGGGTTTCAAATAACGTTGGCCGCCCAATGGCATTAGAGTTATTAATGGAGAAATGTACTATTACTTCCTGTCATAGTAAAACAAAGAATTTAGAAGAAAAAGTTCGACAGGCAGATTTAGTAGTGGTTGCTGCTGGAAGGCAAAACCTTGTAAAAGGAGAATGGATAAAAAAAGGTGCAATTGTCATCGATATTGGAATAAATAGAGTTAATGGAAAATTAGTTGGTGATGTTGAGTTTAATATAGCAAGCCAAAATGCTTCTTACATAACCCCTGTTCCTGGTGGAGTTGGCCCAATGACTGTCGCAACACTTATGGAAAACACCTTAATAGCGCAAAAACTATTCTAAAGGGTTTCCATTAGAGCCTAAAAAGTGTAAAGTACCGCGATTATTTAAATTTAGGAATATGTTAATGGCTCAAAAGAAATCACTTATGCAAAAAGCAATAGACGCAGCTAAAAAAGTTGTAGCTAAACCAATTACCCCAAAAAAAGTAGCTAAAAAAGTAGCTACTAAACCAATTACCCCAAAAAAAGTAGCTAAAAAAGTAGCTACTAAACCAATTACCCCAAAAAAAGTAGCAAAAAAAGTAGTAGCTAAAAAACCAGGGGCATTAAAAAAGTTTAATTCGTACAAACCTAGAGCTAACGAAAGCTTTATGAATAAAACACAGATTAAACACTTTATAAAAATATTAAATGACTGGAAGCTTGAGCTTGGAAATGATATAGATAGAACAGTAAGCCATATGCAAGACGAAATAACAGCTTATGCCGATCCTAATGATAGAGCCAGTCAAGAGTCTGATATGGCTCTTGAACTTCGTAATCGAGATCGAGAAAGAAAACTTATAAAAAAAATAGATGTAACTTTATTGAATATAAAAAACAAGGAATATGGTTATTGTAATTTATGTGGGGAAGAAATTGGACTTAATAGGTTATTGGCAAGACCAACAGCTACATTATGTATTGATTGCAAAACTCTTGATGAAATTAGAGAAAAACAAATGGCAAAATAAAAAAACCCAGCATAGCTGGGCTTTTTTTAAATTTTTAAGCTTAGTCTTCTTTAGTTTGCTCTTTCTTTGGTTCCTGAGGAGCTGGTGCTTCAATTAATGCTTTAGCACTAACTCTAACCCTTCCTTTATCATCTACCTCTATTACTTTTACTTTTACTTCATCGCCTTCTGATAAATGATCTTTTACTGCATTTATTCTTTCATGTGCAATCTGAGAAATATGAAGTAACCCGTCTTTCCCAGGTAGTAATGAAACTATAGCTCCAAAATCAAGAACCTTAATTACTTTGCCATCATAAATTTGATCTACTTCGACATCAGCAGTAATTTCTTTAATTCTACTTAATGCTGCTTCACCAGATTCAGCACTTGTACATGTAATTTTAACAAGTCCATCATCATCAATATCAATAGTAGCACCAGTTTCTGCAGCTAATCCTTTAATTACTGCACCACCCTTACCAATCACATCCCTAATTTTATCTGTATGGATTTTTATTGTAAGGATCTGTGGAGCAAATTTTGAGAGGCTCTCACGACTGCCCTTAAGAGCTTTCTTCATTATTTTTAAAATATGGTCTATGCCTTCCCTTGCCTGGCTTAAAGCTACCTGCATAATTTCAGTAGTAATACCTGTAATTTTTATATCCATTTGTAATGCTGTTATTCCATTATCAGTTCCAGCAACTTTAAAATCCATATCTCCTAAATGATCTTCGTCTCCTAAGATATCAGTAAGTACAGCAACTCTATTACCTTCTTTAATTAACCCCATTGCTATACCAGCAACATGATCTTTTATTGGCACTCCGGCGTCCATCATGGCCATGGTGCCCCCACAAACTGATGCCATAGAGCTTGATCCATTTGACTCAGTAATTTCAGAAACTAGTCTAATTGTGTAATCAAAATCTTCTTTGTTAGGTAATGCAGCACTTAATGCTCTTTTTGCTAATTTCCCATGACCAATTTCTCTTCGTTTTGGAGTGCCTACCCTACCTGTTTCACCAGTAGCATAAGGAGGGAAATTATAATGGAGCATAAATCTATCTTTATATTCGCCTTGGAGGGCGTCAATTATTTGCTCATCTCGACCACCACCTAATGTTGCAACTACAATTGCCTGCGTTTCTCCTCTAGTGAACAAAGCTGAGCCATGTGCTCTTGGTAAAATGCCAGTCCTAATTTCGATTGGCCTCACTGTACGAGTATCTCTTCCATCGATTCGTGGATCACCATCAAGAATTTTAGTTCTAACAATTTTAGCTTCTAGATTATGGAATTCGTCTTTAATTTGATTTAATTGTGTTGTATTCGTTTGCTCTGTTACAAGCTCATCTAAAACCTTATCTCTTATTATAGAAATTTTTTCAGACCGGTCCCCTTTTGACTTAATGGCAAATGCTTTCTCTAGATCTTTAACCGCGATTTTCTCGATCTTATCAATTAATTTTTTATCTGCTTCAGGAGCAGCCCAGTCCCATGGATCTTTTGAAGCTTCTTTTGCTAATTCATTTATTAACTTAATCACTGGCTGCATTGCTTTATGCCCTTCTAATACTGCATCAAGCATAATTTTTTCAGGCAACTCTTTAGCTTCAGACTCAACCATTAACACGGCAGAATCACTTCCAGCAACAACTAAATCAAGCTCACTTAATTCCAATTCTGTTTTAGAAGGATTTATCACAAACTTATCATCAATATAACCAACTCGTGCAGCTCCTACCGGGCCATGAAAAGGAATTCCTGAAATTGCCAATGCTGCAGAAGCGCCAATAATGGCAGGAATGTCCGAATCAATTTCGCTATCAGAAGACATTACCGTTGCTACAATTTGTATTTCATTATAAAAATTATCTGGGAACAGTGGTCTTAAAGGTCTATCTATGAGTCTACAAGTTAGAGTCTCTTTTTCACTTGGCCTGCCCTCTCTTTTAAAAAACCCTCCTGGTATTTTTCCCCCAGCATAATTTTTTTCTTGGTAATCAACTGTTAGTGGGAAAAATTCTTGCCCCTCTTTTGCTTCTTTTCTTCCAACTGCAGTTACAAAAACTACAGTGTCTCCATAACTAACCATTACTGCTCCATCTGCTTGACGGCCAATTTCTCCAGTTTCAATTGTTAGGTTGTGAGATCCATATTTAATACTTTTTTTAATTATGTTAAACATTTAATATATCCTTTTTAATATTTAAATCCATTATTCACTTCTCAATAATGAATACATTTTTAATAGCAAAAAAGCCGACACAAACAAAAAAATTGTATGTAATCGGCTCAAGATTTTCTTAATTTTCTATTTTCTAAGACCAAGGCTTTTAATCAATCCCTGGTATCGCTCTAAACTTTCACGTTTTAAATAATCAAGAAGTTTCCGTCTCTGGCTAACAAGAGCTAGTAAACCTCTTCGTGAATGATGATCTTTTGCATTAGTTTTAAAGTGTTCTGTCAAATAAGTTATACGATCTGTCATTAATGCGACCTGAACCTCAGGCGATCCCGTATCATTTTTAGCTATCTGATATTTCTCTACAATTTTTGCTTTTTCTATTGCGGTACTAGTCATTCAAATTCTCCTATTACAGAACCGCACATTTTAACGGCATTTTGTTTTTAAATCAATTTTTTGTTGAATTTAGACGTTTAACTTTTAAAATTTTTGTTTTATCGATTTCACCTAGCCCAATAAAAACATTGTTACTTCCATATAATTTGTATAAGCCCGGGATCTTTGCTCCTTGCACTATCGTCTTCCCATCTTTTATTGCATTTTCTTCATTAGGATTCAGGACTATATTCTCATATTCACTCAATAATTCTTCAGGGGGCAATAAAAGCTTAAATCTTTCTGTATCTTTTGTTTTTTCAATTTGTTCAATACTAATAGTATTTTGAATACTCAAGTTTCCGATATTAGTTCGTCTCAAATCTATTAAATAACCTCCCACACCTAATTCATCTCCAATATCTTCAGACAGTGTTCTTATATATGTTCCTTTTGAACATTTTATTTTAATCTTAATCTTATTTCCTTGATAATTTAGTAATTCAATTGTGTGAATTATAACTTTACGTTTAGCCCTAGGAATATCAATTCCCTCTCGAGCATATGAGTAAAGAGGTTTTCCTTTATGCTTAAGGGCAGAGTACATTGGGGGTAGCTGCTCTATTGTCCCCATAAATTCCTGTAGTATTTTTTTTATTTCTTCCAAAGAAGGCATTGTATTTACATTTTGCTTAGTAATCTCCCCTTCAGTATCTCCTGTAGAGCTTTTATACCCCAATCTTATTATTGCTTCATAAGTTTTATCTGCATTTAGTAAATAGCTTGAAAACTTAGTAGCCTCTCCTAAACAAATTGGTAGCAATCCAGTTGCCATTGGGTCCAGTGTCCCTGTATGTCCAACTTTTTTAGCAGAAAATAAAAATTTAATTTTGGATACTAGCTGGCTGGAAGAAAGGCCAATTGGTTTATCAGTGAGCAAAAGTCCATCGACATTAAATTTAAGTCGTTTAAATTGCATTATTTTATTTTTGAGTGGGCAACACAGAATCTAATAATTTTGAAATTTTCATACTTTCATCTACTGTCTTATCGTAAACAAAATGCAACTTAGGTATGCCTCTTGTCGTCATTCTTTTTGCTAGCTGAGATCTGAAAAATGGCATAGACCGTTTGATACCTTTGAAAATCTCTTCGTCATACTCAGCAGAAATAATGTATATTTTTGCATGTTTCAAACATTGGGATACTTCTACATCTAAGATAGTTAACATTTTTAACGCAGGGTCTTTAATTTCTGTTTGCAATAACGTTGCTAACTCTTTTTTTATCTGCTGGCTAATTCGATCACTTCTAGGGTAATCTTTCACCGATTTATAGCTTCCTAGGAACCTGAACTAATTCATAGACTTGTACTTTATCGCCAACCTCAATATCATTAAAGTTTTTAAGAGCCAAGCCACATTCTATATTGGCCTTAACTTCTTTAACGTCGTCTTTAAACCTTTTCAAAGAATCTAATTCTCCTTCAAATATGACGGCACTATCTCTTAACAGTCGGATATTTGAATTTCTTCTTATTAACCCTTCTAAAACGATACAACCAGCAATATTCCCGACTTTAGATGCTTTATATATTTCTCTAATTTCTACAAGCCCAAGAATATTCTCTTTTTGTTCAGGGGCTAAAAGTCCACCTAATGCTGATTTAACTTCATCGACTGCTTCATAAATAATACTATAATTCCTCATATCAACTTCTAAATTATCAGCTAATTTTCTAGCTCCACTGTCAGCTTTAACATTAAAAGCAATAATTACTGCATTAGATGCAGACGCTAAATTTATATCGGACTCATTAACAGCGCCAATTGCCGAATGAATTACATTAACCTTTACCTCTTCCGTTGATAGCTTCTCTAAAGAGCCGGCTAAAGCTTCAGCTGAACCCTGGACATCAGCCTTAATTATTAAAGGTAAAAATCTTACCTCAGCTTCTGTCATCTGATCAAAAACATTTTCTAATTTCGAAGCTTGTTTTGCTAGCTTTACATCCCTAAATTTACCCTGTCTAAACAAAGCAATTTCGCGTGCTTTTTTCTCATCACTTAAAACAATAAATTCATCCCCAGCTTTTGGGACCTCTGAAAGTCCAATCACCTCAACAGGAATTGAAGGTCCGGCTTCTTTTACGGTCTTACCCGCCTCATTAAGCATTGCTCTAATCCTACCTGAAGCATTCCCTGCCAATAAACTATCGCCTGGCCTAATAAAGCCTGATTGAACTAATAAAGTTGCGGCTGGGCCTCTTCCCTTATCTAGTCTTCCTTCAATAATAATACCTTTAGCAGGGGTATTAATTGACGCTTTTAATTCTAATATTTCGGCCTGTAAAAGAATTGCATCTAATAGCTTATCAATTCCTTGCCCAGTTTTTGCCGAAATTTCTACAAACATCGAGTCACCACCTAGATCCTCTGGAATAACTTCCTGAGCCAATAATTCATTCTTAACTTTCTCAGAATTAGCATCAGGTTTATCAATTTTATTAATCGCAACAATTAATGGCACACCTGCAGCTTTCGAATGATTAATGCCTTCAATAGTTTGTGGCATAACTCCATCATCGGCGGCAACAACCAAAACAACTATATCTGTTGCTTTAGCACCTCGTGCTCGCATTGCAGTAAAAGCTTCATGGCCAGGTGTGTCTAAAAAAGTTGCTACGCCTTTTTCAGTTTCAACGTGATAAGCTCCAATATGCTGAGTAATACCCCCAGCTTCGCCAGAAGCAACGCGCGAGGTTCTGATGTAGTCCAGCAAAGAAGTTTTTCCATGGTCTACGTGCCCCATTACAGTTACTACGGGAGGTCTTGATTCGATTTGTGGCACAATGCTTTCATCGTTATCTAAAAGTGATTCAGGGTCATTTTCTTTTGCTGCTTGAGGGTTATGCCCCATTTCCTCAACTAAAATCATTGCTGTCTCTTGATCTAGAACTTGGTTTATAGTTACCATCATTCCCATACCCATCAAAGATTTAATAAGCTCAGAAGCCTTAATAGCCATTTTATGCCCTAAGTCTGCAACTGAAATTGTCTCCGGAATCAAAACATCTTTTACGATAGGATCGCTTGGTGCGACAAAGTCTTGCTCTTGATTTGAGTCTATATTTTTATTCTTATTCTTTGGAGATCTCCACCCAGAAGAATTGTTATTACCTCCGCGATTTTTTATTGGCCTTTTCTTTATAGTTCTGTCAACCCAATTACTTTTTTTCTCTTTTTTCTCTTTTTCTACTTTTACGCCAGCTTTTGAAGCTGGTCGGTGCAAGGTCCCCTCTTGAGGTGGTTCATTTTTATTTGCTACTACTGGCTCTTTCTTTTTTTGTATATCTTCTGCTTGAGCTTCTGCTAGTGCAGTATGTCTTTTTTCTTCTTCATCCCTAATATTCTTTTGATTATCGTCAACTATTTCTTTAGGCTTTATTGATTTAGTCTCAGCAACAAGTTCAGCACTATTTTCTTTACTTTGGTCGGGCTTAACAATAGTCCTTTTTTTTCTAACCTCTACTTGAATTGTTCTTGCTCTTCCTTCACTATCTGTTTTTCTAATTTGTGTGTTTTGTTTTCTTGTTAATGTAATTTTAGACTTTGGTCGGAGAGCGGCGCCATGCTCAGATCTGAGATAAGCTAATAATGCTGATTTATCCTCCTCCTTAAGCTCGTCTGAAGCGCTCGATTTATCTACTCCAGAACTTTTTAACTGCTTAAGTAATAAATCTACAGGCAGGCCTAATTCAGTAGCAAACTCTTCAACGTTAGATTTTCCCATTAAAACTCCATAAATTTATTAAACAAACCAGGGGGCGCGCGCTGTCATTATTAATACTTTAGCTTTTTCTTCGTCCATTTTAACTAATTCAATTAATTCATCTACAGCTAATTCTGCTAAGTCTTCCATAGTGATAATCTCTTTAGAGGCCAAAAGTTTTGCTGTATCAGGGTCCATGCCATCCATACTTAGAAGATCAGCGGCAGGTTCAGACACTTCTTCTTCTTTTGCAATCGCTGCAGTAAGAATTACTGCACTTGCTCTGGATCTTAATTCGTTAACTGTTTCTTCGTCAAAAGCTTCAATTTGAACCATTTCCTCGATAGGCACATAAGCTATCTCCTCTAAAGAAGAAAAGCCTTCTTTCACAAGAATATCTGCAACATCTTCATCAACATCAAGTTTTTCAATAAATAATTGACTTGAGGACGTATATTCTTCTTTTGTTTTCTGATCAGACTGCTCTTCAGTAAGTATATTTAGTTCCCAGCCTGTTAATTCAGATGCGAGTCTAATATTTTGTCCATTTCTTCCAATTGCCTGCGCTAATTGATCTTCTGCAACAACCAAATCCATACTGTGCTTATCTTCATCTACAACAATACTTGATACTTCCGCAGGAGCCATCGCATTGATAACAAATTGAGCTGGCTCTATAGACCATAAAACAATATCGACTCTTTCTCCAGCTAATTCACTGGTGACAGCTTGAACTCTCGAACCTCTCATTCCAACACATGTTCCAACTGGATCAATTCTTTGGTCGTTTGCTTTAACAGCGATTTTTGATCTTAAGCCCGGATCTCTAGATGCAGCCATAATTTCAAGTAAGCCTTCCTCTATTTCTGGAACCTCTAATTCAAATAATCTTATTAAAAATTCTGGGGCTATTCTAGATAAAATTAGTTGAGGGCCTCTTACAGTTTCATCGATTTTAATTAGAATTGCTCTTACACGATCGCTTATTCTAAGGTTTTCTTTTGGGATCATCTGGTCGCGCGGTAATATAGCATCAAGTCTACCAATTTCAATAACACCATTGCCTCTTTCCATTCTTCTTATCTGACCAGATATTAACTTTTCATCTTGAGCCAAAAAATCTTTAAGAATTTGTTCGCGTTCTGCTTCCCTAACTTTTTGTAAAATGACTTGCTTTGCGGCCTGGGCACCAATTCTGCCAAACTCTTCAGAAGGAATTGGCTCTTTGATAAGATCACTAATAACTTTTCCTTTAGATTTTTCGTCATCAATAGTAAGTTCAGCTTCTGGATTTTCAATCTCTTCTTCAGGAAGTATTGTCCAACACCTAAAAGCCTTGTATTCGCCCGTTTCTTTATCAATCTCGACTCGAATATCAACTCCTGCATCATGCTTTTTCTTTGTTGCAGATGCTAAAGCTAATTCCACGGCTGTAAAAATTACATCTCTAGCCACATTTTTTTCATGTGCAAGAGCATCTACTAGTAACAATATCTCACGACTCATTTATATATTCTCCGGTCATACGTTTAACTAAAATTCTGGGTCTAGTCTGGCTTTTTCAATATTATCCAAACTAATTTCCACTAAAACATTATTGAACTCTATTAGTACTAAATCTTTTTTTGTGCCTTTTAGAGTCCCAGTAAAATTTTTTCTTTCCTCAATAGGTGATCGAGTTTTTATCTTAATTTTTTCACCTTTAAATCTTTCAAAATCTTGCAACTTTTTTATCACCCTATTAATACCTGGTGATGAAACTTCCAGCCGATCAAAAATTATGTCTTCTTCTACAGTTAAAATATGCTTAAGCTGATTAGTTACAGAAACACAATCATCAATATTTATTGAGCTCGGTTTATCAATAAATATTCTTAATAATTCGCCTCTATTAATTATCTCAAAATCAACTAATTCATAACCTAATTTAGAAACATTTTTTTCAATTAACGCCTCAAGATCGATAGCCAATTTCTAATTCCTTGTTTAAAATTAAGGTCCAAAAAACAAAAAAGGGCCATAGGCCCATTATACAGGTGCGAATTATATCAATAAATTCAGTAAATTGAAAGAATAAAGTTAAAGCTCCTAAGTGTTAATTTTAGCAAACTTTCTTTTACCAACTTGAATTGTAAAGCTACCACCTTTAGGTGTAATGAATCTTGTCTCCGTTATCTTATCTCCATTAATTTTAATGCCTCCTCCCTTAATCAATCGTATAGCTTCTGAAGTACTTGAAACTAAATCTATTTTTTTAAGTAATTGAGGAATATTTATGCCATCTGGCTCAATATTTAATAATGAATGTTCTTTAATATCTTTTGGGATATCCCCTTTAGCTCTTAAATTAAAATTATCCTCAGCATTTTGTGCGGCTTCCTCATCATAAAGGCGCCCAACGATTTCTTTTGAAAATTCTACTTTAATATTTTTTGGATTTTCTCCACCAGCAATTCTTTTTTTCCAAGATCTTATATTATCTAATGTCCCTAGAGACAATAAATCGATATACCGCCACATTAAGTCGTCAGATAACGATAACAGTTTTGCGAAGACTATTTCAGCTGGTTCATTAATACCGATATAATTTTTTGAGGATTTTGACATTTTTTGAACGCCATCTAAACCTTCTAAAAGTGGCATTGTTAATATACATTGAGGAGCTTGGCCTACCTGTTTTTGCAATTCTCGTCCCATTAATAAATTAAATTTCTGATCCGTTCCGCCTATCTCTATATCAGATTTTAATGCGACAGAGTCATACCCTTGCAGTAATGGATACAAAAATTCATGAATAGAGATTGGCTGATTAGCTTTATATCTTTTCGCAAAATCATCTCTTTCTAACATCCTTGCAACCGTATGGCTTGCGGCCAGTTTAACAATTCCTGCAGCACCTAAATCATTAAGCCATTTTGAATTAAAAACAATTTGCGTCTTAGATTCATCTAATATTTTAAAAACTTGGTCTGAATATGTTTCAGCATTTTTTTTAACATCATCTTCTGATAATGGTGGTCTTGTAACATTTTTACCAGTAGGATCACCAATCATTCCAGTAAAATCACCAATCAAAAAATAAACTTCGTGGCCTAGATCCTGAAATTGTCTTAATTTATTTAGCAATACAGCATGCCCCAAATGAAGATCTGGCGCTGTTGGATCAAATCCTGCTTTGATTTTAAGAGGAACTCCTTTTTTTAATTTCTCAATTAATTCTGATTCAATTAAAATCTCATCGGATCCTCTTTTAATTATTTCTAATTGTTCTTTTATATCCACTATTTTTATCTCAATATTCTATTTAATTTAATTCTATCGCAATTATATACTTAAAAAAATTAGTCTTTTATTATTTCAAATACTTGTATAAAAAAATAAAACGATCACAATTAAAAATATGAATAATTCATCACTATTATTTGGAGTTATGTCTGGAACAAGTCTAGATGGGATTGATATTGTTTTAATTAATCAAAACAGTAAGACTTTAAAAATAATCGAATTTATACAAATTCCTTACAAAATGAGCATAAAAAAAGAATTTCTTTCTCTTCATACAGAACAGCATTCTGATCTTGAGCGATCGATACATCTTTCTTTATTCCATGCAAAAATTACAGCAAATGGTATTAAAAAGATTCTTAAGAAATATAAACTACATACTAAAGATATAAAATGTATTGGTTATCATGGCCAAACAATCCGACATTACCCACAAAGTGGATATTCTATACAGCTTGGTAATGCTAACCTTTTAGCTGAGCTAACCAACATAACTGTTGTTTCTGATTTTAGAAATAGAGATATAGTTGCTGGGGGGCAAGGGGCTCCACTTGTCCCAGCTTTTCATAATGAATATTTTTTTAAAAAAAATAGAAATCGAATAGTTATTAATATTGGTGGCATAAGTAATATAACTTACCTACCAGCTAATAAAAAAATAATTGGTTTTGATTGTGGGCCAGGAAATATTTTATTAGATCATTGGATAAAAATTCATCATAATAAAAACTTTGACAACTTTGGAAAATGGTCAAAATCAGGAAAATTAATTGAAGATTTATTATTTAAATTCCAAAAAGATTTATTCTTTAAAAAATTTCCTCCAAAAAGCACTGGGAGAGAATTATTTAACATTGATTGGTTAAATAAATTTAATATTAATGATTACTCTCCTCAAGATGTCCAAAGAACTCTCTTGGAATTAACCGCTGTGACTATTAATGAGGCTATACAAAAATTTTGCTCTAATTTTGACGAGATATATGTTTGTGGTGGTGGTAGTAAAAACAAATTTCTAATCGAGAGACTTGAAAAAATTACTAGGATAAATATTAATACTACTGACAAACTTAAAATTCCCTCACAACAGGTAGAAGCTATTGCATTTGCTTGGCTTGCAAAAAAATGTATCCAAAAACAATACAATAATTCCCCCTCTATTACTGGCTCTTCAGGCCCTAGAATTCTTGGTGCAATTCATTACTCCTAAAAAACCATTAAGTTTAGGTATAATACAAAAACTTTAACAACACTTTACTCAAATAAATAAATGTATGGCTAAATTAAAAGCAAAATTATTAATTGATGATAAAGAAATTCATCTTCCAGTGATGGAAGGATCAATGGGCTATCCAGCAATTGATATTAGCTCATTACATTCGAATTCATTTAAGACATTTGACCCTGGATTTTCATCTACCGCAGAATGTGCTTCCGCCATAACATTTGTTGATGGTGGAAAAGGCGAGTTACTTCACAGAGGCCACCCAATTGAGCAGTTGGCTGAAAAATGTGAGTATTTAGATATCGCTTATTTACTCTTTAATGGTGAACTACCAAATTCACGAGAAAAAACAAGCTACATCAAATCAATTAAAGAACATAGCTTGCCCCACGATCAGTTAAATAATATATTTCGAGGGTTTAGGCGTGATGCTCACCCGATGGCAGTTATGGTTGGAGTAGTTGGTTCTATGTCCGCATTTTATTTTGATGAGAGTATGAAGGTTGATAATCTAAATCACCGTAAATTATCAGCTCAAAGGCTAATTGCTAAAGTGCCAACAATTGCGGCATGGAGTTATGCCTACAGTCAGGGGCGTCCTTTTATCTACCCTGAAGACGATCTAAATTATGCAGAAAATTTTCTTAACATGATGTTCTCTACCCCTAATTCTAAATATGTACAAAATCCAGTGATCTCCAAAGCATTTGAAAAGATTCTTATTCTGCATGCTGATCACGAACAAAATGCATCCACTTCTACCGTCAGGCTTGTTGGCTCATCAGGAGCAAACCCTTTTGCTTGTATTGCAGCGGGAATCGCATCTCTATGGGGACCGGCTCATGGTGGGGCAAATGAAGCAACTTTAAAAATGCTTAGCGAAATTAAGAATGAAGGCCGGATTAATGAATATATTAAAAAGGCTAAAGACAAAAAAGATCCGTTTCGCCTGATGGGTTTTGGCCATCGTATTTATAAGAATAAAGATCCGCGCGCCATTATAATGAAAGCTACATGCCATGAAGTTTTAGATGAGCTAGGCCTAAGAAATGATCCACTATTTAAATTAGCACTTAAGTTAGAGAAAATTGCTCTTGAAGATGAGTATTTTGTTAAGAAAAAATTATATCCAAACGTAGATTTCTATTCTGGCATTGTAATGAAAGCATTAGGTATACCAAATTCTATGTTTACAGCAGTGTTTGCCTTAGCAAGGACAGCTGGTTGGGTCGCTCATTGGAATGAAATGAGTCTAAATGATAATTCGAAGATAGGGCGACCAAGACAAATTTATACAGGAAAACTTAGAAGAGACGTTCCTAATCTTTAAGCAGAAAAAGAAGAGCCGCAGCCACAAGTAGTAGTTGCATTAGGATTTTTAATTACAAACTGAGACCCTTGAACGTTGTCTTGATAATCGATTTCAGCCCCAGTTAAGTACTGCAAACTCATTGGGTCTACTAATAAAGTTACTGAATCCTTTACAACTTGAGTGTCATCCTCATTAATTGCTTCCTCAAAAGTAAAGCCATACTGGAAACCAGAACAACCCCCTCCACTGACAAACACTCTTAGTTTAAGATCAGGTGCGCCTTCCTCAGCTATTAATTCTTTAACTTTATTCACTGCATTATCTGTGAAATTAATTGGTGTTGGCATTGTAATTTCATTTGACATCTTTATCTCCTATAACTGCAACTTTCTTATCTTTCTTAAATGGCAATTTTTTTTGAATCTTATTCATTTCAAGCTTATTCATCTGTCTTAACTCTCCATTAACTATAGCTCCTGCATGTATCTCTATAGAATTATACTCAATATTCCCTTTAATAATAGAGCCAGGCTGTAATTCTAAATAATCAGAACATTTAACATTGCCTATAATCTCACCAGCAATAATACCTGTTTCAACCATAACACTACCTTTTATTCTACTCTGTTCACCCATTATAAGTGTTCCACCTGAATCTTCAACAACTGTTAGATCACCATAAATCTTTCCATCCAGCCTCAAACCACCTGAATACGAAGTATTACCTTTGATAACAATATCTTTATCAATTAAGGTGTCTATAGCTCCCAATTTCTTTTTTTTCTTAAATAACATAAGCTATCTTCTTTTCCCTACAATTTTTTCATAAAATAAAACACTTTCTTTTAATTCAATACTTTCTTTTTTTGCTTCTTTTAAGCTTGTAGAAATTTTTTCATATGAAATCTGAGACATCTGCAACTCCAAGTTTAACTCAAGCAATTCTTTTTCTTGTGAGCTATTAAATTGTTTCAATTCATCTATTGTAAGTATAAATTTAATAGATTTTCCACCATCAAATAAATAATATGTGGCTCCAGCTCCAGCAAAAAGAAAAAATATAGCTATTAATAAATATCCGGGCCAAGAACTTCCGGTCTTGATTCTAGCTGTATTTCCAGTTAATTTGTAATTTCTTTTTTTTGATCTATTTTTCATTTTTCATTAAGGTGTTAATGGTATTAATTCTAATCCGAGAGTTTCCTGCCATCCCATCATTATGTTCATATTTTGAAGCGCCTGACCCGCCGCACCTTTTACTAAATTATCTATAACAGATAAAATTACTAATTGTTGAGTATTAGGTACTTTATAAAATGATATTCTGCACATATTAGAGGCCCTTACAGATTTAGTTTCAGGGCATGAATTTGCTTCCATAACATCAACAAATGGTTCTTTATCATAAAAATTATTAAAAATTATTGATGGGTCAAAATCTTTAATACAATTTACATATATTGTAGCGTGAATTCCTCTTACCATTGGCAAAAGATGGGGAATAAACAAAACCCTCACTTTTCCAATTATGGAGTTCTGACTTAAATTTTCTTCAATTTCAGGCTGGTGTCTATGTCCAGTCAAAGCATAAGCCTTAAAGTTTTCACTTGCCTCTGACAGCAAAAGATTAGCTTGAGTTTTTTTACCTGCGCCACTAATCCCAGATTTTGCATCAGCTATTATTGATAACGGATCTATTAAGCCTTCTTTCAATAAGGGTATTAAAGCTAATTGAATTGCTGTTGGGTAGCATCCTGGGTTAGCTATAATCTGAGCATTTTTAATTTGATCTCTATTTGCCTCTGGAAGCCCATAAATAGATTTTCCAACAATATCAGGACATTCGTGAGGCATTTCATACCATTTTTCCCATTCTTTTATATCTTTAATTCTAAAATCTGCAGCCAAATCTATAACCTTTATCCCATTATCTATTAAATCTTTAGCATATTTCATTGCGACACCATTAGGAGTGGCAAAAAATACTAAATTTGATTCCTTTAAATTAATATCATCAGGATTTACAAATTTATGAGTTAATACACCTCTTAAGGAAGGATAAATATCACACACAAATCTACCAGCATCATTTCTCGAAGTGATATGGAGTATATCTGCATTAGGGTGAAGGGACAGTAGCCTTAATAATTCGATACCGGTATAGCCGGACCCCCCAACAATGCTTACTTTTATTTTATTATTCATATCTATCAGCTATTCTACATTGTTAATAACTTAATCTTGTTTAAAAAAAAAGCCGCTTAAAGCGGCTTTTTTTAATTCAAAAAATTTAACGTTTTGAAAACTGTTTAGCACGCCTTGCTTTTCGTAACCCAACTTTCTTTCGCTCCACTTCACGTGCATCTCGAGTCACGTATCCTGCTTTAGATAAATCAGGCTTTAATTCAATATCATAATCCATCAGAGCCCTTGTAATTCCGTGTCTTACAGCTCCAGCTTGACCAGATTCTCCACCACCAACAACATTAACTTTTATATCAAAAGTTGAAGTATTATTAGTTAATTCTAATGGCTGCTTCATGATCATTTGAGAAGTGTATCTTGAAAAGTACTCTGCCATAGGCTTATTGTTAATAACAATATTTCCTTTACCAGGCTGAATGAATACTCTCGCTATAGAACTTTTTCTTCTTCCTGTGCCGTAATAATATTTACCTATCATTAAATATATCCTGAAATTATAAAGTTATTGGTAGTGGCTGTTGAGCCGAATGATTATGATTACTTCCAGCATAAACCTTCATTTTTTTAACCATTGCGTAGCCCAAAGGCCCCTTAGGTAACATGCCTTTAACTGCTTTTTCTAAAGCCCTACCTGGAAATTTTTCTTGTAGTTTTTTAAAGTTAGTTGAATACAATCCACCAGGAAAACCGGAATGCCTATGATAAATTTTACCATCTGCCTTATTCCCAGTAACTATTAACTTCTCAGCATTTATTACAACAATATAATCTCCAGTATCCACGTGAGGAGTATAAATAGTTTTATGCTTTCCTCTTAACCTATGGGCAATTGCGCTTGCTAGTCTGCCTAAAGTAGCATCAGTAGCATCTACTAATAGCCAGTCTCTTTTAACTTCATGTGATTTAGCTGAAAATGTTTTCATTTGATTTAAAGTACCAGTTTATGCATTAAAAAAATTAAGATGAGAATTTTAGTCTATTTTAGGGCTGTATGTCAATTATTTCCTTAATCAAACTACGTTTCTACATCTGAGAGAAAAATCCAGCAAATATTATTAAACCTATATAATTATTTCTTAGAAATGCTTTGAAATTTTTATATGGCTCCATACCTCTACTTTCAAAACATCCATACATTGAAACTAATATAGCCAAACCCAATAAACAATAGAAACTGATAGTAAATTCTTTCAAAAATCCAATAATAAATAAACTTAAAAACATTAAAAAATAACTAAATACAATCATCAAGATAATTTTATTATTAAATGTTAATGGTGCAGAGTAAATATTTAATTTCTTATCATCCTCCATATCACTAATTGCATAGTGAGAGTCATAAGCAAATACCCAAAAAATATTAGCTATGAATAAGATTTGAGCTTCCAAAGGAATCGTATTTTGAATCGCTGAAAAAGCCATTAATATGCCGAATCCGAAAGTAACCCCAAGATATAGTTGAGGAATAGCAAAAAAACGTTTAGTAAAAGGATAAGTTAGTGAAAATAAAAGTGCCACAAAAGAAATCCAAATAGTTAAGGAATTTAATTGGAATACTAGAGCAAAAGAGGGGATCAATAAAAGTAGCAGAAATATTATTGCGTCTTTAGTGCTCACTAAGCCAGATGTGATTGGTCTATTTTTTGTTCTCTCTACAAAAGAATCTAGATTACGGTCAGCCAAATCGTTGGCGACACATCCTAGTGACCTCATTAAAATTGTCCCCAATATAAAAATAACTAATATTTTTATATTGGGGGGTCCTTCTGAAGCAAGCCAAATTGCACAAAGTGTGGGCCATAACAATAAAAATATACCAATTGGTTTATTAATTCTTGTTAAATTAACTAAAACATTGAATTTATCCATCTAAATAATCAAATTTTTCAAAATTATTAAAAAAAACCTCGGTCAATAATACTTTTTTATTTTTATTTTGAAAGGTTGATTGTCTTGTCGCAAGTATTTTAATATCTTTAAAATCAAACATCCTAATTTTTTTTGAAAAATTATCATTGATAGACGATCTCTTGAATTTAAAATCTGAGCGTTTGATCATTTTTCTTTTGAATACAATATCTGCTAATGGCTTGTTGTTCAATTTTTTTATTTTATGCCAGAAACCTCTCAAATGCTTCGAAGGCAAAACTGTTCTTGCATACATAATTGGTAATTTATCTGCATAAATTAATACTTCTCTTAAATACAAATGCTCTGACTTCATATTGCCAAATATTTTCTTCTCATTAAGAAAAATATTACTTACCCTTGTTTCAATAGGGACGATTTCAAGTTTTGCTATATTTCTGATGCGGTAGCTTAAAGATTTCATATCTAAAAGCCAATGCTTGAATTTACCATCTATTTGAATATTTTTATTCCACATTATTGATTTACGACCTTCCTACATCTTTATAGTTTCTATGCCAACGATTAATATGCATTGATACATCTTTAGGACTTTTCTCTAAAAGAGAATCTGCGTCTATCTTTGCAATATTTAATAACTCCAAATCTCGATCTAAATCAGCAATACGTAAAGAAGGAAGTCCGCTTTGCTTTAATCCTAATAGCTCTCCAGGCCCCCTTAATTTTAAATCTTCCTCAGCAATCTTAAAGCCATCAATATTTTCATATATAATCTTTAGCCTTTGTTTGGCAACATCAGATAATTTCCTCTGATACAACAAAATACAAATACTTTTCGTATCGCCGCGACCAATTCTTCCCCGTAACTGATGTAATTGTGAAAGCCCCATTCTTTCTGCATTCTCTATGACCATTAATGTCGCATTAGGAACATCTACTCCTACTTCTATAACTGTCGTTGCTACTAAAATTTTAATCTTATTCTTTTTAAATTCCTCCATAATTTCTTTTTTATCATTTGAAGGAAGGCGTCCGTGAATTAATCCTATTTTGTGGTTAAAAAAATGATCTGATAAATCTTGAAATGTTTGCTCAGCAGTTTCAAGTTGCAATGTTTCACTTTCTTCAATTAAAGGGCACACCCAATAAACCTGATTACCATTTAAACAGTTTTGATTAATTGTATCTAAAATTTGATCTCTTTTTTCACTTGAAAACATTTTTGTTTTTATACTTTGCCTACCTGGAGGCATTTCATTGATTATTGATATATCCATATCTGCAAAATAACTCATTGCTAACGTTCTTGGGATTGGTGTCGCACTCATCATTAGCTGGTGGGGTTCAAAATCTTTATTCGATTCACTTTTTTTCCGTAAGGATAATCTTTGCTTCACTCCAAAACGGTGTTGTTCGTCAATGATGTAAAATCCAATAAATTTAAAATCTACTTTTTCTTGAATTAATGCATGGGTTCCAACAATTAATTTTGCTTCACCACTTTTTATTTTTTCATATGATTTATCTTTTAATTTAGAGCTCATACTCCCTGTTAATAATTCAACATGAATGCCAAGCTTAGTCAGCCAAGATGTCAGTTTTTCAAAATGTTGCTCTGCTAGAATCTCAGTTGGGGCCATAAATGCAACCTGAAAACCAGAATTTATAGCCTGTAAAGCTGCCATTGCTGAAACAACTGTTTTACCACTACCCACATCTCCTTGAAGTAATCTATACATTGGATAACTTTGGTGTAAATCATTCCTAATCTCTAAAAATACAGATTGTTGTTGCTTTGTTAATTTAAACTCTAAATTATTTAAAAATTTTTGTTGTATGCTGTCTGAATATTGAATTGGTTTTGATTTGTATGACTTATTTTCGTGATATTTGCCACGAAAAAAGAATTGATGAGCAAGTAATTCATCATAAATTACTCTTTGATGAAAAATACTCTTTTTTTCATCAAATAATTTTTTTATATATTCTTTTTTTGGCTTATGAATCAATTTCAATGCTTCTAATAAGGATGGAAGGCTTCTTTCTCGATACAAATTCCCAAAATAATCTGGGTACTGCTCATCTAAATTTTCTTGTTCAAATACTTTTTGTACTAATTTAAAAATTAACTTTTGAGATAGCCCTTCAGTCACTGGATAAACTGGCGTATAAAAATTTTTTAATGGTGTGTCTATTGAAATAAATTCATATTGGGGGTGAACCATTTCGAATAAAAATGAATTTGATCTTACTTCGCCGTAAACCCTTAAAATCTTCCCTTCTTCAAATTGCTTTATCTGGCTGGGATAAAAATTTATGAATCTTAACTTTAAATCGCCCGTCACATCTTGCACATAAACAGTTAAATTTTTTCTTGGTCGGTATGAAGCTTCTATACTAATTATTTTGACTTCAATTTGGTACATGGAGCCAGGTCTAATATTTTTTATTAAATCAATCTTTGTTTCATCTATGTATCTATATGGCAGATGAAGAAGTAAATCAAGTGAGTTTAAAATACCTAATTTTTTTAATTTTTTTGATTGTATTTCTGTAAATAGTTTTTTTGGCAATTTAAATAATTACCTTATTACTCTAAAACTAAAAATCCATCAGCCTCAACTAAAGATCCTTTTGGAAGAGATGCAACTCCAATTGCTGCCCTTGCTGGAAATGGCTCCATAAAATAAGTTTTCATAATTTCATTTACTAAAGCAAAATGTGATAAATCAGTCAAATAAATATTTAATTTAGCTACGTCATCAAAGCTGGCACCTGCTGCCTTAATAACTTGATTTAAATTTTCAAATACTTGGTTAATTTGTGCTTCTATCCCTTCTACTAATTCCATAGTTTTTGGGTCTAATGGTATCTGGCCAGATAAAAAAACTATATTGCCTTTTCGAATTGCTTGGCTGTAGGGTCCAATTGCTTCTGGTGCATTTTTTGAGTTTATTGATATTTTTTTCATTAATTATTTCCTTAATTTAATGTAGAGATTTTACACGATTGATTTTATTAATTTTTGGGATTTTTCTCAAATTCCTTATTAAATCTGCTAAATGCAATCTATTACGCACCTGAACTATAAATCTTAAATTTGAAAAAGTACTGCCATCCCCCTCATCGACAGAAATGTTATCTATATTTGCTTCTGAATCTGCAATTACTGATGTAATTTTTGCCAACACCCCACGCTCATTTATAACCAGTAAATTTAAATTAACATTAAAATAGGCTTCTGGATTTGGCTCCCATTCAACATCAAGCCACTTTTCATGATCTAATTTAAATTTTCGAATTGCTTGGCAATCATGAGTATGAATTATCAACCCTTTATCCTTATTAATAAATCCTAATATTGGATCTCCGGGGATTGGATGACAGCAGATTGCCAGCTTAATTGCCATCCCTTCAGATCCTTTAATAGTAATAACATCTAAGAATTTTGTTTGTTTATTTGTTTGTTTTGCTCCATCTATGATATTCGTAAGTTGATGTGCAACCATTACATTAACTCTTTTGCCTAAGGCAATATCTATCAGAATATTATCCTTAGAGTCTAGATGATAATCTAAGATTAATTTATCCCAATGCCTTTTTTTAATTGAAGATGGAGCAACATGAAAGGCTTTGAGTGCATTATTTAGTATACTGTTTCCTAAAATAATGAGCTCTTTAGTTTCAGCAGATCGAAGATATAACCTTATTTGAGAGCGTGCTTTCGAAGTTATAACAAAATTCAACCAAGCTGGGTTTGGTTTCGCAACAGAAGCGGTAATAATTTCTACATGATCGCCTGTTCTGATCTCTGTTCTCAAAGGAGTTAATTCTTGGTTTATTTTTGCCGCCATAGCGCTGTTTCCAACAACAGTATGAACTGCATATGCATAGTCAATTGTTGTTGCCCCCTTTGGAAGGGCAAAAATCTTACCTTTTGGCGAGAATACATATACCTCATCAGGAAATAAATCAATTTTAAGATGTTCTAAAAATTCAAATGAATCACTGCTTTCTGTTTGAATCTCAAGCAGTCTTTTTAGCCATTGGTTTGTTTGTTGTTGAAGTTTTGTGACATGCACATCTTTATTCTTATATAGCCAATGAGCTGCTACACCTGCCTCTGCTAATTTATGCATATTCTCTGAGCGAATTTGAATTTCAAATGGCATACCGAATGGACCAAACAATGTGGTGTGAAGCGATTGATAACCATTAGCTTTTGGAATAGCAATATAATCTTTAAATTTACCAGGAATAGGCTTGTATAAAGAATGGAGTGCTCCCAATGTTAAATAACATTCATTTAAATTAGTGACGATTATTCTAAAGCCATATATGTCATTAATTTGAGAAAAATTAGTATGTTTTTTTACCATTTTTCTATGGATGCTTGCAGGATTTTTCTCACGACCAGTAATTGTTGATTTTAAGCCTGATTTTTTTAATTTTTCCTCTATTGCCGTAAGTGTTTTTTTAATAATTTCTTTTCGATTACCTCGGCTAGCAACAATTGCCTTCTTTATAGTCTTATGTCTTAATGGATGAATATATTTAAAACTTAAATCTTCTAATTCTTGATAAACATTATTCAAGCCAAGTCTATTGGCAATTGGTGCGTATATATCTGAAGTTTCTTGAGAAATAGCTCTTCTTTTAGATGGTTTTAAAGGTTCGAGTGTTTGCATATTATGCAAACGATCTGCAAGCTTTATTAAAATAACTCTAACGTCTTGTGACATTGCAAGAAGCATTTTTCTAAAATTCTCAGCTTGCGCTTCAGTATCGTCTTCAAATTGAACTTTGTCTAGTTTCGATAAACCATCAACCAATATTGCAACCTGTGTGCCAAATTTTTTCTTAATATCATCAGCCGTTGAAGGCGTATCTTCAACTACGTCGTGAAGTAATGCTGCTTGAATTGAGGCTCCATCTAAATGAAATTCAGATGCAATGCATGCTACAGAGACCGGATGGGAAATATAAGCTTCCCCTCCTACTCTTTTTTGTCCCATATGGGCTTTATCGCTATATCGATATGCTTCCCAGACTAATTCTATTTCTTTCTGAGGAAGATAAACTTTTAATAATTTTGTGAGTTTTGAATTCTCTGTGTCTGCAGGTAATAGTGGGGAAATAACTTTAAGTAACTTTTCCGCCTTATTGTTATGAGCGGTTTTAGCCATTTAATTTAGCATAGTATTTAATAAAAAATACCTTATTAGGTTGTACTTTTTTTAAGGATTTCAGAACCAACTAATCCAGCTGCAATTTCTCTTAATGCTATAACAGAGGACTTATCATTTGATCCAGCAACATCAATAAGCGGTTCTACTCCATTTGCAAGCTGCCTAGATCGGAATGCAGCTACTAAGGTCAATTGGAATCTATTCGGTATTTGTTCTAAACAATCGTCAACTGTAATTCTTGCCATTTAAATATTTCCTTTAATTTATTTTTTTAACTCATCAATTAGATATTTATGATTTAAAATTTGATTTTCTGTTTTTAATTTAAAAGCTTCCGGGTGAAAATTTATAATTTTTTTAAGCTCAAACAAAGCTTTCTCAAATTTGTCATTAATTGTAACATAATCAAACTTGCCCAAATGACTCATTTCATTCCTTGCAGCAGCAACTCTTAATTTTATATCTTTTTCACTATCTTGACCCCGTTTGTGAAGCCTATCTTCTAGGGCCTTAATTGATGGTGGAATTATAAAAATACTAATAGATTCTGGAAATAATTTCTTAACATTAAACGCTCCTTGATAATCAATCTCCAAAATAATATCTTTACCTTTATCAAGCGTTTCTTTTACTGTTAACTTTGAAGTTCCGTAAAGCGATCCGTGACATTTTGCCATCTCTAAAAACTCATTATTCTCAACCATCTTTTTAAAATCTATATCATCCAAGAAAAAATAATCTTTTCCATCTCTTTCACCAACCCTAGGATTTCTTGTTGTAAAAGATATAGAAACTTTTATATTGGGATTTTCAGACACCAAAGCTTTAACCAAAGAAGTTTTCCCTGCCCCAGAAGCAGCTGTAATGATAAATAAGTTTCCTTTAGTTGATTCCATATAATCTATTCTATATTTTGTATTTGTTCTCTAATTTGATCAATTAAAACTTTTAAATCAACTGATATTTTTGAAATATCTATTGAAATAGATTTTGATCCAAGTGTGTTTGCTTCTCTATTAAATTCCTGCATCAAAAAATCTATTTTCTTTCCAACAGGCTCAGACTTGTTTAACAATCTTCTTAATTCTGAAATATGAGCTCCCAATCTGTCTAACTCCTCCTCTACATCCCCTTTTTGAATAAAAATTAGAAATTCTTGTTTCAAACGATCTTGGTCAACATCAATTAATGCAATCTTAAATTTAGCTTTTATTTTATTTTGATGTGACTTAATAGCTAATGGCATAAGTCTTTTTGCCTTGAAAACTAATTTTTCAATTAAATTTAATTTAGCTATTATTATTGTTCTTATCTTTGCCCCTTCTCTTTTGCGGTCTATTACTAACTTATCAAGACCTTGTTGTGTATATTTTAAAAGAACTTTTTCTAATTTTTTTATTTCTAATTTCTTTTTTTTAACCACTGCGATCCGCATTAATTCAAGAGGGTTAATTGGCTGAGGGGACTTAAGAAATGAAGAAACTTTTTCAGAGGTTTTAATTAAACCCTTAATCTCTCTAAAATCTATATTTTTTGGGTTAAGATCATCATCAACCGGTTTAAGATAAATTTTATAGTCAGTCTTTCCCCGACCTATTCTTTTCACAATTTGATTTCGTATTTTTGGTTCAAGAGTTTTAAGGTCATCGCTTAGTTTCAATTGAAGCTCAAAATAACGATTATTTAACGTCTTGATCTCTAGCACCAAATTACCGTATTCTGTTTCCTGTTCACCAAAGAAAAAACTTGTCATACTTGAAATCATAATCACTCTTTAATAAAATATTTTAGCTATTTTAACAATCAAATCTCTATTATGGTTATAAACATTCATATTTAAAGATACCAATAGATTATAATTAACTTTTAACAAATTAAACTAAAGGAAATAAATGAGATTATCTCAAAGAAAAAATAATGAGCTCCGCCCTATAGAAATTATAAGAAATTACACTAAGCATGCTGAAGGATCAGTTCTTATTAAATGTGGAGATACTCATGTTATTTGTACTGCAAGTATTGAAAAAAATGTTCCCTCTTTTTTAAAAGGTAAAAATCAAGGTTGGGTTACAGCAGAATATGGAATGCTTCCTAGATCAACATCAACGAGAATGGCAAGAGAGTCCGCGAAGGGCAAACAATCTGGAAGAACTCAAGAGATCCAAAGATTAATAGGAAGAAGCTTAAGATCAATTATTGACTTAAAAAAATTAGGGGAGTTAACAATTCAAATCGATTGTGATGTTATACAAGCTGACGGAGGAACTAGAACAGCAAGTATTACTGGGGCATATGTAGCGTTGCACGATGCCATACAAAATATTTTAAACAAAGGAATTATAAAAGATTCCCCCATCATTGACTCTATAGCTGCTATATCGCTTGGGGTTAAAGATTCAGATATTCTTCTGGATCTTGATTATGCTGAGGATTCAACATGTGATACTGATATGAATATAGTCATGACAGGCTCTGGTAAATTTATTGAAATTCAAGGAACTGCTGAAGGGGTCCCATTTACTCGTGATGAAATGAATAATTTGATTGATATGGCTGAACAAGGAATTAAAAAATTAACTGTGATACAGAATTCCCTTATTCTTTAAATAAAATGAAAAAAATTGTTATAGCGACTAGTAATGAAAAAAAATTAGAAGAAATTAAAGCGCTTCTGACCGACCTACCAATTGAAATTATCCCGCAATCGGATTTAAGTGTTAAATCTTGTGAAGAGCCTTTTAATACATTTATTGAAAATGCTTTGGTTAAAGCAAGATTTGCATCTAAACAAACAGGTTTACCAGCAATAGCAGATGATTCTGGACTTTGTGTTGACGCTCTCAATGGACAACCAGGTGTTCTTTCTGCTCGATTTGCTGGAGGAAAAAGAAATGATGAAAATAATAATGATAAATTACTTAATGATTTAAATAATAATCAGAATCGGCGTGCTCATTACTATTGTGCAATTGTATTTATTAGGAGCTTCTCAGATTCTCAACCAATTATTACTGAAGGAATATGGCAAGGAGAAATTTTACAAATAAGAAAAGGCCTTAATGGGTTTGGTTATGATTCAATCTTTATGGATTATAAAACTGATTTGTCAGCTGCAGAACTATCTCCTGAGTTAAAAAATAGAATTAGTCATCGAGGACAAGCTTTGCAAAAATTAAAACAAAAACTTAAGATAGTATATGAATAAAAAAGATAATAATTGGCCAGTTTGGATTAGAGAGGATAATTCAATCGTCTCTTGCACAGAAAAAATTAAGGTTATGAAAGAAAACTTTGATGAATTAAAGCAACTTGCTCAAGATGCTTTTGAGGACGGGTTATTAATGGAGGTATCTGATGATCAATTAAAAAAAACACTTCATAAGTTGGTTGATGAACTTCATAGCCCACTAAAAAAATAATTAATTTTGACTTATCTCATTGTCTAAAAAAGATTCTATCCCCCTTTCAGTTTATGTTCATATTCCATGGTGCATACATAAATGTCCCTACTGTGATTTTAATTCGCATGAATTTCAAGGACAAGATATTAAACAAAATGAAATTATTTATACGAATGCATTAATTAAACAGTTAGAAAGTACTAATTTTTCTTCTCAAAGGCCCATACATTCTATTTTCTTTGGAGGGGGGACGCCAAGTTTATTTAGCCCTAAAGCATTTGAAAAAATTATTAATAAAATTAGTGAAAAATTTGGACTTGAAGAGAATTGTGAAATAACAATCGAAGCAAATCCTGGAACTGTAGATAAGCAATATTTTTATGGGTATAAAGATGTTGGGATCAATAGAATGTCTTTAGGTATTCAAAGTTTCAATGAAAAACATTTAAAAAAACTAGAACGAATTCATAACAAACAAGAAGCTTATGAGGCCGCAAAACTTGCAGCTAAATTATTTGATAAAGTTAATATTGATTTAATGTTTGCCTTGCCAGAACAAACGCCATCAGAACTTAGCGATGATATTAAAATGGCTTTAGATATCGGCTCTTCTCATATATCTTATTACCACCTTACAATTGAGCCTAATACTTTTTTTTATAAACATCCCCCTAAAGTTCCTAATCAAGATGACAGTTCAAAACTATTTGATCTGGTTAGTGCCGGGTTAATAAATGCTAATTTTGAGCATTATGAAACTTCTGCGTATGCTAAAAAAGGTAGTCAATGTCTGCATAATTTAAATTACTGGAATTTTGGTGATTACCTTGGCATTGGTGCTGGTGCTCATAGCAAAATAACATCAGGAGACTCAATACGTCGATATGCTTGCCATAAGAACCCAAAATATTATCTCTCTGAAGTTGATAAAAATAACTTCATTAAGGATGAACATGAACTAACTAATAATGATCGTGTTTTTGAGTATATGATGAATGCATTAAGACTTAATAATGGATTTGCAATTAATAATTTTGAGTATAGAACTAATTTACCTATCAATGAGATCAAAAAAGAGTTGTTGATTGCGAAAGAGAAACAGCTTGTCTCAGAAATTAATGGTAGGATTAAACCAACTGTTTTAGGGCAAAATTTTTTAAACGAACTTTTACAAATTTTTTTAAGGGACCAAGACCATGATGTTAAATAAAATTATTGATGACTACGTAGTTTCTGATCAAATTACTGAAGAAGATATTGAGAAATTAAAAGAAGCAGGTTTTAAAACTGTTTTTTGTAATCGCCCTGACAACGAAGAACAAAACCAAATCTCAGTTAAAAGTATTAAAGATAAGGTCACTGAAAATGGTCTTAATTTTATTCACCAGCCAGTCATTGGAGGACAAATATCACAAAATGATGTTGATGAATTTAGCGACCACTATGATGCAGCCGAAAAGCCAATTTTTGCCTATTGCAGAACAGGAACAAGATCCAGTATGTTGTGGGCGTTATCAGAATCTGGAAAAAGATCGATTGATGAAATACTAAGCTTAACCACCGCAGCTGGCTATAACCTTAGCAATTTATTCAAGCAGTCTCAATAGGCGATAGTTAAAGTTACACTAGTTAAAAATGATGGTATTTTGAGATTCGTACTCCTATTCATTTTGTTTCACTGAATATAACTATTCATCAATATTCATAACGCTTTTTGACAGCCCCACTTCCTTTAAAAAACTTAAAAGACCAAAGATTAATGATGTCATTGCCATAATAAAAAGTATGGATATAAGTTGATCTAGATTAAAGCTAATTTCGGTCGATATAAATATCATTGCAATTAAGATACATATAAACAAAGCGGAGATCGTTGTTAAAGCTATTGCCCAGTGAGTCCATCGACCACGAAGTATTAGAAGACTTAATTCTTTTTGTTTATATTTTGATCCCTCGTTTGATCCCTCATGCAAAACTCTGAATCGGTCTACAATCCTTGTTAACCGAGCTGTCATAACTGCTAAAATAGCTCCTACCCCAGTTAATAAAAAAGCTGGTGCTACTGCCATTTGTATAACGCTTGCAATCTCTACGAAATTTACCATAACTCCTTATTATTTCTTCATCTTCTGTTTGGCTTGCTTAAGAGCAGCTTTAACAGTATTAAAAGCCGTACCGCCAATATGCTTTCTTGATTGAATAGAACCTTTAAGAGTTAAGCAGCCAAAAACATCTTTATCAATTAATTTACTGAATTTTTGAAAAGATTTTAATTCAACCTCAGGTAAGTCACATTGCTTACTAATTGCAAACTTGACTACTTTTGCCACAACGCCATGAGCCTCTCTAAATGTCATTCCTTTTTTTACTAAATAATCAGCTAAGTCGGTTGCAGTTGAATAACCTTTTAGGGCTGCTGCTTCCATATTATTAGGAAATACTGTCAACTTAGAAATCATTTCAGCAAAGATGGTTAAAGTATCTGAGATAGTATCAGCTACATCAAATATTGGCTCCTTATCTTCTTGGTTGTCTTTATTGTATGCAAGTGGCTGCCCTTTCATCAATGTGAGTAAGCTTAGTAAATGTCCATTAACCCTTCCAACTTTACCTCTAACTAATTCAGGTACATCTGGGTTTTTTTTCTGAGGCATAATGCTCGAGCCAGTACAAAAGCTATCTGAAATTTCAATAAATTCAAAAAATGGACTAGACCACATAATTAATTCTTCTGACCACCTTGATAAATGGGTCATTAAAATAGATGCATTTGCATTATATTCAATTAAAAAATCTCTATCGGATACAGCATCAATAGAATTTTCCATAACACCGTCAAATTTCAGTAGTTTAGCCACAAACTTTCTATCGATAGGGAAAGAAGTGCCTGCTAATGCTGCAGCCCCTAATGGCAAAATATTAATTCTTTTTCTAGCATCTTGAAATCTAGCCTTATCTCTTTCCAACATCTCATAATATGCATGTAAATGATGGGCGAAACTTACAGGTTGAGCAATTTGCAAATGGGTCATGCCTGGCATAATTGTCATAATATGATTTTCAGCCAAATTTAAGGTTTCTTTTTGTAAAATCTTAATCTGATTAATAGTTAAATCTACAACCTCTCTCAGGTATAGCCTCATATCGGTCGCAACCTGGTCATTCCTAGATCTTCCTGTATGTAGTTTTTTTCCTGCTGCGCCTACTATTTTCGTTAATCTGTTCTCTATATTTATATGGACGTCTTCCAAATCAACCGACCATTTAAATTTCTGAGTAATAATTTCCTTTTTTATTTGTTTTAGCCCTTTTGTAATTCCACTAAAATCTGCAACAGAAATTATTTTTTGTTTTCTTAGCATTTCTGCGTGCGCAAGGGAGCCCTCAATATCAAACATCGCTAATCTTTGATCAAAATTAACTGATGCAGTGAATCTTTTAACTATTTCGCTGGTAGGTTCGGAAAACCTTTCAGACCATTTTTTTGTAATTTTTTTCATTTCAGCTTATTTTTATTCATTAATTCAATGAATTATATATTAAATTGGCTAATCACATGACTAATCTCCAAATAGCCTCTGTGCTAAAATCTAAGACATAATGAAAATAAAAAATATTACAATTGCATCAAGAGAAAGTCCTCTTGCTATATGGCAGGCAGAGCACATAAAATCTAAAATTAATCAGCTCCATCCTGATATTAAAATTAATATTAAAGGGTTTAAGACGCAAGGTGATATTTTATTGAATCAATCTTTAGCAACCATAGGCGGTAAAGGTCTTTTTATCAAAGAACTTGAACAAGCATTATTGGCTAAAAAAGCTGATTTAGCTGTCCATTCTATGAAAGACTTACCTATGGATATTCCTGATGAATTTCAACTTACTGCAATTACTGAACGAGGAGATCCAAGGGATGCATTTATTTCAAATAACTTTAATTCTTTAGACGATATGCCTAAGGGCACAATTGTTGGAACTTCAAGCCTTAGAAGACAAAGCCAAATTAAAGCAACACGCCCTGATCTAATAATCGAGCCCTTAAGGGGAAATTTACAAACTCGTTTAAAAAAGTTAGATGAGGGTCAATATAGCGCTATTATCTTAGCCGCAGCAGGGCTTATTCGCTTAGGGCTCGAAGACCGAATTAAAAAATATCTAGAGACAGAAATTAGTATCCCGGCTGTGGGACAAGGAGCCTTAGGTATTGAAGTTCTTTCAGAAAACGAAGAGCTTATTAAAATGCTTTTAGAACTTAACGACGACAATACGTCACGGTGTGTTTTAGCAGAAAGAGTTGTTAGTCGATCATTAGCTGGAAGTTGTACAGCTCCATTAGGAGCTTATGCATCAATTTCTAATAATGATTTTATTATTAAAGGCTTTGTAGCTTCACCAGATGGTGCCCAGATTATTTATGCTGAAACAAAAGGGGATAAATCAGATTTTTATAAACTTGGGGAAGCTCTAAGTCAAATTCTCATTGATAAGGGAGCAAGGGATATTTTATC
>ENA-OSJC01000707-OSJC01000707.1-marine-metagenome-genome-assembly--contig:-NODE-707-length-31079-cov-9.355364_pt1 | contig 31079 bp, 44 predicted proteins | sample MGYA00237885_ERZ534234 | MGnify/ENA primary metagenome ERZ534234 (study PRJEB26413, sample SAMN06343907) | marine metagenome | isolation source: coastal waters | place: Atlantic Ocean: West Antarctic... | reverse complement strand
TATGGCAAATAAAGAAAATATAAAAAAACATCAATTTAAAAAAGGACAGTCTGGCAATCCAGCTGGTAGAATTAAAGGCTCAAAAAACAGAAGCACAACTTGCAAGAAATGGTTAGATATTCAGATTACAGGGAGGAACCCTATAACTGGCGAAGAAGAATTAATTAGTCAAGAAGATGTTATTACACTAGCAATTATTAAAAAAGGATCAAAAGGAGATGTGTCGGCCTACAGAGCTTTAATGGATTCCGCTTATGGTACAGCAATCCAATCTATAGAAATCAAAGAAAAAGAAAGGCCAATATTTAAACAACTTGATATAAGTGTTAATAGAAACAACAGCACAGAAGAAGATAATAGTACTAAATAAAAGAATAAGAATAGTTCAAGGGGGAACATCCTCAAGTAAAACTTTTTCTATTATTCCTTTGCTTATAGATCATGCCATAAATAATGAATTAAGCGAAATTTCTATTGTTTCAGAATCAATGCCTCATTTAAAAAGAGGGGCTTTAAGAGATTTTAAAAAGATAATGGAATGGACAGACAACTTCTTTCCAGAGAATTACAACAAATCTAGTAGCACATACACATTTGGAAACGGAAGTTTTATTGAGTTCTTTTCTGCTGACAATCCTACCAAATTAAGGGGAGCTAGGAGAGATGTTCTTTTCATAAACGAATGTAATAATGTTGATTTTGAAGCATATCAGCAATTAGCCATGAGAACAAGAGAATTTATCTATTTGGACTACAACCCCACTTTTGAGTTTTGGGTTGATACAGAGCTTAAAAATGATGATGACGTTGATAAAGTGGTTCTCACTTATCTAGATAATGAAGCAGCTCCAGAAGCAGCAGTAAAAGAAATATTAAAAGCAAAAGAAAAAGCAGACAAAGGAAATGATTATTGGGTTAATTGGTTTAGAGTTTACGGACTTGGATTGACTGGAGTATTACAGGGCGCAATATTTACCAACTGGAAGGAAGGACAATTTCAAGAAGTTAGTAAATCAGTTTATGGCCAAGATTTTGGATTTAGCTCCGACCCTACTACCCTAGTTAAAACATGCATAGATACTGACAACAAAATCATCTATTTAAAAGAATGTTATTATTTAAAAGGTTTAACAAGTTCAGAAATAGCTTCTTTAAATATTAAGCACGCTGGTAACGATTTAATAATAGCAGATAGCGCAGACCCTAGATTAATTAACGAAATAGCTTCTAAGGGCTGCAATATATTTCCAACTATAAAAGGGAAAGGCTCTATTATTTACGGTATAAGTTTAATTCAGGATTATGATTTAATTGTTGATCCAAAAAGTTTAAATCTAATTAAAGAGCTTCAGAATTACGTATGGCTTGAAAAGAAATCTCAAACCCCATGCGATAACTATAATCATTTAATTGATGCTTTAAGATACTCAATAAGTTACCAACTAGAAAATCCCAACAGAGGGAAATACTATTTATATTAAAATCATGTACCCCGAATATTATAATTAACAGTTATAATAATATGAACCTTACATTAAACATCCCAGAAAAACTAAGCGAAATTACTTTAAGCCAATATCAACAATGGTTAAAAATTGCTGAAGGCAAAGAACTAGATCAATTTTTACAGCAAAAAATGATTGAAATATTTTGCAAGATTCCATTAAAAAAAGTTTTATCAATTAAAGCTACAGACATAGATTCTATTACTGCTACAATAGGAAATCTATTTACACAAGATGCAAAGCTAATAGACAGGTTTGAGCTAAACGGAAAAGAGTTTGGATTTATACCCAACCTAGATAAAATTGAATTTGGGGCTTATATTGATTTAGATAGATACGTTGCTGAATGGCAATTAATGCACAAAGCAATGAGCGTTTTATTTAGACCTATTACACTTAAAAAAAAGAATAAATATTTAATTGAAGAATACGAGTCAGCAGAAAAATATGATTTAAGAGAAATGACTTTAGACATTGCTTTTGGAGCATTGGTTTTTTTTTATCATTTAAAGAGCGAGTGTCAGAGTCATATCCTGAATTATTTAGCGACTCAAACGGAAGTGGAATTGCCACCAGCTCTGAGAGCTTCGCTAAAAAGCATGGATGGTACAGCTCCTTATATTCCCTTGCACAAGGAGATGTTAGAAGAATTAAAGACATTACAAAATTAAAGATGCATGAGTGCTTTTTAATGTTAGCATTTGAAAAAGACAAATACGAATTAGAAGCAAGTATTATTAAAAGAAACAGAAAGTGAAAAACGAAGATATTTTAAACCAAGTATTAGAATCAGATGGTGGAGAGTTTACTATGATAATAGTAGGTTTTTCAGATGCTTACATGGGCTTAACCGCTAACAAGCCTGTAAGGGTAATTTATGATTACTACAAGTGCTTAGACAATTTAATTCATCAGGGTGGTTGGGAGTTTGACGAAGCAGTAGATTATTTAGATGAGTTGGTAAATGAAAACTTACAAGGTTTAGATTCTGAAAATTCATCTTTTAATTATCCTTTATACATAAAACAAATATGAACAGTTATTTCAGAGTACTAGACAGCATTAAGCAAACAGTAAGCGCAGAGCCTTTTAATCACACAGTTACAAAAGGTAATATATCAGATATTGATTTAGAAAAACAGACCATATTTCCATTGTGTCACCTGATGTTAAATAATGCTACAATTACACAAAACGTTGTACAATTAAGCGTCACTATGTTTTTAATGGATATTGTAGATGTAAGCAATGAAGAGGTAACAAATCAATTTGAAGGCAACGATAACACTGATGATATTTTAAACACTCAATTAGCTCTAGCCACTAGAATATTAAGAGTATTACAAAAAGCAGATATTAACAGAGATCAATTTGAAATTGACGGTAATGCAGACTGTGAGCCTTTCCTAGAAAGATTTACTAATAACCTAGCTGGATTTGCAGTAACATTTAGTGTAACAACTTCTACAGACATGACATATTGCTAAGTGAATGAGTTAACTAAAATATTAGAAAAATATGCTCAATATGTTGTGGACAAATCCAGAGCTAATTTAAAAAAAGGTGGGAAAAATGGAACTAGCGACAAGTCTGGTAAGTTGTCGCAAAGCATAGAGTATAAAATCGTTAATGACAAGGTTACTTTTTTAAGTCAAAATTATGGTTCTTTTTTAGATCAAGGGGTTAAAGGTTCTAAATCAACCTATCCAGAAAGCAACGCAAGTCCTTTTAAATACACTAATAAAAGACCTCCAGCAAGTGTGTTTGATAAATGGAGCATTAAAAGTGGAATTGCGCCAAGAGATAAAAAAGGAAGATTTATGAAAAGAAAATCTTTAGGATTTATTATAGCCAACAGCATATTTAAAAAAGGAATTAGAGCAACAGGGTTTTTTACAAAAGCGCAAGATCAGGCATTGCCATTATTTGAAGATGATATGCTAGACGCTTTTTTAAACGATAATTTAAAAATAGAATGAGTACAATTATAAGAACCAGAAGTCCATTTTTCATAAGGACTCCGCAAGAAACAAACTCTAGTCTTAGCTACTTTGAGATTAACATATCTGTAAAAAGTGGTGTTCTGGGTGTTGTTGGATGTCCAGCCAATTTAGGCACATACAGTTTACAGAAAAAACCATTAGGAACAGAAGGTTCTGTTACTATAGAAATAAGCGAATTAGTAAATGATTTTATAGAACAAAAATTTGTTAATAATACACCCGCTGGATATAATGTTTCAGCAGACACACAATCGGTTTGGGCAACTGTCACTACTTCAGCCAGAGAAAGTGACGGTACAATAATAGGTTCCGCAACTACAACAAATTATTTAGCTCAAGAGGGTTACAATAATTTTAAAGATGGGGTTAATTACATAACAGAACCCATAGCAATGATTAGCAGTCCCTATATACAATATAAAAAAGGAGATTATATTTTTTTACCAGTAAATGCCGAAAGAGTACAAAAGGCAGTGTTTAAAAATAATGGAAGCACTATTTCAACTTACAATGTTTCTGACAATGATAATGCAAACCAAAAAATAGAATATGCTTCTTACTTAACTACTTCACAAGAAATAGATGAAATAACAATAAGATATGATGTTGAATATGAAACATCTATTAAGGTAGAGCAAATTGAAGAATGCAAATATCCAGTTCACAAAATTGTTTTTTTAAATAGATGGGGAGCTTTTCAAGATTTGTATTTCTTTAAAAAATCTAGTGAAAGTTTAAACACTACTAGCGAGAATTTTAATAGAAGCATATTTGAAGCAAGGAAAACAACTTATGGATTTCCTTTTGGCGGGGGCGGTTGTACAGCAGCTTACACATATAATGTTTATAATTCTAATGCTCATGCAAATAAAACATTTAATTCAAATGGTGTTGAATCAATAACATTAAATAGTGGTTATGTAAACGAATTAATGAATCCATATTTTGAAGAGTTAATGGTCAGTGAATATGTGTGGCTAATAGGTTCTAACAATGTTGTTTATCCAGTTAATTTAAAAGAAAGTTCATTTGATAAAAAGACTGGTTTAAATAATGGGTTAATAAATTACACAATGAATTTTGATAAATCATTTGCTTTAGTAAATAACATTAGATAGTGCAAAAAGTAGTTTTATACATACAGCCACAATTAAGAGAAACATCAGCAATCCAAGATTTTGCAAGAGTTGATTTAATGGAAGAAGATTTAATTACTTTAACTCAAGTAATACAAGATGTTCAAGACATTGATAAACTGTTTACTGATTTTAGTAAAACTTTTAATCTACCAGCATCCAAAACAAACAATAAAATATTTGAACATTGGTACAATCCCGACATAATTGGATTTGATGCTAATATATTTTGTAATGCTAGAATAGAACTAAATCAACTACATTTTAGATTTGGGAAAATTCAATTAAATGAAGTTGTTTTAAAAGAGGGAGAACCATCATTGTATAAGGTCACGTTTTTTGGCGATACTGTAAAATTTAAAAATGAAATTAATGAAAACCAATTAAGCGATTTAGTATGGTTAAATAATTTTAATCATAATGCAGATTCAGATTATGTAAAAGATGCTTTAGAGAATGGGAAAAATATAACTGTTGATGGCGTTACTTATACAAATGCAATTATATATCCATTAATAGCACATTCACAGAGTTATATTTATGATAATACTAATAATGATTCTAACGGTCTTAATATAAGTTACACAAATAGCGCAAACAGAACACAAAGAGGGGTAGTTCCAGAAGATTTAAAACCCGCTATTCCTATTAAAAACATAATAAAAGCAATTGAACAACAGTATAGTATAACATTTAAAACTGGTGAGTTTTTTAACTCTGCTGCAATGACTAATTTGTATTTATGGTTGCATCGCTCAAAAGGTAGAATAACAGGAGATTTATTAGTAAACTTAAAAAACACTTCTTTTAATTGTAGCCCTACAGCTAATTGTAATCATTTTAATGGTGTTGTTTACGATTCTGTCCAATTTAATAATGGCATTTATGTTTTAACTCAACAATTTTCTTCTAGTGCATCACCACCTACCCCAATGGAAGAAGGTTTTAATTTTTCTGTTACTATAACTCCAAGCTCAAATTCTATTCCTTACACTCTTGAAATTGTTGATGATTTAACAGATACAATTGTGTCAGTTTCTAGTAATTTAACTGGAGTTAATTCATTGGCTATTGGCTATGGCTTTGGACAATCTAACTCTTTAAACCTAAATGAATCTAGGAGGTTATATGCAAGGGTTAGAAGTGTTGATGTGATTTCTTTTGGTGCTGCATTAAGTTTAGAGCATTCATTTTACGACCCATCTACAGAAAGAAGAGATTTTGGACTAACAGCAAATTATGTAACTCAATCTTCTAGTATTGTAACAACAGCTACAATTGTAATAACTGAGCAAATCCCAAAATTAAAAATAAAAGATTTTTTAAATGGCTTATTTAGAGCATTTAATTTAATAGCTTATATTGATTTTAGGGGTCAAGTAGTTGTAAAAACATTAGATGCTTATTATGCTGGTGGAGATACTCACGATATTACCCAATATACAAAGACAGACCAACATTCAGTTAATGAGGCTTTACCATTTGGCAATGTTGATTTAGAATATAGCGAACCTAAAAGCATTCTAGCGCAGACTTTTTTAACTCAAAACAATAGAAGATATGGTGAGCTTAGTTACATAGGCGATTCTAGCAAAAGAAATCAATATAAAATAACTCTTCCTTTTGGGCATATGCTGTTTGAAAGATTACAAGATAAAACAAGTAATGTTTTTTCAACTGTGCAAGTTGGTAGCTTTTTAGATGATGACATGAATCCCAGTATTGGACAGCCTCTTTTATTTTATGGGATAAATCAACAAAATCAAAATCCTATTAATTTTTTAGAAAGTACAAGACCTGAAACTTATGCTGCATTATGTCCAGCTGGAACAAACTATTCTATTAATGATTATTGGATTCCAAGTGTTTGCAATGAATTAGGAACTTCAGCAACTCCACCAACATACAATTTGAATTTTGGTAGTGAGATAAACACTTACACATTAACAGATTATAGCGGTATTAATAACAGCTTATTTCAAAGCTATTACACAAACTATATAACAAGAGTATTTAACAAGGCTACTAGAATCTATAAATGCAATTCAATACTTCCTTTAAAAATACTGTTAAATCTAACCTTAGATGATTTAATAGTTGTAGGGACTAGAGCTTACACAATAAACAAAATGACAACTAAACTACAAAGTGGTGAAACATCATTTGAACTATTAAACCAACCATCATGAAGATAATATTTCAAGCCTTAGAATTTTGCAAAGAAAATAAGCTATACAGTAAAAATGTAAATATTGCTTTAGGTATTAATAAAATTCCAATGACAATTAAAGAGGGTTTACAACAAATAAAAATGGAAAAGAATGATTACTAAGATAATTCAACTTGTAGTTAAAACGGATAAAGCCGATAAAAATGTAAAAAATCTTAATAAAGATTTAAAAGACACAAGTAAAGAAGCTAAAAACACACAAGAAAGTCTAAATACTATTACAGGTGGAGCAACTGGCAGATTTGGAGCTTTAAAAGGCAAGATTGGAAATGTAATAAAGGCTTTTAAAAGTCTTAGAGTAGCTATAATTGCTACTGGAATTGGAGCTTTATTAATTGCTGTGGTTGCTTTACAACAAGCGTTTACTAGAAGTGAAGCTGGTCAAAATAAGTTCTCCAAGTTAATGGCTGTAATAGGGTCTGTTATAAATGAGGTGCTAGATTTATTTGCTGATTTAGGAGAGGCAATAATTAAAGCATTTACAGACCCAAAGAAAGCAATTGAAGATTTTGCACTTTTAATAAAAGAAAATATTACTAACAGATTAGAAGGTTTAGTTGAATTATTACCACAACTTGGTAAGGCAATAACATTATTATTTGAAGGTAAATTTTCAGAAGCTGGGAGAGTGGCAGCAAATGCAACTGGTAAAGTTGTTTTAGGTGTTGAAAATATAGTTGAAAAAACACAAGATGCAATTAAACAAACTGAGGCATTTATAAAAAAACTAGAAGAAGAAGCACGTATTACTGCTAAAATTGCTGATGATAGAGCAAAAGCCGATTTAATAGACAGGAAAAACATTGTAGAAAGAGCAAAGGCAAACAGAGAAAATGCTGACTTAAGATTTAAAGCAGAACAAAGAGACAAATTTGCTGTTACTGAAAGAATTAAATTTCTAGAAGAGGCTTCCGCAATTGAAGAAGAAATAACTAACAAAGAAATTGAATCAGCAAGATTAAGATTTGAAGCTAAAAAAGCTGAAAATGATTTAGGTAAATCCACAAAAGACGATTTAAACGAAGTTGCACAATTAGAAGCAAAACTAATAGAGTTAGAAACTGCAAAACTTAGGATGCAAAAAAGACTTCAGACCTCATTAACTACTTTTAGAAATGAAGAAAAAGCAGCTGCAAAACAAAGAAAAACAGAGGCGCAAGCTGTAATTGATGCAAAACAAAAAATTGCAGATCAAGCTATAATTACAGAAAATAAAAGAATTGCAGCTATTCAGGCTTTGCAAAATGCAGCAGATATTAAGGAAATTGAAAAAGAAGATAAACAATATGAGCTACTTCAAGAAATTCAAAACACAGCAGAAGAACAGGAGCTTTATAAATTAGCTCAACAATATGATGCTAAATTTGCGTTAGCTGATGGTAATGCTGAACTAGAAAAAGCGTTACAAGAACAACAACAAATTGATTCTTTAGCAATTGAGGATAAATACAATCAGGAAAGATTAGCGGCAACTACATCAGCAACTGATTTATTATCTGAACAATCTGACAAATTAGCACAAACAAAAATAGATAATCAATTAAAAGTACTAGCAGCAACAGCATCAGTTTTAAACTCTATAAGTCAAATCTTAACCGCTAGTGCTGGAGAAGATGAACAAAGAGCAAAAAAGGCTTTTCAAATTAATAAAGCCCTAGGAATTGCACAAGTATTAATATCTACTTCAATGGGTATTATGGGTGAATTATCTGATCCTAAAAAAATATTAACGTTTACTAATTATGCTGCTGCAATTGCTATGGGTATAGCTGGAGCAGCTCAAGTAGCAACAATAGCATCTACAAAATTTCAACCATCTGGTGGGGGTTCTGGAGGAAACACTCCATCTGCTCCCTCTAGCCCTCCTAGTGCTGGAACTTCTCAACCACCTAGTTTTAATGTTGTGGGTCAGTCTGGATTTAATCAACTGTCCACAGCGTTGTCAGGTCAACAACCAGTGCAAGCATTTGTAGTAGCTGGAGCTGTAACAACAGCACAACAATTGCAAAATAACACAATTCAAACAGCAACATTTTAAAAATAAAAACAAAAAAAAACACATGGAAATAATAGAATTATTATTAGACGAAGAAAGCGAAAACGCTGGAATCGAAGCAATCTCAATAGTAGAATCAGGGGCAATTGAAAGCGATTTTATCGCAATGGCAAAACAAGAAATACAATTAGCTCAAGTTGATAAAGAACAAAAATTATTAATGGGTGCTGCATTAATTCCAGACAAACCAATTTACAGAAAAGAAAATGACAAAGAATATTATGTTTATTTCTCAAAAGAAACAGTAAAAAAAGCTAGTCAATTATTCTTTATGAATGGCAATCAAAACAACGCAACGTTAGAGCATAAAATGGAGATTGAAGGAATGACAATTGTTGAATCATGGCTAGTAGAAGATAAAAACATGGATAAATCAAAAGCATATGGTTTAGATGTACCAGAGGGGACTTGGATGGTAACCATGAAAGTTAATAATGATGACGTTTGGCAAGAATATGTTTTAAGCAAGAAAGTAAAGGGTTTTAGTATTGAAGGTTTTTTCGCCTCAAAGGGGGAGATTAAAGAAAAAATGAGTGTAGTTGATGAATCAGAAGCAAAGATTGAAGAAATAAAGAACCTATTTAAGGAAGTTAAACTAATGTCAACTGTAGTAAATGATGATTTTGCCATAATAGATGACAGATTAGGATATTCAACTCAAGAAAAAGCCGAAGAAATGGCTAAAAATATAGGTTGTGTAGGTTTTCACACTCATAATTTTGAAGGAAAAGATTGGTTTATGCCTTGCGAAAAGCATATAAAAGAAGATTATAATGAAAAACAATAAATCATATGGAGTTGGCGAAACTCCTAGCAGTTCAAGCCCTAGAAATAGTAGGCGTGGATGTCTATGCAAGAACAATACATACAACGTTAAATGCTGTGATGGCACTTTAAGAGCGCAAGGAATAGGCAAGGGATAAAAACGACCCTTTTTTAATATTTCATAGTCTTTATTATATGAAGGCTAATGAAATGTTAAATAAAATCAAAGGAATTATAGGAGTTGAGCTAGCTGAAACACCTATAAAACTAGAAGAAATGGTTCTTGATAATGGAACTGTTTTAGTATCTGAAATTTTCGAAGCTGGACAAGCTATATTTATTAAAGGTGAGGACGATGTTCAAATCGCTTTACCTGTCGGAGAATACAAATTAGAGGACGGAAGAATTTTAAACGTTGAAGTTGAAGGCGAAATCAAAGAAATCGTTGAAGCTAAAGACGAAGTTGTAGTCGAAGATGAACCTGTTGCAGTAGTAGAAGAATTAGCTGAAGAAGCTGATGTTCAAGACTGGGCTGGTATGCAAAAGCGAATCGAAAATCTCGAAATAGCGGTCGCAAGCCTAAAAGCAGACAAAGAAAACAAGACTGATGTTGACATGACGGTTACGGATAACGGATCGTTAAAATCGCGCACAGTAAAAGAAGAATTTACAGAAAATATTATAGAAGATTCTAAGAAAGAAATCAAAGAAGATTCTAAAGAGAATAAAGAGGAGCTTTCTGCTACTCCAATTAAACACAACCCCGAAACTAAAAACAGCCTAAAAAACATGGATGGAATTAGAACCTATCCAGACACTTTACAAAATAGGATTTACAACAAACTAAACAATTAAAAACAAAACAAAAACAAAATGGCATTTAATCTAACAACCAGTTATTCGGGGGAATTCAAAGATAAATATATTCGTGCGATGTTATTAAGTGGTAAAACACTTGAAAACGGAGGAATGACAATATTCCCAAATGTAGCTTATAAAGAAGTAATACAAAAAGCAAATTTAAGCGGTTCACTTATAGTGGATGCTACTTGTGATTATACAGACAGCGGAGATTTAACGCTTACTGAAAGAGTATTAGAAGTCGAAGAATATCAAGTAAATAGAACGGAATGTGTAAAAAACTTTTCACAAACTTGGCAAGCTGCACAAATGCAAGCGTCAGTAAATGATGTTGCTTTACCAGCTTCATTTTCTGATTTTATCGTTCAATATTATGTTGCTAAGATTGCTGCTCAAATGGAAAACACGATTTGGCAAGGAGTAGCGGCCACAACTGGAGAATTTGCTGGAATAACAACTATTTTAGCTGCAAGTGCTAGCTCTTTGGCTGGTGGTGCGGTTGTAACTGGTACTACGGTAACTGCTGCAAACGTAATCGGAGAAATGGCGAAAGTTTTAGATAATGTTACTTTAAACAGTCCAGCATTATTAGGACAAGAGGATTTAAGAATTTATGTAAGTTCTTCAATTTTTCAAGCATACATCAGAGCGCTTGGCGGTTTTTCAATAACTAATACTGGTACTGACAACAAAATGACTCAATGGTGGGATGGAAAATCTGGCCTTACTTACGATGGTGTTCAAGTGTTTTTAGCTCCAGGGCTTCCAGCAAATGACATGGTAGCAACTACTATATCTAACCTTTATTATGGTTGTGGAATACTAGAAGATTTATCTGAAATAAGATTAATAGATACAAGCGATAGTTTAGGTGATCAAAATGTAAGATTTGTTGCAAGATGGAAAGCTGGTGTTCAAGTAGGTTTACTAGAAGAAGTTACTTACTACAGTTAATTAATTAATAATAATGGGGGGTTGTAATACTCCCCTTTTTAAAACTAAAAAATATGAGTTGCGATCTCTCGGCTGGACGCTTATTGCCATGCAAGGATAATTTAGGAAGTATCCAAAATGTTTATTTCTGTGATTATGACGAATTAAGTTCATTTACCTTAACTGCTGACGAAGTAACTGATGCTGCGGCTTCTGGTGCTGCTGTTAGCCTTTATAAATACGAATTAAAAGGAGCAAATTCTTTAGAAACTAATATTGTATCTAGTCCAGAAAATGGAACTACTTTTTTCGAATCTACTTTAAATCTAGTATTACATAAATTAACAAAAGAAGATAACGTACAAGTAAAATTATTAAGTTTTGGCCGTCCTAGAATTATAGTACAGGATATGAACAATAACTTTTTCTTAGTTGGGAAAGACCATGGCTGTTCAGTTAGTTCTGGTACTGCTGTAACGGGAGCTGCATTTGGTGATATGGCGGGTTATACACTTGGTATGGCTGCTGGTGAGCCACTTTTGCCGAATTTTATTTCTGGAGCAACTGAAGCCAATCCATTTGCTGGTTTAAGTACAATTTCTGGTATTACAACTGTTGTAGTAGGTACAAATAGTTAAAAAATCTTTAGTGGGTTCTTTGCTTACGCATTGGACAGGGGAATGGAAAAGGGCGGTAGATTAATTTTTAACCGCCTTTTTTTTTAAAAATATTAAATGCAAATAGTAACAACAACAGGAAGCAGAAAATTTTATACAATACCTAGAGTTAATTTTTTAGGTAGTAAAACATATGAATTAAAAATAACATCAGAACAACAAAATAAATTGATTTATACAGACTCCACAGCCACTTTTACAGAATTAAAATATTATTATACTTATGATTTATCAGAGCCTCTTTTGGAAGCTAATTTTTACACTTTAGAAATTAACAACTTAACTGATGGCACTTTAGAGTTTAGAGATAAAATATTTTGCACAAATCAAACGATTTCCACTTTTAGTATATCTAAAAATATATATGTAGAAGCATCTACAGGAAATGACGAATACGTATATTATGGAGAGTAACGTTCACTTAGTAGAATTAAACGAATATCAGAGACCAGAAGTAACAGAAGTTGTTAATCGTGACTGGGTTGGCATAGGTGCTGATAATATGTATTATCAAGCGGTTATAGACGCTTACATGGACTCTACCACTAATAGTGCTGTAATTAACGGAATAGTTGACCAGATATACGGAAAAGGCTTAGATGCAACAGATTCTAACAAAAAGCCTGATCAATATGCTAAAATGAGGTCTTTATTATCATCAAAAGACTTAAAAAACGTATGTCAAGACCTTAAATTATTAGGTGAAGGGGCTTTTCAGATTAGTTATAGCAAAGGAAAGATGGCTAAAATCAGTCATTTTCCAAGAGAAACACTAAGGCCGGAAGTATGCAATGAAGATGGAGATATTGAGGCTTATTATTATGCAGCTGATTGGAGCAAAGTAAGGAAAAGTTCTAAATTAAAAAGAATTGCAGTATTTGGCTCTGGTGAAGAAAACGAATTATACATAATTAGAAGATATGTACCGGGTTATTTTTACGTTAGTCCAATAGATTATCAGTTAAGTTATGCAACCCTAGAAAAGGAGATTGCAGATTACTTAATAAACGACTGTAAAAATGGTTTTTCAGGCACTAAAATTATAAATTTCAATTCAGGAATCCCAGATATTGAAAAACAACAGGAAATTAAGACCAAAGTATTAGATAAATTAACTGGATCAAATGGCGAAAAAGTCATTGTTAGTTTTAACAATAATGCAGAGGGAAAAGCAACTATTGATGATGTAAGTTTGACAGATGCGCCTGAACATTACAACTACTTAAGCGAAGAATGCAAGAAAATGATAATGTTAACACACCGAGTAACATCTGGTTTATTACTTGGTTTAAGTTCTGCTAATGGCTTTTCTAGTAATGCAGATGAAATTGTAAACGCTTCTAACCTATTTCATAACATAGTAATTAAGCCTTACCAATTATTAATAACTGAATCTTTAGAAGATATATTTTCAAAAGCAGACATTAATTTAAGCCTATATTTTAAAACTATTGAACCACTTGAATTTATTGAAATAGACAAAGGCTTAGATAAAGAAATAATTGAAGAAGAAACAGGGGTTAAAGTAGAAGAACAACAGGAATTTTCAAAAGACGAATCACTAACAGAAGAAGAAGAAAAATCCGTTTTAGGTTCTTTAGCTGAGTCAGGCGAAGTGATGAGCGAAGAATATGTCTTTGTTGATGAAATAGACGAGGATTCAGACGATGAAAACGAGGATTGGGCTAATTACCTTATAACAGAAAAAAAAGGGCTGTTATCGAAGATTAAGAAATTTGCTGATGTCATAAGCTCAAAGAAAAAAGGAAATGTTTTTAGCGTTTTAGATTCTCCTAATGGTTTATATAAAATTAGATACAAATACGCTGTTGGATCAAGAAAGCCAATGGAGGACGGAAACGAATCCAGAGATTTTTGCAAAAACATGATGGGAATGTCTAATAGAAATGTTGTTTGGACAATTGAGGACATTGATAGAGCCACAGAACAGGGCGTAAATCAAAGATTAGGACATAATGGAAAAAGCTATAATTTGTTCCGTTTTAAGGGCGGAATCTACTGTAGACATATTTTCAAAAAAGTACTTTACAGATTAGAAAGCAACACAGAACCATCTAATAATTTAGAAGCTTATAAAAAGACTAGAAAAATTCCTAAAAGATATGATCGCAACCCTTCAGGTTCTAAGCAAGCTAAAAAAGCTCCTGAAAATATGCCAAAAAGAGGGGCTTATCCAAACTAAAATATTATGGCAGAAGCATTATTTATAACTAGAAAAGACATTGTAACATTTACAAGTATAAACGGAAATCTCGATCCAGACAAATTCTTATTTTATATTAAAAACTCTCAAATAATACAGATTGGAAATTATTTGGGTACTGATTTATATGAGGAAATACAAGGATTTATTATAGCTGGAACTTTAACAGAGGCATTAAATCCTAATCATTACAAATTAGTAAATGATTATATAAAAGATGCTTTAATATACTGGGCATTTAATGAGTTTTTACCTTTTGCTGGTATAAACATAACAAACGCTGGTATATTCTCACAACAGCCTGAAAATGCTACAGCTTTAGACAAAAACAGAGTTGATTTCTTAATTCAAAAAACAAGAACTACAGCAGAATATTTTACTAATCGTTTAGTTGATTATTTGCAAGATAATGCTTCGACATTATTTCCTAAATATTACACTAATACAAATTCAGATATTAACCCAGATTCTTCTATTGCAGCTTTTTCTGGATGGGTAATAAATTAAAGATATGAGTGACTGGGGCAAAGGAGCTAAAAATAATACCATAGGATTTGGGCAAGGGGCTTGTAATAATACCGTTGGCTGGGGGCAAACTCAAAAAGATAGTTCTGTTGCTCAAAGTTGGTCTGGAGATACTGACATTTCTGGTTGTTCTGGTGGTGGTTCAGCGTTAGCTCAAGTAAGTAATGTTTATTCAATGCAATTTGACCCAACAATTGAGAGTTATATAAATTTAGGAGACTTTACAAGTGTATTAGGTAGTACGAATAAATTTTCAACTAGTTTGTGGTGCAATTGGCAAGGTGGTACAGTTTTTAGAAATGGGATGTTAAATTTTGCTCCAGCTGCAATAGGTGGTTCTGGAACTACATTTGATATAAGATTTGAAAACACCTCTTCAATTAAAGTTAGCATAGATAATGCTGCAACTAGAACTTTTACAGTATCGCCAAGTCTTAGTAGTGCTTGGATGCATATTGCATTTACTTATGATGGAACTTTGGTTAGTGGTAATACTTTTAGTGGTGTAAAATTATATATAAACGGAGCTGAGTCAACTACTTTAGTAGCAAATTCAGGTATTAATCAGACTATAAATTTTGCTAGTATGTTTGGATTTTTGGGTTTTGCTCAAAACTTTAGCGAAAACAGAAAATGGAATGGTTTGATAGATGAAGTAGGAATATTTAACACAGCTTTAACAGATGCAGAAGTATTAAGCATTTACAATGCAACAGCAGTAGTTGATGGAGTAAACAAAACAGCAGATTTAAGTCAATTAACAACACCACCAGTAGCGTGGTATAGAATGTAAAATATGAGCAATAATTCTTACTATAATGACCAATGGCGAATAATTAACGAATCTAACCAAAACAAGGTTTCTAACTATTGTATGGAATTTGGTGGTAGTAATATTATAAGTGTATCTCCAGAAGTTGATTTAGGAATAAATTCAACTGTTTCTATATGGGTTAATCGTAGTGTTAACTCTAATATTGTATTAATAGGTAACAGCTTAGTGAGTAACTATTTATTATATATAGAACCAACAACGATATATGTAAGAATAAACACCATTTTCAAAACATTTACTAATTCTATGGTATTGAATCAATGGTATAATATAATTTTAGTAAGAAATGGTGATAGTATTGAGGTTTTTCAAAATGGTAATTCTATAGGTACACAAAGTGGGTATGGAACAACTTTTACAACTAAAATTAGCACAATAGGTGCAAAGCCAGCGGGCGCTTTTTCATTTGTTGGTTTAGCAGACCAAGTTACTTTTTTTGATTACGCGCTTTCAGCAAGTCAAGTAGCTACTCTTTATGGTGGTGGAACTGCTATTACAAATCCAATGTCGTTAAGTCCAGCTCCCATATATTATGCTCAATTAGGTGACCAGTCAGTAGATAACGGAGCTAATTATCTAGTTCCAAATAATAGTTTAAGTGACTATGTTTTTAATTTTATAACACCTAATAGTCAAAGTGTTTTGACATCAGGATTTACAGTTGGAAATATTTATACTTTTTCTTGTTGGTTAAAAAGCAATACGGTATCCCCAAGTGCTATGGTTTTTTTAAGTTCTCCAAATTATTTTACACTTGGTAGTAATGGTAATTTTGTATTAAGATTTTCTAATTCGACTACAATTCAACTTGTTACTTACAATGGGAAAGCAGATTTAGAAGTTGCTTCAGGGGCAATTCCAGCAATTGATACAAATTGGCATAATATTGTAATAACTACAAATGGTACAACTTTTAATATGTATTGGGATAGTCTACCAATAACTGTTACAGGTACAAGCACTAAATCTTTGAGTGATATTATAAACGGTTTACGCATTGGAGGAGGACACACATCCCTTGCGAATTGGCTAAATGGTCAAATGTCAAACGTTTCTTTTTGGAATAGTTATTTAACATCTGCTCAAATAGAAACTATTTACAACAATGGCGCGCCAAACGACATATCTTCTTTAAGTCCTGTAAGTTGGTGGAAGCTAAACGCTGCTGACACTTTTGATGGTACTAACTGGACAATAAAAGATTATGCTGGTAGCAACGATGGCACAAGTTCTGGTATGACTTCATCTAACTTAGTTGTAAGCGATTTACAGCAAACTTCTGGATATAGTCCTTATGCATTAGATTTTGGAGGTATTACTGAATATTTAAAAACAGCTACAATACCAGCAGCCACAAATACAGTTACTCTTTCAGCTTGGGTAAAAAGAACTGGAAATGCTGGAAGTTATGGTGGTGTGTTTGGTGTAAGAAATGCTGGAGGCGCACCAGCTGCTGGAATTTCTTGGAATCTAACTTTTCTTTCCACTACTAATAAAATTCAAATGCGTATAGCTGAAGCTGTTGGATTTACATATAAAACAGTGACTCAAGATACAGCTATGATAGATAACACTTGGACACACGTAGTAGGGGTTGCGGATGGAACTAATGTTTATTTATATATAAATGGAGTTTTACAATCTGACACAACTACTTATAACGGAAATTTACTAGCCCCAACATCTAACATTTTTTTCGCAGCTCAAGGTTATGCGGGTAGTAACCCTTTTAATGGCCAGCTATCTAATTGCGCAAGGTGGAATATTGGTTTAACACAAGCTCAAATAACGGAAATTTATAATCAAGGTGTTCCTAGTAACTTAAATACTTTTTCAGGAACTGCTCCAATAGGCTGGTGGCAATTAGGTTCTAATAGTTCTTTTGAAACTGTAGGAATGAATTCTTTTTGGCGTTGCTTAGACGAAATAGGCACTGATTACGCTACGAGTTTTGGCACTGGTATGACAAATGGTGATATTACAAATGGTCCAGGATATTCAGCAAATGGTTTAGGAACTAGCTCAATAGAAATTAAAGGAAATGCTCCATATAGCACAGCAAATGGATTATCTGAAAATATGGATGTATTAGATAGAGTAAAAGACGTAGCTCCATTTGTTGTTATTGATGACTCTTTACAATTTACTGTTCAAATGGGAGCTGGTGAAACTTTTGTATTTCCAGGAACAGGTAGTGGTGTATTTAGAATTGACTGGGGTCAAGGGGCAGGTTTTCAAGATGTGACAGGCGCAAACAATACTTCCCCAGCATACGCTACAGCTGGAACTTACACGATAAGAATTGGAGAAACAGTTGGTGGAGTATATAAAGGTGCAACTATTATTAATTTTAACGGTTCTACAACCGCTAATAAAGCTAAAATTAGAGAATTACAAAACTGGGGTAAATCAACTTGGGCTACTCTTACAAATTCTTTTAGAAATATACCAAACTTAACTATTACAGCAACTGATTATCCAGACTTGTCTATAGCTACTAAAATACATTATGCTTTTTATGTGAGTCCTTTTCCTGGTAGCACTAATTTCACAGGTTGGGATGTCAGTAATATAGAAAATTTTTCTTATATGTTTTACGACAGTGTACCATCTGGCTCTATAGATTTATCAAATTGGGACATGAGTAGTGCGACAACTATAAACTCGATGATTAGTGGTGTTGATGGTAGTGTTGGGGATATAACAGGATGGGATGTTTCAAACGTTACAGGAATTGGTTTTCAAAGTTTTATGAATGCAAGTACGTCTTTTAATCAAGATATTTCTTCTTGGGATATTTCAAAAGCAACAAACCTTGGTAATTTCTTAAGAAGTTTTGCATTTAATCAAAACATGGGCGCGTTGAGTTTGCCTAATGGCTTAACAAGCATGTCATACATGTGCTACGGGAATGGAATGAGCACCGAGAATTATACAGATACATTTGTGGGTTTTGCTAATCAAGTTAAAACAAACGGTTTTCCCTATAATGTAAATGCAGCAAATCAAGCTGGAAGAACATATGACAATGCTAGATCAGGCGGGAGTAATTTTGCTAACGCGGCAGCTGCGAGAACTTTTTTAACAAGCACAGTAGCAAGCGGAGGCGCTGGCTGGACTATATCAAGTGATACTATAATTAATTAAAAACCAATGAAACAAGTAACAACAGAAGACACGTGGTTTATAGCTAGAAATGAAGACTCAACAATTGTTCATTATGGATTTGCACCTGAAGGAACTGATATTGACACTGGACAACCTGTAGTTGAAGAGTTCAATAATAGAGCTGATTGGTTAGCTAGATTACTAGAGCTTGGGATAACTCCTATTGAACCGTAAAATATTAAAATAAAAAAAAATGAATAATAAAAGTTATATAGTAATTGAATTGTCAGACAGCAATTTAGTTTTATTCTCTCAAGTTGACCAGCAAAGCGCACAGTCAATGAGAAGAAATTTAGCCAATACTCAAGGTTTATTAAGCTATAGAGTAACGCCAAGTTTTGTAACAGATTCTAGTTTACCTATTGTTGGTGATGTAATGAATCAAACAGAGGCATTAACATTAATGGCAACAAGCGACTGGAGTACACCAGACCCAGAATGAACAATTTAAAAGGTATAAGAATGGAAGACCACACAATGCTAGTAGCATTAATATCTGCTTTAGGGATTAAAGAGATTTGGAATATTTGGAAAAAGAAACTTGACCTAAATGCTAAGAAAGATGAGCGTGAAGATGAAGTTTTCATTAATCAAATACAGGTACTAACAGATAAAATAGGTGGCTTAGAAATAAAGATTCAAACGTTAATAGAAGAAAATACACAATTGCTAATAAAAGTGGCTAGAATGGAAGAAAAACTCATTTTAAATGCTAAAAACAGATTAAAAACTAGAAAAAAACGTGATGAGAGAAATTAAGGAAATTCATATTCATTGTAGTGCTACTAGAAAAATTGTAAATGCAGAAACAATAAGATCATGGCATAAAGCAGAACCAAGAAATTGGAGTGATATAGGTTATCATTTTGTTATTACTGGTAAAATAGAACCTGGAAGGCCATTGCATAGAATTCCAGCAAGTGCGAAAGGCCATAACAAGAATGCTATTGCTATTTGCTATTCTGGTGGCTTAAATAAAGAAACAGGAAAACCAGAAGATACTAGAACCCCACTACAAAAAGAGTTATTAATTAAGTTATTAAAGCAGTTAAAAGCTAAATATCCAAAAGCAAAAATTGTTGGACATAGAGATTTGAGTCCTGACAAGAACGATGATGGGGAAATTACTAGCGATGAGTGGCTCAAATCATGTCCATGTTTTAATGCTGAAATAGAATACATGGATTTACAGCCTAAAAACTTTAAGCCATTAAGTAAGGCTGGAAAAGACTACTTAAATAAAAAAGTAGATGCTAAGTAATATACTAGCAAAATTAGTTGGACAAGCTGGTAATATAATTGATGAAGTAGTTACTTCAAAAGAAGAGAAATTACAGCTTAAAAATGAGATTGAAAAAGCAATCTTAGACCATGAAATAGAAATACAAAAAAACGTTACTGAACGCTGGAAGGCAGACGCTTCTAGTGATAGTTTTTTGAGCAAGAATGTCAGGCCAATGGTTTTAATATTTCTAGTTATTTCAACAGTATTAATGATTTTTATAGAAGCGGGGGTGATTGCGTTTGAAGTTAAAGCAAGCTGGATAGATTTATTACAGTTAGTTTTAATTACAGTAATAGGCGCATATTTTGGAGGGCGAAGTCTTGAAAAAGTAAAAAACTCAAATGAAAAAATTCAATGATTTATATTCTGATGCTGGAAATCCAAAAGTCAGACTAAACGAAAAAGAGTACGAAATTATCTATAACTATAGAGAAAAGGAAAAGCCAAAAGAAAAAAGGATTTTAGTAATTGGCGACCTTCATTCTCCCTTTGATTTAGAAGAATACCACCAGCATTGCGTAGATAGCTACAATAAATGGAATTGCAACCAAGTAATTTTTATTGGAGATGTAATCGATAACCACTTTTCAAGTTTCCATGAAGTTGATATTGAAGCTGAACATACAGCCAAAAACGAGTTAGAGCTTGCTATAGATAGATTAAGAAGATATTACAAATCTTTTCCAAATGCAGATGTGATAATCGGTAACCATGACAGGCTCATAATGAGAAAAGCGCAAAGTTCTTCTATTCCTAGTAAGTGGATAAAAGATTATAAAGATGTTTTAGAAACCCCAAACTGGAATTTTACAGAGCGCGTTGAATATGATAACGTTCAATTCATTCATGGAGAAGCTGGAACAGCACGTACAAAGTCAAAAGCCGATATGCAAAGCACAGTTCAGGGACATTTACACACGCAAGCATATACAGAATATTCAGTTGGAAGAAACTTTAAAATTTTTGGAACTCAGGTAGGCTGCGGAATCGACTTTTCTAGCTATGCCATGGCTTATGCTAAAGCTGGAAAAAAGCCAGCTGTTGGATGTGCTGTTATAATTAACGGAAAAACAGCTATAAACTGCATGATGGATTTATAAACCGCCACGCATCCCCACGCTATCGCCAAGTTATTATACTAACACTACTAATTAAGTACTAATACTAGTAATTTATTGCTATTGCTACTTTTTGCTATTCCATTTGTAATAAAAAGGTGTTCGGGGTATTCGGGGTGTAAAAGGGGGTATTCGGGGTTAAAGCGGTTTTTACGGTTTTTGCTTCGGTTTTCGCGGCTTCACTTATTTATATTAAAAAAACTGGGCTAAAACTGGGGGATGCTGGGCAATGTTTAATTTATGGCATAAACAATGGCTAAAAAAGGCGAAACTGCAAACTGCAAACTGCAAACTGCAATCTTAAAAAAGGTAACGAATTTCACCATAATAATAAGACATAAAAAAAGCCCAACCTTTTGAGTTGAGCTTAATTAATAGTAATGAAAAGTACAAACAACCAAATAAGGAAATAGAAAAAACTTAATTGGTCTAATAAAAAGTTGGTTCACAAAAATTCGCTTTTTATTATTTTATTTATAACATTTCAAATATACAAAAAAAATTGAAACTGTACCGTATAGTGTACCGAATTAAATAAACTAAACCATAACTGTCTAAAAATTAAACAGTTATGGCCTAGGGTGGCGGACCGGACGGGACCCGAATGAAACATTGCTAAATATTACTTTGTGTTATGTTTATAGATGTATTATATGATTTAAATAGTTATAATTGCATTTAAATAGCACTTTATATGCTATTTGATTATGTAAAAACTGTACCGAATACTGTACCGAATGTATTTTTTTTTAAGCACACCAAGTAAAAAAACATCTGCCCTAAAGCTAAGATATTATGTCAAAGCAGAAAGTAAAATTTTTGTTTATTCTGTTGGTATTTCTATAAATCCAGAGAATTGGAGCAAGGAAAGCAGAATGCCAAAGCTAAAATCTGGAGGTGCTGCTTTTGAATTAAAGCAAATCAGTAACAAACTTAATAGATATGTTGATGAGTTACACATTTGCATTAAAAATTTAGAAATTGATAAAATTAATGTAACTAGAAGCAGATTAAAAGCTCATTTAGATTCAGTATTTAAAGAAACTAATTTTAAAACAGATAATTTAATTGAAAAACTGACTGAATTTATAATTGAATTACAAAAAATTGGTAAATCAAAAAAAACAAGTGTTGATAAATACATCTATTTAAAAAGAAAGTTAATTAAATACAATGCTAATTTAAAAATAAGCGATATTAACAAAGATTTCATGATTGATTTTATTTCGTTTTCAAGGAGTTATTACAAATTAACAGACATAACATTAAATAGAAACATAGGCTTTCTTAAAACGTTTATAAAGTGGCTTATTGATAACGGAGTTAACATAGATAGTAGCTATAAAAAAATTATGGTTTCTACTAGAGATGCAGACCACGTTTCTTTAAGTGCAGTTCAAGTGCAGTTGTTGTCCACTTTAAAATTAAATGAAACTTTAAATAAATACAGGGATTTGTTTTTAATTGGTGTTTATTCTGGGCAAAGGTTTTCAGATTATACAGTTTTTAAAAAATCTGATGTAATGAATGGCAGAATTGAAAAGAGAGCAGAAAAAACAGATTATAAGAGTTATATTCCTATTGCTAAAAAGTTAAAAGAATTACTAAACAAATGGAATTGGGAATTGCCAAAAGTAAGCAATCAAAAATTCAATAAAAACATTAAAGAAATATGTAAAATTGCTGGCTTTGATGATGATGTTACAACAACAAAGTATTTAGGAAATCAAAAGATTGAAGAAATAAAGCCTTTTTATAGTTGTGTTAGCTCTCATACTGCTAGAAGAACTTTTATTACTTTGTCAGCCGATAAAAACGTTCCTGACCATGTTATTATGGCAATCTGCGGTATTAGGTTAGCAGCTACTTTAAAGACATACAAGAAAATTAACCCTGATTCTCTGGAAGGTTGGATTGATGGTGTATTTTAATGACTAGACAACACCTTTAAATCTGAAGTTAAATAACTATGATAATCCTTTTCCCATTCTAAAGCAAAATTTAAAAGCTCTTGTTTACTATATAAGTGTTGATTGTCTTTTATTATTTGCGCTTTTTGGTGAACTGTCAATTTGGGAATATTAGATTTATGCATAGAAAAAATATAGTTTTATAGTAAAAGTATTATAACACTAATATAGTATTTTTTAAATAAAAAAAAACCTTTTTTGTGGTATTTTTCAGGGGAATTAAAAAATGTTAATTCATATCTAGACCGCCATTTTCTTTTCGTTTTGCAGCTTCCTTAATAATTTTAACGGTTTCTTTAAATTCAATGGAAGTTAACTTTTCATTTATTTCAGACAAAAATTCTTTGTTTTCTTGGCCTTGCCTTTGAATAGATTCAAAATCATTTAAAACAGAAGAAAGTTTACTAATAACCGTTTGGGCTTCGTGTACTAAGTCAACTCTAAGCATATTAGAAATAATTAAATCACTTTGTTCTTTTAGTTTTTTATTTAATTCTGCAATTACTTGAGTTGATGTTGTGGTTAAATCTTCTTTATTAGTCTCCTTTGGTCTTTCTATAAACATTTCGCCCTCTCCAGTCGCTAACCATCCCCTGTTTACTAAGGGGAAAGCATCACAAATTTTATCATAAGTAGGGCTTGATGGGGTTTTCTTTTTAGAGATAATTGACCAAAGAGAGTTCATGCTCTTGTAGTTGCATTTTACAGAAAATGAATTGATGTTATGTCCTAAAGCAGTGATAAGCTCGGACAGTCTTTCGGATGGGTGTTTCATGTTGGGGGTGGATGGGAGTAGGTTGGATAATAGTCTTATTTATATTCTTAATGTAGTCATTTTATACCAAAGTACAACATTTTAATAAGATTTTTCTGTTGTTTTTATATACAAAACACTTTAATTATATCTCTTTTTATCTCACTATACTTGTTTTTAATAATAATATTATTATATTTGTATCATAAAACAGGGATAAACATGAGATACACAGATAATATTAGAAAAGAATTTAATAAATGTACTAACAAAAGAGAGTTAATTAAAACTGTAGCTGGTCAATTTAACATTTCTCCAATGTCAGTTCAAAATAACTGGTTCAGTAGATATTGGGCTATCCCAGACTATAGACAAGAAAAGTTAATTGACTTGATGCAGAAATTCAACGAAAAGACTTACAAAAACTCAAAAATTAAAATATGACAGTAGATGAAGCAATCCAAATAGCAGTTCAAAAAGTTTTTAAAACTCAATTTGACATATTTAAAAATGAACTAATACAAGAAATAAAGCCAGACAATCTATTAACTGTTGCCGAGTGCATGGGAATTACTAAACTCAGTAGACAGACCATTTTAATGAAGATTAAGAATGATAAAATTAAATCTAAAATAATTGGTAATAGATACAGAGTCTTAGAATCGGAATTACAAACCTATATAAACCTAGAAAATGAAAAAAGAAAGACTAGCTAAATTATACAAGAAGTACAGCTTAGAGGCTGATGACTTTTTTAAGCACCAGCATTACACGATAATCACTAGAGCTGGTATTGATAAAATCCAAGGCATTGAAGGAATTAAAATTAATTATGAAGTAGTTAAGTGTCAACCTAATTACGCTGTATTTAAAGCAACTGCAAATCATAATGAAATAACTCTTGAAACTTTTGGCTCTGCCTTAAAAGGAGAGGGTTACAAAGATGGAAACACTAACAGTTGGTATGTTGCAGAGATGGCAGAAAAAAGGGCAATGAGCAGAGCAATTTTAAAACTTACTGGCTTTTATGAGTTAGGAGCTTTTGGCGAAGATGAATCAGAATCATTTAAAAGAAATTAATAATGGAAAATAAAGACAATATCAATGAGTGGTTTAAGGAATTAAACGAAATAACGGAAAATAACGGAAAATTAAGCGAGTGGCTTAATGAATTAAACGACATGAATAAAAAGCAAAAAGAGATTAATAAAAAAATGGAATCTCAAGGAATAGAAACATTAATTAAAGAAAAACATAATGGCATATAGTAAACGCTTATATGAGATCACAGAGAATGATTTTAATAAAATAGAAGAGGAAGCTCTTTCAAAACATTTAAACAGGTTTGATGAAGAAGAGTCTAATTATTGGATTGGAAATGAAGATAATACTGATGACATTTTTAGAAAACTAACTTACATAATTGAGGAATTAACAACAAGGGCAGATAATGGGGATTCTTTAGAGGTTAAAATCTTACTAAAGAAAACAAAGTCTTTAATTGATGAAGTAGACATTGATATTCAGGAAAGTTTAGAAAAGTCTTGTAATGATTTTTCTTCTAATAACCAGCCTTTTAATTATAAAGGTTATGAGTTTAAAAAAACCAATGGTAGAAAGTCTTACAAGTGGGATATGTTACCAGACATAACTCACCACAAAACATCTATTAAGAATATACAAAGCTCTTATAAGAAAGCAGAGAGCAAACACAAGCTAGGAGACAAAGCGGAATACATAGACGAGGAAACAGGTCAAGTATTTAACATTATTCCCAACAGCTATTCAAGAGATACAATAACAATTAAAAAAATATAATGGACACACTAATTAAACCAGACCACTTTATAGTAGGAGTGACAGAAATAATCAACAAAAATAAATCAAAATCAGATTATACAATTTTGCAAGAATTAAAATCAATTATTGCAATTGTAACTAGAGTTACTGGATTAGATATAAGAGATAAAAAAAGGGCAAGAGATTATACAAATGCAAGAACAATATATTGTTATATGTGTAGAAGGTTCACGAGTTGCACTTTTAAAGAAATAGGTCTTTTAATAAATAGAAATCATGCCACAGTACTTCATCTGAATAAAAATTATGGCGGAATATATAAATCAGATGACGATTTTCAAGAAATGGCCGACAGATGCTTATCTGCATATTTTAGTGAAATAGGTGTTGAACAACCAAAGGTGGAAGCTATAGAGGATATAAATAAACAACTATCAAAGTGTGATGTTAATAAATTACTAAGCATTAAAAATTATACAGAAAAACTTATTGAACATGGCAACTAATAAAAAATCATTTATTCTATACGCTGACATTAAAACAACGATTGACAAGCTAGACAACGAATATGCTGGCAAATTGTTTAAGCACATATTAGCTTATGTAAATGATGAAAACCCAAAGACAGACGATTTGCTTTTAGAAATAGCTTTTGAGCCAATTAAAAGACAGTTTAAAAGAGATTTAGAAAAGTGGGTGCAAATTAAATCTAAACGCTCCGAAGCTGGAAAAGCAAGTGCTGAATCCAGGAAGCAAAAGTCAACAAAATCAACAAGTGTTAAAAGTGTTCAACAAAGCTCAACAAATCCAACTGTTAATGTTAATGTAAATGATAATGTAAGTGTTAATGATAATGTAAGTGTTATTAATAAAAAGAAAAATATTAAAAAAGAAGTTTTAGTATTTCCTTTTAATTCTTTTGAATTTAAACAATCAATAAAAACTTGGAAACAATACAAGTTAGACCAGCATAATTTCAAATTTAAGTCTTTAGCATCTGAGCAAGCTATGTTAAAAAACATAAGCAAAGACTATAACAACGAATCCGAAGCTATTGAAGCGATTGAATACTCTATGGCTAATGGTTACAAAGGAATTTTTAAACCCCAAACAAACACAAAAAATGGAAATAATGACAAAGACCAATATGGAAGTCTCAAAAGAGATATTCTCAGCAGATTTATCTAAAACACAAAATCAAATAGTTAAGATTGAAGATTGCGCTAACTCAAACGCTCCTTCACTTTTAAACTATTTAAACAGTCAAGGAGCGGACAAATTAAAAGATATCATATCTATTAAATTAATTAACCTAAACGAGCTTTTAAACTTAACTAGACCTATGAACAAAGCTCAAATTGAGTTTGTCTCTTTAGCTCTGACTGAATATCCTTTAAATCAATTAAAATTAACCGACATAGATTATATTTTTAAATCTATTGCAATGGGAAAAGAATTAAAATTATATGGAAGTATAAACCCCCCTATGATTATAGATTGTCTTTCAAAACATTTAGACAATAGAACTAGTTTTTCAGGTGAGCAAAATGCAACCCTTAGTAAACAACATAAAAAATAAAACAAACATGAATAATATAGCAACAAGAGGAACAGTAAAAGAAATCAATGAATTAATGACTTTTGATTCAGGATTTACAAAACGTTCAATTATAATAGATCAAGCTGGATTAAAAGACAAATATCCTAATCTCTTAGAAATAGAATTTTTAAAAGATAAAACAGAATTAGTTAAAGATATTTTACTAAATGATGTTTACGAGTTTAAAATTAATGTTGGAAGTAGAGCCTGGAAGAATCCAAAAACTGAAATAACATCTTATTTTACTTCTGCTAATTGTTGGGAATTTAACAAATTAAACCCAGAGCCTGTTAAAGAAGGTTTTGTACCAGTAGGAGAAGAAGCAAACGATTTACCCTTTTAATGGAGGATTTAGCATATCAAATATTAACATCCCATTTACTAGCAATAGTGCTTGGGGTGTTTATAACACGAATTTGTCAAATAATACTAGAATGATAAAAAAAGAATGGTATTGGCAAGAATCTTATTTACAAGAATTAAAGGTTGTAAAAGAAAGTGAATTATTAAAATCAGCAGCGAGTCAGCAGCGAGAAACGACACTTTTTAAAAAATGAAAATAATTACACTAAACAATACAAACATTGTTGAATTACTTTGTAAAAGAGTAGACAGTTTAGAACCGTGGGAACATGAATTTCATGTTACTATAGCAGAGTTTGAATTGTACTTAAAATTTTTAAACACAACTGATTGTAAGCAATCTGTAAGACTTTATTTAGATGGTAAAGAATTAATTATTCAAGGCTTGTTATCAGAAAATTAAACTTATTAATAATAAAATATATAAAAAGTATATAATAAATAGATAAAAGTTAGATAAATTTACTATATTGCAATTCCCCCAGCCACGATTTAAGGGATGCAATACAATAACAAGGGTAAATATACCAAAAATAAATATGGAGCTGTTAAACAAACGTTTAATGGTCGCTCCTATCACTCCAAAGGTGAAGCAGCTTTTGCCCAACAACTAGAACTAAGAAAGTTAGCTGGCGAAGTAGTACACATTAAGCCCCAACATAAACTTCCATTGTACGTTAATGGAAAATTAATCACAAGTTATTACATAGATTTTAAAGTTGAGTTATCCGATGGCTCATTTGAATTGATTGAGTATAAAGGATTCCCAACTCCACTATGGTTAATAAAATGGAGGTTAACAGAATCACTTTTAAAAGCTGGACAGCTAGAGGGTGAAGACCCTGAAAACACTGTTTTACTATTAAAAACACAAAAGGATTTAAGGTGAGTCACAATAAAATAATTCTAAAAATACATTCTAAACATAAAGTTTATTTAAAATATGCTGAAAGGATGCTTCCTATTTATTCTAGTATAAAGCCTGAAGATATAGTTCAAGATATGTATGTTAAAGTAATTGAGAAATTAAATAATAATTCCTTAACAGAAGAAAGGATCAATCAAAATAATGATCAAAAATATATCTGCACTATTATAAAAAATCTAATAATAGATCATATAAATAAAAAAGAAATTTCAACAACACAATTAAACGAAATAAATTCTTTTGATAAATCACTAGAAAACAACAACCACCACAAAGAATATTTATTAAATCTTCAACAGGCAATTGAAACATTTGATCATGTGCAAAAAAGAATATTTAATATTTATTTAAAAAAGAAAATTTGGATAGGTGAAAACTTAACTAGAAATGGAAATATAGTTGGTGTTAACTGGTGTTTAAAAAACAACAGCATTAAGAATATGCATAGAGCAACAAGAGTTTCATTAAAGACTTTAAAAAGAAGAATAGCAATAGGTAAAAACGATATTAAAAAATATGTAAATGGCAAGCAAAAGAAAGACTAAAAAGAAATCTAAAGGTTTAGGCGATTCTGTAGAAAAGTTTACAGAAGCTACAGGAATAAAAAAGATTGTTAAATGGATTGCTGGTGATGATTGCGGTTGTGAAGCTAGAAAAATTAAGCTAAATCAAATGTTTAAATACAAGTCAAATCCTGAATGTTTAATTGAAAGCGAGTATCTGTATTTAAAAGAGTTTTTTAAAATAGATAAACAAACTTTAAAACGTGACGAACAAATTAAAATACTATCAATTTCTAACAGAGTTTTTAAAGAGAAAAAGCAGATGTCAAGTTGTGGGTCATGTGTTAAAGAATTAATCAATCAAGTAAAACGATTATATGAAGTATACAAAGAAGAACATAACGAAAGTTAGGATAGATAAATACGTTGATAAATACAGCGAATTACATAAAATATTTAAAAAGATAAAAGAATATGAGTCAAGAGGAAGAAGCGAAATTAAATAAAGAGATAATTGATCAAATATATTTTATTCATTGTATGACTCCAAATAATCAAGAGTTTGGGGATAAGATAAGACAAGTTGTAATTAAGGCTAAAAAAGAACCTGAAAGAAGCTGTGATATAGATGACGAGGACTGTTTAAGTTGTGGAGCATGAAATTAGAAGAATTAAAATTAATAACTAAAGTTTTAAAATTATCAAAGGTTAAACCAAACCCAGACAATCCCAGGTTTATAAGAGATGAAGAATATAACAAACTAGTTAATTCAATAACTAAATCCTCTTGGATGCTATTCCTTAGGCCTATTATAGTCAATGATGATATGACAGTTTTAGGAGGCAACATGAGGTTAAGAGCTTGCAAAGAAGCTGGACTAAAAGAGGCTCCAGTAATTAAAGCAAGTGAATTAACAGAAGAACAACAAAAGGAATTTATTATAAGAGACAATATTGGATTTGGACAATGGGACTATGATATACTTGCTAATGAATGGGATGTTGAAAAACTTAATGATTATGGCTTAGAAGTTCCAAACCTTGATATTGAAGAAGCAGAAGAAGATAACTATACAGAACCAGACGATTTAAAAGTTGATGTTGTGCTAGGAGATTTAATAGAGATTGGAGAGCATAGGTTATTATGCGGAGATAGTACAGACATCGACCAAGTGGCGAAGTTGATGAATGGAGCAGAGCCAGATTGGATTCATACAGACCCTCCCTATGGGATGAATGCAGTTTCAAAAAGTGGTGTTTTATCTAAAAATTATGATGGGGATATAATGGGAGATGACAATCCCGATATTGCAAAAGATTCTTTTAATTTAATATATTCTCTTTATCCTAATACTAAACAAGTTTGGTGGGGGGCTAATTACTATAGTAGCTCATTGCCTGACAGTGAATGTTGGCTTGTCTGGGATAAAAACAACGGAGGAAGCGACCAGACAGATGCTGAGTTAGCTTGGTGCAATTACAGAAGTGTTGTAAGAAAATTTACAAAGTCAAGCGAAAAAACAAACAGAGTTCATCCAACGCAAAAACCAATTGAATTAGTACAATGGTGTTATGAGTGGAGTAAAATCAAAATTAATACTGTTGCAGATTTTTTTGGTGGTAGTGGAGTTACAATGGTTTGGTCTGAACAAATGAATAAAAAATCTTTTTTAATGGAACACGACCCTAAGTATTGTCAAGTAATAATTGACAGAATGCAAAAGCTAGATGAAAAATTAGAAGTTAAAATAAACGGTAAGAGTTATGGCAAATAAAGAAAATATAAAAAAACATCAATTTAAAAAAGGACAGTCTGGCAATCCAGCTGGTAGAATTAAAG
>ENA-OSJC01000704-OSJC01000704.1-marine-metagenome-genome-assembly--contig:-NODE-704-length-31234-cov-6.738165_pt1 | contig 31234 bp, 29 predicted proteins | sample MGYA00237885_ERZ534234 | MGnify/ENA primary metagenome ERZ534234 (study PRJEB26413, sample SAMN06343907) | marine metagenome | isolation source: coastal waters | place: Atlantic Ocean: West Antarctic... | reverse complement strand
AAGCGTTTCGGGATTACCGATATTCAGGCTGAGGCTATTCTTGAGTTGAAACTGCGTAATCTGGCGAAGCTGGAAGAAATGATTATCAGCGCGGAGCAGGAGCAATTGCAGCAGGAGCGCGACCAGCTGCAAAAAGTCTTAGGCAGCGAAGCTCGGGTCAAGAGTTTGATCAAGAAGGAGCTGCTTGCCGTGGCAGAAAAATATGGCGACGAGCGCCGTTCGCCATTGGTAGTGAGGACTGACGCCAAAGCCTTCAGTGAGCTTGAGCTGGTTACCGCTGATCCGATCACGGTGGTGATGTCAGAAAAAGGCTGGATCAGGGCGGCAAAGGGGCACGATATCGACCCTACTAGCCTCAGCTACAAGTCCGGAGACAGCTATCAAATGTGTGCTTATGGGCGCAGTAACCAACCTGTCGTGATACTGGATTCAACGGGCCGCGCTTACACGCTGCCCTCCCACAACCTACCCTCGGCGCGGGGTCAGGGTGAGCCGGTAACGGGGCGTATCAATCCGCCTTCGGGGGCGAGCTTCGGCGGCTTGATGATGGGTGCGGACGACAGTTTGTATTTGTTGTCCAGCGACGCTGGATATGGCTTCGTCGCTAGGCTGGGTGATTTACAGTCCAAAAATCGCGCAGGCAAAGGGGTCATCAGCCTACCCAAAGGGGGGCAGGTGCTACATCCCGTGGCGATTCAATCATTAGAGGAAGCGCAGGTTGCGGCGGTCACCAGCGAGGGTCGCTTGCTGGTCTTCCCACTGACGGATCTGCCTCAGATGGCCAGGGGTAAGGGCAATAAAATTATCGGCATTCCCTCTGCACGGGTGCAGGCTCGCGAGGAATATGTTGTGGCTATACAGGTATTTACGGCACGAGATACCATTGTGATTTATTCCGGTAAGCGCCACCAAAACTTTAAAATGAAGGACCTCGAGCATTATCATGGCGAGCGCGGTCGGCGCGGAAACAAGCTGCCCCGTGGTTTCCAGAAAGTGGACAGTATGAGTGTGGAGCCCTTCAAGCGGGCTGAGCCGCAATAGCTTAGAGTCTCGTTGGATCGGTCAACCGCTTCAGTATTAGGCGCAATTGACGCTCCAGTAAATCCTGATAGGGCCCAGCGAACTCCTCAATAACAGAGTAATCCATTACCTCGGTCGGTCTATGCTGCAGCCGTCCGGCTACGTCTGTGTCGTCGCAGATAGTGGGTGAAAGCAGAATGTTGGGAGGCCTGCTGGCGCAGACGGTCTGCAACTCATCGAGGGTATGCTGCGTGTACAGTCCCGGATAGATATCGGTGCCATCCCCCACGCCCAGTTCGCTCTGTGCAATGGCCATTGACAGGGAAAGCGACAACGACATCTGCTTTTCCAATGCCCGGCTTGCGGCCTGCACCAGCCAGGCACAGGATGCGGCTCGAAATGCGGCGCTACCAGCAGTGTTGTGTCCGCTAAAGTAAATAGCGAGGCCAAATTGACGAGCGACCTGCAAATCCCCCGCATAAAAACCCGCTGCGGCGTAGACCACCTGATGTAGCCGATCTGTATAGCGCTGCAGAGAAAGTTCGTCGAGCGTTTCGACATAATGCTCGAGGCTGGAGAGGTGCAGGTACAACACTGCCGTCGTTTGGTAGTTTTCGTCCTGCGGGCTTGGTTCACTGCGGGTGCGTAGCAGATCCATTGGCAGGGCATCAATTTGATTGGACAGCAGCAACAGCTCATTCGTCCGTCGTGCCCTCGGGTTCTCCTCTTCGAGTGCGATCTTGCGCGTCAGATCGGACAGGCGGTTTCCCCATTGCTGCCCAAAACGGCGACTGACACCGTACACCGCTAGACTGAGCAGTACCGCAAGGCCCAGCATGCTTAAAATAAAGCGCAGCTGCGCGGCATGGGCATTTTCTGCGTTGATGGTCATCACGACTTCGCCGGCGATGTCAGCTTCGATATGCACCGGTGCGCTGTATTGATGCAGGCTTGGCCCGTTGGTTTCGCCCATTTGCCTGAGTGTCTTGCCTTCTACGTCCTGAATCAGGATCGCCTGTGCTGCAGACGTATCGATAATACGCTGCAGCGAGGCTGAAATGCTGAGGAGGTCACCATTTTCCATGGCGCTGCTGACGCGGGTCGCCACCAGCGTAGCCAGAGCGCTGCCGTATTCCTCCTGCAATAGCGTTTGCATATGGCGGGTGGAAATTGCGCCCAAAATGACAAGGGCAAGACCCACCAGCAGGCATAATCCTGCAGTGAGAATTGCCAGTTGTTGGCCGAGGTTCGTGTTAGTAAAGCGATTATTCACGCGCGGTGACGGACCTACCCAATGACGACGGCGCCAGTATAAACCAGACATGGCGCCAAATACCCGTTTTTGAGCACGCGATATTGAATGCGCAGCCGCAGGCCCTTGAAAGGGCGCTTTTCAGCCCTTGTCACGAACAGGTAGAATAGTGGGCCAAGATCACTGTGGAACCCGTGAGTGAATCATATATTACTTATCACTATTTCCGGCGAAGATCAGCCGGGATTCACCGCTGGATTGGCGTCAATCTTGGCGAACCATTCTGTGAGCATTCTCGACATTGGCCAGTCCGTTATACACGCCACTTTATCGTTGGGCTTGTTGGTGGAGTTGTCAGAGAACTACGCCGGCGAGCAGGTGGTGGAGGCGGTGCGTCATTACGCTTTGGAGCGCGATTTGCGCGTAGTGACCAGTGTGGTGTCCCCCGAGAGTTATTCCGACTGGGTTGAGGCTCAGGGTCTGGCGCGCTACATCATTACGCTTTTGGCGCGCAAAATTACGTCGGACCAACTCGCACGTGTGACGGCTGTGATAGCGAAACATGGGCTCAATATAGACAGTATTAACCGCTTGTCAGGCCGCATACCGCTGGGCGAACCGCCGGCTCTGAGCAAGGCCTGTGTGGAGTTTTCGGCTCGTGGTGCGATACGCGACCCCGCCGACTTTCGACGTGAATTGCTGGAGGTTGCTGGTGCGCTGGAGGTTGATTTAGCTTTTCAGCAGGACAATATGTACCGCCGCACTCGGAGGCTCGTCGCGTTCGATATGGACTCGACGCTGATCGAGGCAGAGGTTATCGACGAGCTGGCCAAACTGGCGGGCGTCGGCGAGCAGGTCAGCGCGATAACCGAGCGCGCCATGCGGGGAGAGATCGACTTCAGTGAGAGTTTTCGCGCCCGTGTCGCTCTGCTGGAAGGACTGGAAGAGAGTGCCTTAGACCGCGTGGCGAGCAGATTGAAAATCACCGAGGGCGCGGAGCATTTGATTGCCACGCTTCGCACGCTGGGATACAAGACGGCCATACTCTCTGGAGGCTTCACTTATTTCGCCAAGCACCTGCAAGCGCGATTGGGCATGGATTATGTATACGCCAATGAACTCGACATTGCCCACGGGGTGGTTACGGGCAACATTCAGGGCGAAATTGTGGATGGCGCACGCAAGGCTCAACTGTTGCGGCAATTGGCTGACGATCTAGGCATAGACTTACAGCAGGTTATTGCTGTGGGTGATGGCGCTAACGATTTGCCGATGCTGAGTATCGCTGGATTGGGAATCGCTTTTCGCGCAAAACCTCTGGTCCAAAAATCGGCCGAGCAGTCGATATCGACTCTGGGCTTAGATGCGATTCTGTATTTACTGGGTATTTCTGACAAGCAACAAAGAAAAATCTAGCGTTCAAAGCCGTCATTTTCTGACCACTGTGCTGTCGCATGCTGTCACCTTATGGCAAGGGAGAGAGCCGGTGCAACGCTTCTCCGCCAGAAGCATCATTGGAGTCTCATCGCCATGCTGATGCGATGACCTGCCATTGGCAGGCGACCTGCTGTATTGTAAGCTGCTTTTTGAAGCAACCAAATGAGAGCGTTATGCCAAACTTTTCTACGAATGAATTCCGCTCGGGCCTGAAAGTCATGCTCGATGGCGATCCGTGCAGTATTTTGGAAAACGAGCTTGTGAAGCCTGGCAAAGGCCAAGCCTTCAACCGCGTAAGATTGCGCAACCTAAAGACAGGGCGGCAGTGGGAGCGCACGTTTAAATCCGGAGAGTCACTCGAGGGCGCCGATGTCATCGAGCGCGATATGGAGTATCTGTATACCGATGGTGAGTTTTGGTATTTCATGGAGCCCGATACGTTTGAGCAATACCAGGCCGATGCGGCTGCTGTAGCGGATAGCCATTTATGGCTAAAGGCACAGGACAAATGTGATATTACGCTCTTCAATGGGGCGCCTTTATCCGTTGCACCGCCAAACTTTGTGGAGTTGGAGATCACAGAAACTGATCCGGGTCTAAAGGGCGACACCGCCACCGGCGGTACCAAGCCGGCGACGCTGAGCACCGGGGCGGTTGTTAAGGTTCCTTTATTCATCAGTATGGGAGAAGTGATTCGGGTCGATACGCGCACCGGCGAATACCAGAGCCGCGCGAGCAAGTCCTGATTGTGGCAGTCGAGTAGCTGGACGTGACTTGGCGGCCTGTCGCGGACATTGAGTGTATTCGACAGCGGGCCGAGTTATTGGCTACGCTACGCCAGTTTTTCGCTGATCGCTCGATCCTTGAAGTAGAAACCCCGCTGTTGTGTCGCAACGGCATAACAGATCCTTCTATTGAACCGCTGATCGTCGAAGCTGACCCATTCTCGGGTCAGTCGCGGCTTTTGCAGACATCACCTGAATATATGATGAAGCGCCTGCTCGCCGCGTTCGCTGAGCCCATTTTTCAGATTACCAAGGCATTTCGTAGCGGCGAAGCGGGTTCTCGGCACAATCCGGAATTCAGTTTACTCGAATGGTATCGCCCCGGTTTTGATTACCATCAGTTGATGGTGGAAGTGGCGGATCTGGCGCACTGTTGCCTGGGGCCGAGGCCCGTAAAGAAGTACAGCTATCGTGAGCTGTTTCAGCAATGCCTCCAGATTGACCCTTTCACCGCGACCCTTGCTGAGTTGGAAGCGGTCGCTCGTCGCCATCTTGACCCCGGCAGCCTAAGCGGTGATCGAGACTTATGGCTGGATCTGTTGATGAGTCATGTGCTTGAGCCACAGCTGGCTGGCGAAGGGGTATGTTTTGTCTATGATTATCCGGCGTCTCAAGCGGCCCTCTCATGTGTTGTTCAGGCCGACGATGTATGGGTCGGACAGCGCTTTGAGCTCTATGTCGATGGAATGGAGCTGGCCAATGGTTATTGTGAGCTCACAGATGCCCCAGAGCAGCGTCAGCGCTTCGAGCGTGATAACGTCTTGCGCCGCCAGCGTGGCCAGGTTCAGCGTGCATTAGACGAACAGCTGTTAGCCGCATTGGTAAGCGGTCTGCCAGATTGCAGTGGTGTGGCTCTGGGTATTGATCGATTGCTGATGTTGAAGACGGGATCATCTGACATCAGGGATGTGTTGGCTTTTGACTGGGAGCGATCATGAGGGCGGGTCGAGTCCTACAGATGTTCCACTAGCAAAAAAAATGCCGGCGCGATGGCCGGCATTTTGAAAGGCGCTTAAGTGCTTAAGAGAATTCTCTTACCAACCCGGCAATAGATTCCTTGGCATCGCCAAACAGCATGCGCGTATTCTCTTTATAAAAGAGTGGATTTTCGATCCCAGCGAAGCCTGACGCCATAGAGCGTTTTAGTACGAAGACCGTACGCGCGTGGTCAACGTTAATCACTGGCATGCCATAAATGGGGGACGATTCATTTTCCCGGGCAGCAGGGTTCACCACGTCATTAGCGCCGATGACGATAGCGACATCCACATTTTCCATGCGTGGGTTAATCTCGTCCATTTCCAGCAGCTGGTCATAGGGGACGTCGGCTTCAGCCAGCAGCACGTTCATATGCCCTGGCATACGACCGGCGACGGGATGAATGCCAAAGCTAACTTCAGCCCCATTTTTTTCCAACAACTCGGCCAACTCCTTCACCACATGCTGCGCCTGAGCGACCGCCATACCGTAACCTGGAACAATGGCCACGGTGCTGGCGGCTTCTAAAATGTAGAAGGCGTCTTCAGCAATGATGGGTTTAATTTCACCCTCCACTTTACTGGTTTCCACTTTTCCACTGCCGAAACCGGAGAACAGTACATTGGTCAGAGAACGGTTCATGGCTTTGCACATGACTTGCGTCAAAATGATACCGGAAGCGCCAACCAAAGCGCCCGCCACGATCAAAATATTGTTGTCCACTGCGAAGCCCGCGGCGCAGGCTGCTAGACCTGAGTAGGAGTTCAGCAGCGAAATCACCACGGGCATGTCAGCCCCGCCGATGGGTATCACTACCATCACGCCGAATAGCAGTGACAGACCAATGACCCAAAACAGCCATCCGCCGCTGCTGGGCTCCAGACAAAACATAATCGAACTGCCCACAATGCCCAGAACGATGAGACTGTTCACCACCTGCTGGCCGCTGAATAAAAGCGCGGCGCTGCTAATTCTTTCTGAGAGTTTACCGTAGGCGATCATAGAGCCGGTAAAGGTGACACCACCAATTAAGATGGACAGGATAATCGTAACGAGTGTGAAGGTGCCGACGTCTGGTCTAAAGGCGAAAGCAGCCCAGCCAACGAGTAAGCTGGCCATGCCGCCAAACCCGTTAAACAGGGCGACCATTTCCGGCATTTTAGTCATTTGCACCATGCGCGCGGCCGTACCACCGATGATGCCGCCGATCACGATGCCAATGGCAATCCACTGGAAGTCGACAATGTCTTGGCCCACTAGCGTTGCCACGATGGCAATCAGCATGCCCAGAGATGAAATAGCGTTACCGCGACGCGCTGTTGCGGGCGAGCTTAGTTGCTTCAAGCCATAAATGAACAGTGCGGCGGACACGATATAGGCGTATTGAGTCAGAATATCCATAGTTATCAGCTCCCCTTCTTCTTAAACATGGCGAGCATGCGATCAGTGACCAGGTAACCGCCCACTACGTTAATAGTGGCCAGAGCGACTGCTGCTGCACCCAGCCAGTTGGCCAGATCCTGCTGGCCGCTGCCGGCCAGGCTTATTGCGCCTACTACGGTCACTCCTGAGATTGCGTTGGCACCTGACATCAAGGGCGTGTGCAAGGTGGCGGGCACCTTATTAATGAGTTCGAAGCCCAGAAAAATGGACAACATGAGGATAAACGTGAGGAAAACTTCAACAGGTATCATGTTATGCACCTCCTTCGAGAATATTCTTGATCGTTGTGTTGGTGACTTCACCGCCATGGGTGATGATGCAACCGGGCAAAATATCGTGCTCGAAATCAACCACGAATTTCTTCTCCTCGTCGCTCCAGTTGTCTTCCACAAGACTGAACAGATTGGAGGAGTACATCTGGCTGGCATCGCGCGCCACTTCTCCGGCGAGGTTGCCTTTGCCGATCACGGTGACGCCTGCGATTTGAACGATCTCATTAGGGACAGAGCCTTCGACGTTGCCGCCTGTTTCAGCCGCCATATCGACAATCACCGATCCGTGTGCCATTCCCTCGATCATGTCTTTAGTGACCAGTACCGGAGGCTTGCGCCCAAATACCTGCGCAGTCGTAATCACTACGTCTGATTTAGCGATCACTGCTTTTTGCGCCTGCTGTTGTATGTCTATTTGTTCTGGTGTCAGCTGCTTGGCATAGCCGTCGGCAGTCTCGCCGGTTTCGCCGAGGTCAATTTCCAGAAATTTCGCGCCCACTGAGCGCACCTGCTCTGCCACTACTGGGCGAGTATCAAAGGCTGTGACCTTGGCGCCGAGACGTTTCGCTGTGGCGATGGCCTGCAGGCCCGCCACACCGGCGCCGATAACAAATACATTGGCCGGCTTAAGCGTGCCCGCTGGCGTCATCATCATAGGAAAAATACGCGGCAGGTGGGTCGCGGCTTGCATGACCATGACATAGCCCGCTAGGTTCGCTTGGGAGCTCAGAGCATCCATTTTCTGACTGCGAGTGGTGCGCGGTATCATCTCCATGCTGATGGCAGTGATGCCACCTTCTTTGAATCCATTAACCAGTGCATGCTCGTTGAAAGGGTCTAGATAGCTGATGTGAATAGCACCGCGCTTCATTAGTGCGATCTCCTCCAGCTGCGGTTTGCGCAGTCGCAGTAGGAGATCTGCGCTGCTGAACAGCGCATTGCGGTCTTGGGAAATAGTTGCCCCTGCATCTGTGTATTCGGAATCAGAAAAACCGGCACCGAGGCCCATCCCGGACTCGACAACTAGATCGGCTCCCATAGCGCACAATTTCTTGGCGTTATCGGGTGTAATGGGTATCCGGTTTTCGTCCGGATGCGTTTCTTTAGGAATGGCGATGCGCATGTGGTGTGTAACCCCGTACCTTTGTTTATGTATGCTGCCGGCGAAGAGTCAAAAATGAGCCTCTGCGTCAGCTTCAAGGAACTGTGTGCCGTTTCCAAAGCGACGACGGCCGACATTGGTCTCCCAGCACGCGCGACTTTAGCACAGCATTTGAGCCGCGTGAATAATACATAGCATTATACGATATGCTAATACGAGGGGACCTCAACCCAGACGTGGTCGGTCAGCGCTTCTTTTACCGCCTTTGGGTCCGCAAGATCAGGTGATTTGTCTGCTGCACGGTGGCGCTCCGAGTGCACCAGCCCTCTGATCTCAGGCATTGTGCGGGCTTGACGGCAAAAAAGTCTACATGTCCGAGCTAAAATATAAGGAGTAACGCAAATCTCAACGGCTTCCTCGCAGCATCCCCGCCAGCTGACACTGGTTTTGGCCCTGATACCGATCATTTTTTTGGTCGCGCTTCTGGCCACTTCGGTCTATCTGTTTGGGGCCGACTCGTCTTATGGCGCTAACCAGATAGCGCTGGTGCTGGCCTCTTGTGTCGCTGCTCTGGTGGGGCGATGTGTTGGTATTCCATGGCTGGAAGCGCAAAAAGGCATTGTCGATGGCATCGAGGTGGGCCTCGCTCCGATTCTGATTTTATTGTCGGTCGGCATGCTGATTGGCACTTGGATAGTGTGTGGCACGGTGCCGGCTATGATCTATTACGGGGTGGAAGTACTTAACCCAAGTGTCTTTTATGCCGCCAGTGCTGCTATTTGCGCCATTGTCGCGATCAGCATAGGTAGCTCCTGGACGGTGGCCGGTACGCTCGGGATCGGACTGATGGGTATTTCGGCTAGCTTTCAATTGTCACCGGCCATCACTGCGGGAGCTATTATTTCAGGCGCCTACTTTGGCGATAAATTATCCCCCATGTCGGACACCACTAATTTGGCTGCGGCAGTGAGTAGCGTAGACCTGTTCGACCATATCCGGAACATGCTTTGGACGACAGTGCCCAGTTTTGTGCTTGCTTTGATAGTGTTTGCTTTTATCGGCAACTCGGAAGCTGTTGCGCCTCGTGAAATCGATGAATTGCAAAAGGCGCTGTCTAGCGAATTCAATATCGGAATATTTCTTCTGACGCCATTACTGTTGATGCTAGTTTTGGTCTACAAACGTTTCCCTGCCTACCCTTCCATTGTTGTTAGCGCGCTTGTGGGCGCTGTATTCGCCGTCGTCTTTCAGCCCGATTCCGTGATTAAGCTGGCCGGCGGCTCTGGCGATGTGGGCAGAGTTTTTGCGCTGTGTAAGGGTGTCTGGATAAGCCTGTTCGACGGTTACACGTCCAATAGCGGGAACGCGTTGCTGGATGCTTTGCTCAGTAAAGGGGGTATGAGCAGTATGCTCAACACGGTGTGGTTGATTATTTGTGCCCTGGGGTTTGGTGGCGTGCTGGAGCGCACGGGAATTCTGAGTTTACTGCTGCAGCTTGCGCTTAGCGGGGTCAAGAGCACGGGTTCGTTAATTTCAGTGACCGTGCTGACCTGCTTTGGAACGAATATTTTGGCTGCCGACCAGTTCATTTCCATTGCCCTTCCGGGGCGTATGTATAAGGATGAATATCAGCGTCGGGGCCTGTCTAGGCTAAACCTGTCGCGAACATTGGAAGATTCCGGCACCCTAACCTCAGCACTGATCCCCTGGAACACCTGCGGTGCTTATATGTCTGCGACACTGGGCGTGGCGACGTTTACGTATGCACCCTTTGCCTTTTTTAACTGGCTGTGTCCGCTCGTCGCTATTTTTTATGGGTATACTCAATTCGCGATAAAACCACTGGAGAGCGATGTGGACATGACTCCATTGGAGACGCTGTGACTGAGTTGGATCAGGAATGGGATCATCCCGGCCCTCATATTTTACAGGCCCATGTGCAAGCCGCAGACATCGACGGTCTCCATCACACTAATAATCTAGTATATGTTGATTGGTGTCAGCGAGCGGCTTGGGCTCACTCAGAGGCAGTAGGTCTGAGCTTGGACTGCTACCGAGATTTGGATCGTGCGATGGTCATCACGCACAGTGAATTTGATTATTTACGCGCTTCTCAAGAAGGTGACGAGGTCATGGTTGCCACGTGGATTGTTGAATGGGATAAAAAGTTGACGATGGCACGCCATTTTCAGGTTATTCGCGTCGCTGATGGCATCACGCTACTGCGAGCCAGAATGCGTTTCGTGTGTGTCGAGCTTAGTAGCGGCCGCCCCCGCCGTCTGCCGCCGGAGTTTATCGCCCGCTATGGGCCAGCGGTACTCAGTGATGGGGAGGCTTAATTGTCGAAGGCAACAGAAAACGCTGGTAGAACGTTCTAGCACCGCTTGCGTCACTAGACCGCGCGAGCCTTAGCGGTGCCAGTGATATCGCTCAAATCAGGCTCACGAAACTGCAGGCTGGCCAGGCGGGCGTAGAGCTCGCATTCCACCAATAGCTGATCATGAGTGCCTGTGGCAATCAGCTGGCCCTCGTCCAGCACCGCAATATTATCCGCATGCAAAATAGTAGACAGACGGTGGGCAATAATGACGGTGGTACGGTTTTTCATCAGTTCCTGCAGGGCCAGTTGCACCTGGTATTCACTTTCGGTGTCCAGCGCGCTGGTTGCCTCATCCAGTAAAAGAATTTTCGGGTCGTTGAGAATCGCCCTAGCCAGCGCAATGCGCTGGCGTTGCCCGCCAGACAGTCTGACGCCTTGTTCCCCAAGATGGCTTCCATAGCCCTCGGGCAGCGCAGTGATAAAGGTGTGGGCATGAGCGGCGCGCGCGGCCGCAACCACTTCGTCATCGGTGGCGTCCAGCTTGCCATATGCAATGTTATAGCGCACGTCGCCGGTAAACAGTGCCGGTTGTTGCGGCACGAGCGCTATATGCTCACGCAATGTTTTAAGGCCCATAGTGCGGACATCCTGTCCATCGAGCGCGACCTGGCCCTGCTGCGGGTCGTAAAAGCGCTGTAATAATTCGAACACGGTGGATTTACCTGCCCCTGAGGGTCCTACCAAAGCGAGGCTTTTACCGGCTTCAATGCGCAGCGTAAAGTTTTCTAATGCGGCTTGCTTGGGCCGGCTGGGGTAGTAAAAAGAGACGCGCTCCATCTGCAGTTCGGGCTGTGCACTGATGGGTGTTGAGGCCAAGGTGCCGGGATCATCAATCAGGCTATGGGTATTGATCAATTCCACGAGGCGCTCTGAAGCGCCTGCGGCACGCTGGAGGTCACCCCAGACTTCAGAGATTGTCGCCACACCGCTGCCGACCATAATGGCGTAAAAGACAAAGGCGCCCAGCTCCCCACCGGTCATGCTGCCGTTAATGACATCTTGGCCGCCTTCCCACAACATGCCAGACATCCCGACGAACAACAGCAATATGGCGCCGCAAATGAGCAGTGAGCGCTGCCAGATGCGGCGGCGCGCGATTTCAAAGGCGCGCTCCACTTCGCGGTCGAAAGCGTCAGACTCGAATTGTTCGCGCGTATAACTCTGTACCACCCGGATATGCTGGATCACTTCGCCGACGTAGCTGCCCACGCTTGCAATGCTGTCCTGGCTTTGATTAGAAAGCTTCCTCACCCGTCGACCGAATACCAGTATCGGCAGCAGCACCAGAGGTACGCCTACCGCAATGATCAAACTGAGCTTCAGATTGGTGATAAACATCAGGACCAGCGCGCCGCTGGTGGTGAGGCTGCTGCGCAGCGCCATACTAAAGGAAGAGCCGATGATGGTTTGTAGCAGGGTGGTGTCGGTGGTCAGTCGCGACATAATCTCCCCACTGCGATTGGTTTCAAAAAATCCTGGATGCAGGCGAACAATGTTGTCAAAAACGCTTTTGCGGATATCAGCGCTGATCCGTTCTCCCAGCCAAGACACCAGATAAAACCGGACAAACGTACCCACCGCCATGGCCGCTGCGATGGCAATCAGCAGTGCAATGGCACTTTTAAGGCCGGCACTGGACTCGCCTCCGAAGCCTTGGTCTATTAGTATTTGCAAGCCTCGCCCCAGTGAGAGAGTGGCCCCAGCAGTAAATAACAGGGCGATGCTGGCGCCGACCAGACGCAGTTTATACTGGGAAAGCAGCGCTAAAACCGGGAGCAGGGCAGGCAGGCCCTTTTGGGCGCGAGACGACATCAGATGTCTGAGATCTGGAACGACTCGAGGCGTGCTGACACACATATCGCGCGGCGTGGGTCAAAAGGTTTAACTAGTGCAGACATCATGAGTTTGTTCCGTGGCGATCGGGCTGCTTCATGATAGTGTAATTGTTCAGCGATATTAATGGTATCGAGTAGAAAATTGCGATGGAGATGCTAGCAATGGGAGATAAGTTCAAGGATAAAGTGGTCATTGTAACCGGCGGCAGTCGCGGCTTGGGTCGCGCCATCTCTGTGGGGTTTGCGCGCGAGGGTGCTCAGGTTGTCGTGGCCAGCCGCAAGATCGCATCCTGCCAGGAGGTGGTCGCGCTTATTGAGGAAGCGGGAGGCACTGCAATGGCGCAAGCCGCCCATATGGGTGAGGTGGCTGACCTTGACGCCCTCATTGTTGCGGCGTATGAGCGTTTTGGTCGTGTCGATGTGCTGGTCAACAATGCGGGTATCAACGTTGCGCTGGGTCCACTGTCGGAGATTACGACCACTGCGTTTGACAAGATGATGGATGTCAATTTGAAAGGCGCTTGGTATCTGGCCTCAAGACTTGCGCCGCGCATGGGCGAGCACGGCGGTGGATGCATGATTAATATGTTGTCAGTCGCCGCCTTGTGCACGCCTGCGTACTCTGGCATTTATGCAGCGACCAAGGCAGCCTTGAAGGCCTTGACCGAAGTGATGGCGCAGGAGTGGGCGCCGTGGAATATTCGGGTCAATGCCTTGGCTCCGGGGAGCTATCACTCAGACCTGACCGATGGTGCCATTGCGGCACTACCACATTACGGCGAGGGTATGGTGGCCGCTGCGCTGATTCCTCGTATCGCGGAAACGGAGGAGATTCTCAACCCGGTGTTTTATCTGGCTTCGGAAGCATTCACCACGGGAATTACGCTCGTTGCAGATGGCGGTCTGATGGCCAAACGCTAGGAGTCACCCGCTTTTTTGGAGGGCTGCGTCAGTCCACCGATATAAACACCAATTTCAAATAGCAGCCACATGGGTATCGCCAGTAGTGACTGGGAAATGATGTCGGGCGGGGTCAGTAGCATGCCGAAAATAAAGCAGCCCACAATAATGTAAGGGCGCTTTTTGGCGAGCTTTTCGGCCGTGGTGATGCCGGCCCAAATCATCAGTATCGCCACGATTGGAATTTCAAACGCCAAGCCAAAAGCAAAAAATAATTTCAGCACGAAGTTAAGGTAGCTATTGATGTCGGTCATGATGGTGATGTCTTGGGGTGCCACGCTGGTAAAAAAAGCGAATATCAGTGGAAAGACAACGTAGTAGGCAAAGGCTGAGCCCGCATAAAATAATAGGACACTGGAGGCGAGCAGTGGAATTGCTAGGCGCTTTTCATGCTTGTACATTCCCGGCGCGATAAAACTCCAGGCCTGATACAACACGTAGGGCATTGCCAGAAAAACTGCTGTAACTAGGGAAAGTTTGAACGGCGTAAAAAAGGGTGAGGCGACCTCGGTGGCAATCATGGTTGCGCCTGGAGGCAAAAGGGCACGCAAAGGCTCCGAGACGAATGTGTAGATATCGTTGGCAAACGGGAACAGGCAAATAAACACCAGCAGCACGGCTAACAGGGCGCGCAGCAGTTTGTCGCGCAGTTCCGTGAGGTGTGTGACCAAAGGCAGTGGTTGATCCGTAGATTCCTGATCGCTCATTCGGTTTTCTTTTGTACTGCGTCAACGTCCGGCTTGTCCGCGCGGGTGTGGCTATCTTGTGCTGGGGTCAGCGACTCGGCAGCGTCCTTCAAATCAGAGCCGATCGACTCGGTGTCTTTTTTTAAGCCCTCGCCGGCCTTGCGCAGTTCCTGCATAACGGAGTCATTATGCAGTTCCTGTTGGACTTCTTGCTTAATCTCGTTGAACCCCCGCCTGATTCGATTCAGCCATATGCTTGCGGTTCTAATAGCCTCAGGCAGACGTTCGGGCCCGATAACAAAAAGAGCGACTACCCCTATGATGAGGAGCTCGGCGAATCCTATATCGAACATTCAGGCGCTATTTATCTTTCGTCGCAGTGTCCGCTGTTTCATCGGGCTCTGCGCTGTCGCTCGGCTCGGCTGATTCGCCGTCATCCGACATACTTTTGCGAAAGCCTTTTACCGCACTGCCCATGTCGCTGCCCAGTGTGCGCAGCCGCTTGGTGCCGAACAACATAATCACGATCGCCAATATAATTAACAATTGCCAAATACTGATTCCACCCATTCCCATTCTCCTCTCCTAATCACTATTCACTGCTGATAGCGTATCAGCTGCCCTGCGGATCTCGTGCTGCCTTCTCGTCGAGTCCCGACACACCAAAGCGCTCGTTAAGGCACAGTAGAACCTCTGCTGTGTCGAGTTGAAGATGTGACAGCATCACCATTGTGTGGAACCATAAATCGGCAACTTCGCCAATGACAGCGTCTCGGTCACCGCCGCGCTCGGCGTCTTTCGCCGCAAGAATGACTTCGGTGGCCTCTTCACCTACTTTTTCCAAAATCTTATTTAGGCCTTTGTGATGAAGGCTTGCGACATAGGAATGCTCTGGTTCGGCCTGTCTGCGCGCAGCAAGGGTTGTAGCCAATTGTTCCAGTACATCACTCATGATTTGTTCCCGTATATATCGTCGGGTTGTTTGATGATGTCATCGGTGACACGCCAGACGCCTTCCTTCAGTTGCCGATAAAAGCAACCACGCCTACCCGTGTGGCAGGCAATCCCCCCGATTTGTTCCACTTTTATTAGAACTGTGTCTGCATCACAGTCAATACGCAACTCTTTCAGGCGCTGGACGTGGCCAGATTCCTCGCCCTTGCGCCACAGAGCCTGACGTGAACGCGACCAATAGATGGCGCGGCCTTCTGTGATCGTCAATTGCAGGGCTTCACGGTTCATCCAGGCCAGCATTAGGACTTCGCCGGTCTGCCAATCCTGTGCAATAGCGGGGATCAGGCCCTGATCATTCCACAGGATTTCTTTTGCGAGTGTGCTGGCTTCAGTCATGGTGTTGTCCTACAAGAGACCCCAGTATGGCACATGGTAGGGCGAGGCACATAGATTCAGTCGTCTCTCGGCCACAGCAGGCTGATACCTAGCCCCGCCAGTAACCAGCTTATCAGGGGCGCATTCGCCAGATAGTGTCCGATGTTCGGAAAAGTGCTCGCAGCGGCAGCAAGACAGACAATGCCTGCAAGTAAGTGGCGTCGCCGACGTGAGCGCCCCTCTTTTTGTCCTTTTTTCCCCGCCAGAGTTCGTGGCCCCTCTGGCCGGTGTCGCTCGATGCCACGGGAATGCTGCAGGCTGTCGAGCACCGCCTCTGGGAGTTGTGGCAGCTGCTCAATCCATGAGGGGGCATGGCGTTGCAGACGTTTCAGCACAGATTGCGGGGAGTAGCGTTGTTGTACCCACTCTTCCAAAAAGGGCTGCGCGGTGTCCCAAAGGTTGAGTTCGGGATACAGCTGACGGCCCATACCCTCGATGTTAAGGAGAGTCTTTTGCAACAGCACCAACGAGGGTTGAACTTCCATATCAAATCGGCTGGCGGTCTGAAACAAGTAGACTAACAATTGGCCAAATGATATTTGACTGATAGGCCGTTCGAATATGGGCTCACACACGGCGCGCATTGCCGACTCGAAGTCTTGCACGCGGGTTTGGGGTGGCACCCAGCCGCACTCAACGTGCAGCTGTGCCACTTCGCGGTAGTCGCGGCGGAAGATTCCGAGCAGATTGCGGCCTAAATAATATTGGTCTGCGTCTGAAAGACTGCCGATAATGGCACAGTCCACACCGATGTAGGTCGGGTCCGCGGGGTCTGTTGCATCCACAAAAATATTACCCGGATGCATGTCAGCATGAAAGAAACTGTGGCGGAATACTTGCGTAAAAAATATGTCTACGCCGCGCTCGGCCAATAATTTCAGGTCGGTACCTCGGTCGCGCAATGCCTCAATATCGGTGACTGGAATGCCTGAAATACGCTCCATCGTCAGCACATTGCGGCGCGTGTAGTCCCAGTGAATTTCCGGGACGTAGAGCAGCTTGTTGTTCTCGAAGTTGCGGCGCAGCTGACTGGCGTTGGCGGCTTCACGCCCCATATCGAGCTCATCGAGAATAACCGTCTGGTAATCTGACACGACCTCTTCCGGGCGCAGGCGATAGCCTTGGGGATGATATTTTGCCGTCAGTCTTGCCAAGGTGAACAGTAGAGCAATATCTTGCTGGATGATCGGCTCGATATCCGGACGTACCACCTTGACCACAACCTGCTCGCCGCTGTGCAAAGTGGCGCAGTGCACCTGGGCCACCGATGCTGAGGCCATAGGGGTATTTTCGAAGCTAGCAAACAGCTCAGACACAGGTTTGCCGAGTGCCGTTTCAATGATCGCAATCGACTGTTCCTGTGGAAAAGGCGGGACATTGTCCTGCAGCTTGGCCAGTTCGTCAGCGATATCTTCGGGTAGCAAATCACGCCGAGTGGATAGCATCTGCCCAAATTTTATGAACACCGGCCCCAATTCCTCAATGGCGCGGCGTAGCCGGACCCCCCGAGGAAGGTCTGGCGTACGATATAAACGCCACGGAGCGATGCCCAGAGCGAAGCGCGGCAGCGCGGTAAGCTGTTCTGCATCAACGAATTCGTCCAGTCGGTAGCGACCCACGATGTGCAGTATTTTAGCCAGTCGTGTGGCGCGGGACATGGCTCAGCTCCGTGAGTTCTGCAGGCGCTGTCGCAGCCGCTCTGCGCGGGCTTGCAGCCGGTCTACGCGCAGACCTAGTTCCTGCACGTCCCGGTAGAAGTCTTCCGCCTCAAGCCGCGGAGGACTAAGCCGGGCCTCCTCGTGGACGAATTCTTCTAGCTGTCGGGTCAGCCCCGTGGAAGCTTGCTTGCCCCAACTAAAAGCACGGCGCAATGTCTGTGCAAGTTGGTGCCCGACGACATCGCCGAGGGTGGCGACTAAGGGAGCTTCCCAGTCCATGTCTAGCGTTGCCAAAACCTGTTGCAGTGCAATGAGCGGTGCACTGTCCCCCTCGAGCGCGAGGCCACCATTGATCAAGGTGGCAGTTGGGTCGACAGAGGTTGCCAGTTCGGTGAAATCTGAGGCTTCACCCTTTATGCTGGTCGTAACCGTGCCGTGATGAGTGCCGGCCAGACGAATACCTTGAGCGCTGGGGTGAAGATAAATATTCAGGGTTGGTGCCGTACAATGCAGTGCGAACACACAGTCTTCGAGTCGCGCTAACCCTGGTTTGCTTTGCGGGGACAGATCCAGGGCGCGGTTGAGGCCCGCCTCGAGTGCGGCCAATGCGGCAGTGTGTAGCGTAGGATCTATCGCCATCGTCATTTTACGCTTTGACGCCCCGATGCAGTGCTACAACACCCCCGGTCATGTTGTGGTACTCGCACTGGCAGAAGCCAGCGTCTTCCATCATAGACTGCAGGGTTGCTTGGTCGGGATGTTTGCGTATCGATTCTGCCAGATACTGGTAACTTTCGCTGTCATTCGTCACTAGCCGGCCCATCACGGGCAGGACACGAAACGAATAGGTGTCATAGGCCTTGCTGAGCAAGGCGCTCTGCGGTTTGGAAAACTCTAACACCAGCAAGCGGCCTCCGGGTTTGAGAACACGGAGCATTGAGCCTAGGGCTAGATTGATGTCTGTGACATTGCGCAGCCCAAAAGCGATCGTTACACAGTCGAAGCTGTCATCTGGGAAAGGCAGGAATTGGGCATCGGCCTGCACGAATTCGATATTGCCTTGGCGTCCTTGGTCCAGCAGTTTATCTCGACCTACCTGCAACATGGAGTCGTTGATGTCGGCCAACACCACACGGCCCTCGGGACCGACAAGTTCTGCGAAACGAGCCGCCAGATCCCCCGTACCACCGGCGATGTCCAGTACCGCATTGTTCTTACGCACTCCGCTAATTTCAATTGTGAAGCGCTTCCAAATACGGTGTATCCCGCCTGACATAAGGTCGTTCATCAGGTCATAACGGGCCGCCACTGAGTGGAATACATCGGCGACCATGCCAGCCTTGGCATCCTTGTCGACTTCCTTATAACCGAAGTGTGTGGTTTCTTTATCGCTCATGGCGCCCCTGCCTTAGATTTTCGGATCATCACGCATTATAACCCGATGTGGACGTCTGGTCAGGTCGACGGGGTTATCATAAACAATAATGAAACGCCTAAAGGCCCAGATTCAGAACTTGCACATCGGGGTCGCGACCCGCGCCGGCCTTTTCCAGACGCGTAAGGTAATCCTGCCATTTGGCGTCCTGGTCCCGACATAACTCATAGAGATAGCGCCAGGAATACAGGCCAGAGTCATGATCGTCGTCAAAGACTAGCTGCAGTGCATAGTTTCCAACGGGCTTTATCGCCGTGATAGCGACGTTGATCTTTCCTGTCTGCAGCACTTCTTGGCCTGAGCCGTGACCAAGGACTTCGGCGGACGGAGAGTAGACGCGCAGAAATTCGCAGCTCAGGGAGTAACGTTCACCCCCGGCATATTCCAGCTCCAGCTGCCTGGAGCGGCTGTGCAGTTGAACCCCGATGGGCTTATGTTGCTCAGACACGGATGCGGTCACAGGATGAATCGCGACAAGTCGTCATCGCTGCTGAGTTCCTGTAATTGCTTGTCAACATAGGTGGCGTCGACCGTGAGGGAGGTATCGTGTAGGCCGGCATCGGCCGCGCCAAAAGAGCTCTCTTCCAACAGTCGTTCCATGACGGTGTGTAGCCGTCTGGCACCAATATTCTCAGTTCTCTCGTTCACCTGCCATGCGGTCTCTGCGATGCGGCGCACACCGTCTTGTGTGAACGTGACATCCAAGCTCTCGGTTGCTAATAGTGCTTGGTACTGCTCGGTTAGTGAGGCATTGGGCTCCGTTAGAATGCGCTCGAAGTCGTCGGGGGTGAGTGCCGATAGTTCAACGCGGATGGGTAGACGACCCTGCAGTTCTGGGATCAGGTCTGAGGGTCTGGCCATGTGAAATGCGCCGGAAGCGATAAATAGAATGTGGTCGGTCTTGACCATGCCATGCTTGGTGCTGACCGTGGAACCTTCAATCAGAGGTAGCAGGTCGCGCTGCACACCCTCACGAGACACATCGGCCCCCGCGCCCTCTGAGCGCTTAGCGACTTTATCGAGCTCATCAATAAAGACGATGCCGTTCTGTTCCGCTTCTGCCAGAGCCTTTTGCTTGAGTTCATCTTCATTCACCAGCTTCGCCGCTTCCTCGTCACACAGCGCCTCTAGGGCCGCCTTGACCGACATTTTGCGTGTTTTGCTTTGTTGCTGAGACATATTAGAGAACATACTTTGCAGTTGGCCGGTCATTTCCTCCATGCCCGGTGGGGCCATGATCTCCATGCTGGGAAGGCTGGTGCTTAACTCAACTTCGACCTCTTTGTCGGCGAGATCTCCTTCGCGCAACTTCTTGCGCAGCAGTTGCCGTGTGCTTGAAGAGGAATCGAATGCGGCATCGCGAGCCGGTGGCAACAGGATATCGAGGATGCGATCCTCAGCGGCCTCTTCGGCTCGGAAACGCACGCGTGTCATTTCCTGTTCCCGGTACATTTTGATAGCCACATCCACCAGGTCACGCACAATGGATTCAACGTCGCGACCCACATAGCCCACTTCTGTAAATTTAGTCGCCTCAACTTTGACGAACGGAGCATTTGCCAGTTTGGCCAGTCGCCGCGCGATCTCTGTTTTGCCGACACCGGTGGGACCTATCATGAGGATATTTTTGGGGCTGATCTCAGCACGCAGCTCTTCGGGCAACTGCATCCGTCGCCAGCGGTTACGCAGAGCAATGGCCACTGCCCGCTTCGCGGCTTCCTGGCCGACAATGTGTTTGTCGAGTTCGTGAACAATTTCGCGAGGTGTCATATTGGACATGTTGTGGCCTAAAAATCCAGTTGTTCTATGGTTCGATTATGGTTGGTGTAGATGCAGATGTCAGCGGCGATACCCAAGCCCTTTTCAACAATGGTGCGGGCGTCCAGCTCAGTGTTGTCTAACAAGGCGCGCGCCGCAGACTGCGCGAAGGGGCCGCCCGAACCGATAGCGATCAAGTTATCTTCTGGTTCGATCACATCGCCGTTTCCCGTAATAATGAGAGAGGTATCCTTGTCGGCCACCGCCAATAAGGCCTCAAGTCGCCGCAGGGCCCGCTCGGTGCGCCAGGCCTTGGCCAGCTCGACGGCGGCGCGCACTAGGTGACCCTGGTGCTTTTCCAGTTGTGCTTCAAAAAGTTCGAACAAAGTGAACGCGTCGGCGGTGCCGCCAGCAAATCCCGCTAGCACCTTTTCTTGATAAAGACGCCGCACCTTGCGGGCATTGCCTTTCATGACCGTGTTGCCCATGGACACTTGGCCGTCACCGCCAATCACCACGCTGTTGCCACGGCGCACGGAAAGTATGGTCGTACCTCGAAATTGTTCCACGCCTTATCTCCTGTGGGCTGACTCATGGAATATTAGTGGGCCCGTCGAGCAGATATGGGGCAATTCGGGCAAAATTCAAGGGCACCAGTGGCGTCAGGTTCCACCGCGCTTCAGTAACAGCGTTTCTATATTCTGGTTAGTGGTAAGGCCTCGCGCTCTGACCATAAGCTCGCGCGATTCGAAGGGTCCGAGGTACACTCTGAACCAGGTGCCGTTGCCACTACTTATCTTCTCAATTACCGGCTCTAGTCCCAACAGCAGTAATTGAGCCCGACGCCGCTCCGCATCCTCGGCCTGCCTAAAAGAGCCTGCTTGTAACAGATAGGGTTCAGGTAGCTCCGTTGCCATGGGGGGTTTGCGGACATCCGCCGCGGGTTCTACCGTGCCCTGCACCTCTTGTTCTTCCTGCACTTCTTCGACGGTTTCCTGTGTGAGATTGGTATAAAAATCGAAGCGCGGTCTTGGAACGACTACCGCCGGCTGTTCCGGTGTCCCACTTTCTGTCGCCGAGACTGCTGGGTCAGGCAGTGTCCCGAGGTAGCCAATAAAACTTAAAAACAGGCCCGTTAAAACACCCGCAACATAAAGCCGCAACCCTTTGCCGCGAGCCTGACCGTCGCCGGAGCGTCGTGGCGCCTGAGTTTTTCGGGCGGGGGCTTTTCGAGTGCTTTTAGTTTGCTTTCGTTTAGCAAAATCTTGAGCCATTGTTTACATAACCTCGGGGGCGGAAACGCCCAACAAGCCCAGTCCATTGGCGATAACCTGCCCTGTGGCCTGACTGAGCGCGACCCGTGCATCGCGCAGGTCGCGATCCTCGACCAGCATTTTGTGGCCGTTGTACCAGGCATGAAATTCCCCGGCTAATTCTCGCAGGTACGTGGCCACTGTGTGGGGTTCATTGTTAAGTGCAGCGGTTGCGAGGACCTCGGGATAACGGTCGAGCCGGCGCAACAGGTTCTTTTCATGCTCTTCCTGAAGTTGACCCAAGTGTTGCAAGGCGTTTTCCATCTGCCATTCCCATCCCTGTTCGACGAGCTTGCGCATCACGCTGCAAGTGCGAGCGTGAGCGTATTGAATGTAATACACCGGGTTGTCATTGCTCTGCGACAGCGCTAGGTCGATATCAAAGGTCAATTGTGAGTTGGGCGCACGGGCCACAAGGAAATAGCGGGTTGCATCGCGTCCAACCTCTTCAACAAGATCGCGCAGGGTGACATAGCTGCCTGCGCGTTTGGACAGTTTCACTTCTTCGCCTTCGCGCATAACAGTGACCATCTGGTGTAGCACATAATCTGGCCAGCCCTGCGGAATGCCTTGATCTAGCGCCTGCAGACCTGCGCGAACACGGGTCACAGTGCTGTGGTGGTCTGCACCCTGCTCATTGATAACGCGCCCGAAGCCGCGCTGCCATTTGTTTAGATGGTAGGCTACATCCGGAAGGAAATAGGTATACCCGCCATCGCGCTTGCGCATAACGCGATCCTTGTCATCGCCGAAGTCGGTGGTGCGCAGCCACAGCGCGTCATCGCGCTCATAGCAGTGGCCAGTTTCAATCAGCCGTTCCACTGTGCGCTCGACCGCGCCGCTGTCGTAAAGCGAGGACTCGAGAAAATAGACGTCAAAATGTACCGCGAACGCCTTCAGATCCAGATCCTGCTCACGCCTGAGGTAAGCAACGGCAAACGCCTGAATATCATCCAGGTTGTTGCGGTCGGCCGAGCCGATAACGTGCTGGCCTTGAACGTCAATGCTAGCTGCGAGCAGGAAGGCCTGGGCCACCTCTGCGATGTACTCACCGCGGTAACCGTCTTGTGGCCATTGGGGATCATTGGGCGCCACTCCCGCGCAGCGTGCCTGAACGGAGAGGGCTAGGTTGCGGATTTGCACGCCGGCATCGTTGTAATAGAACTCGCTAGAGACGTCCCATCCTGTCGCGGCTAATAGGCGGCAAATACTATCCCCCACAGCGGCTCCCCGGCCATGGCCCACGTGCAGAGGTCCGGTTGGGTTGGCGGAAACAAACTCGACCTGAACCTTGCGTCCGCGACCCTCATCGCAGGTGCCGAATGACGTTCCTTGTTCAAGGATGGTGCGAATCACAGCTTGGTTGCTGTCATCTGACAGGAAAAAATTAATAAATCCGGGGCCGGCAATTTCAGTGCGACTCACTAGGGAGTTCGCGGGAAGAGCATCGCTGATCAGGGTTGCTAGCTCGCGCGGGTTGCGCTTTGCTGACTTGGCGAGCGACAGGGCAATGTTGCTTGCCAAATCGCCATGGCTGTTATCGCGGGTGTGGTCAATCTGTATCTGAGGCGCGAGATCGTCCGGCAATATGCCCTGAGCAACCAGTGCGTCTAGAGCTTGATGAATAAGCCGTGTGAGTTCTTCCTTCATTGTGAGGGGGTAACCTGATTTGCTTCAAAAGTTGCCGGGCGCGAGTAAGCAGGCTGGCTCTGTCGTCATATTATCATCATAAGCGGCGGGTATGGCTAGAGAAGTCGTATTTAGAAAACGTTCTGCGGGTCGATATCGATCGACCATTTTAACCCGTGCCGCGCAGGCAAAGCCTCGGCGTTTGCGACTAGGACGCTGGCTGCAGTCTGGGCAGCCCCGCGGTTCGGCGCAGTCAGTAGCAACTGACAGCGATACTTGCCAGCGCGGCGCTGCATGGGTGAAGGCAGTGGGCCTATCAGCCTAGCGCCGCTGGGGAGAGAAGGCGTACTGCGTTCTCGGAGCTTTTGCAGGAACTGCTCGCCGTATTCGGCATCTGGGCAATCGGTCCGTAACACCACCAGTTGCCCCGCAGGGGGCATGCCTGATTCCTGTCGTTGTTTAAGCAGCACTCTGGCCTGCTCGGCATAGCTGGTAGTCAACATCGCCAGTAGCGCTGGGTGATCGGGGTAGTGCGTTTGCAGCAGAACGCTGCCCGGGACATCAGCGCGGCCGGCGCGGCCAGCCACTTGGGTGAGCAGTTGTGCCATGCGTTCCTCGCCGCGAAAATCAGTACTAAACAGCAAGGCATCGGCATCAATCACCGCCACAAGGCTCACGCCCGGGAAGTGATGACCTTTAGTCAGCATCTGTGTGCCGAGTAAGATACAGGGCTCCCCTTTGTTAATGTCTTCCGCCAGGGCCTGCATAGAACCCTTACTTTGCATGGAGTCGCTATCAACGCGATAAATAGGCCATTCTTTGAAGCGTGTGTGCAGAAAATCTTCTGTTTGTTCTGTGCCAAGCCCCGCGGCCATCAATCGCTCGCTTTGGCACTGGGGACATTGCCTAGGTAGCATGCTGGAGTCGCCACAGTGATGACAGCGCAGTCGGCCCCGACGGCGGTGAATGGTCAGTCGAGCGTCGCAGGCGCGACATTCAGAGATCCAGCCACAATCATGGCACTGCAACGTGGGGGCATAACCGCGGCGGTTGAGAAATAACAGGGTTTGCTGCCCACGCTTTAGCTTCTCCTGCATGGCTTCGAGCAGCCCTTTGGACAGTCCAGCGTGGAGTTCTTGTCGTCGCACATCCAGTATTTTTATATCCGGCATCCCCCCGCTGCTGGCGCGTTGCGTAAGTTGCTGGTGCTGGTAGCGACCGGCGACAACGTTTTGAATGCTTTCCAGTGATGGTGTCGCGCTACCGAGCAAAATGGGTATTGAATGGATATGAGCGCGTTTTACTGCGACATCCCGCGCAGAGTAGCGAAATCCATCTTGCTGTTTATAAGAGCCGTCGTGCTCCTCATCCACGATGATTAGTCCTGGCGCTGCCAGTGGCGTAAAAACCACCGACCGGGTGCCAATAACGATATGCGCATTACCGGTGCGGGCCGCTTCCCAGGCTTGGTAGCGCTGAGCATCGCTCAGCCCCGAGTGCAGCACGGCAATCTTGGCCTCAAAGCGCTGTTGAAAGCGTGCGAGGGTTTGCGGTGTCAGGCCGATTTCCGGAACCAGAATGAGTGCCTGCCGCCCCTGTTGCAGGCAGTATTCGATTAATCGCAGGTAGATTTCGGTTTTGCCGCTGCCAGTGACACCTTCCAAGAGGTGGCAGCTGAACCCTTCCTTTGTCCCGGTTACCGCATTCAGAGCTGCATGTTGCTCAGCGTTGAGAGTTAACCTTTGATTGACTTTAATAGGTTGTGAGCGCTCACTTTCAATATGAGACTCGATCAGTTTTTTGTCTTGCAGGCTACGCAAAACAGTGGCGCTTATGCTGTTATTCTTGAATTCGGTGTTCTCGATGGCAGGTTTTTGCATGAGCATAGTGATCGCTTCTGCCTGGCGCTTCGATCGCGGCAGGGCAGACGCGGGCAGACCCTTGCCTAGCGCGGTAAGCCGCCAGACTAATGTGCCATGCGACTGCTGTGGTTTGCCCTCTCTCAGGCGCTTTGGGAACAGCGTGCCGAACACCTCCCCATGCGGGTGGTGGTAGTAGTCGGCTGCCCAGCCGCATAGCTGTAGTAATTGTGGGTTGATCAGCGGGGCCTGATCGAGAATTTCAAGCGCGTGCTTGAGGGAGCTTAAGGGGATGTCGCTGTCTTCACAGACCGCTACTAAGTAGCCGGTTACCTCGCGGCGCCCAAACGGAACGCGCAGCCGAATGCCCGGCTTCAGGCCAACCAATTCGGCATTACTGACCCCGATAGGCGCCAAATAGTCAAAATGGCGGCGCAGGGGTGATGGGATGGCCAGTCGAAGTACGGACATTTCGCCCCTTGTTGAACTCGAAAACTAGAACAAAGACACTAGTGTAGCAAAATGGGGCGCGCTATTGCTTATAACACTGCGTCTGGTAAGATGCCCGCCTCTTTTTTGAGTCATTCACGTCTGTGGCGGTTCAATTCTCCCATCAAAGTGCGGTGCCCGACAGTGGTTGGGCGGCGGCACTCATTACTAGGAGTTACATGTTATGAAAGCGGATATCCATCCTAAGTACGAAGCTATTACCGCGACGTGCAGTTGTGGTGCCACGGTACAGACACGTTCAACACGTTGCGAAGACTTCCATGTTGACGTCTGTTCTTTGTGCCATCCGTTTTATACTGGCAAGCAAAAGACCTTAGACACCGGTGGCCGTGTTGATCGCTTTAACAAGCGTTTCGGTGGTCGTGGTACTAAGCGTTAGAGAAGCATTTTTAATAAGTTTTTGTGGCATCGACCAAAATGCCCTAGTGCATTAGTTGCAGCAGTGTTTATTGTGGCGGGCTGGATTCGAGATGCCTCGAGAGATTATTGTTCGCATTGTTACTGATGTGCCTTTTCTATCGTCTCGTTCATTTTTTTCGCAACTCTTTTGGTGAGTGCAGGTAGCCCCATGTCCGAAGATTTGAAACGTGATGCGCTGTCTTATCACGCAGAGCCAACACCCGGAAAAATCAGTATTGAACTGACGACGACGGCAGAAACGCTGCGCGATTTGTCGTTGGCATACAGTCCTGGCGTGGCAGCGCCGTGCCGTGAAATTGCCCAAGACCCGGATCTTGCATACCGCTATACCAGCAAGGGTAATTTGGTGGCAGTCATTAGTAATGGCACTGCGGTATTAGGGCTGGGAAATTTGGGTAGCCTAGCAAGTAAACCGGTAATGGAGGGTAAGGCGCTTCTTTTTAAGCGTTTTGCCGGCATTAACTCCATCGATATAGAAGTGAATACAGAGGACACGCAAGAATTTATAGCCACTGTGTCGAACATAGCCGATACTTTTGGCGGGATTAATCTTGAAGACATCAAGGCCCCGGAATGTTTTGAAATTGAATCGGCGTTGATTGAGCAATGTAGCATTCCCGTCTTTCACGATGATCAGCATGGAACCGCGATTGTCACTGCTGCGGGGCTAATCAATGCACTTGAAATCCAAGGCAAATGCATGGAAGACGCTGTCATCACATGCCTAGGTGCTGGCTCGGCGGCTATCGCCTGTATGCGTCTTTTGCTCACTATGGGCGTGCGGCGCGAGAACATTTACATGCTTGACCGCCGAGGCGTTATTTACGATGGCCGAGAGGGTGTCAACGTTTACAAGCAAGAATTTGTTAATGACACGGATAAGCGCAGTTTGACTGACGCCATTAAAGGAGCCGATGTATTCATCGGTCTATCCGGGGCGGACCTGTTGACCCCGGCAATGCTCCTATCCATGGCAGACCGCCCAGTGGTGTTCGCTTGTTCTAACCCGGATCCCGAGATCAAGCCTGAGCTGGCGCTGGCAACAAGAGATGATCTAATAATCGCCACTGGCCGATCGGATTATGCTAATCAGGTCAACAATGTGTTGGGTTTCCCCTTCATTTTCCGCGGGGCCCTCGATGTCCGAGCAACCGTTATCAATGAAGAGATGAAAGTAGCTGCAGTACTTGCGCTCAGTGCCCTAGCGCGGGAGCCTGTTCCGGACGAGGTGCTGGTTGCGTGCGAAGTAGACGCGCTCGAATTCGGGCCACAATACATTATTCCCAAGCCGCTGGATGGACGTTTGCTGACGCGTATTGCGCCCGCTGTAGCGCGAGCTGCAGTGGATAGCGGCGTTGCCCGTCTGCCCTACCCCAAAGATTATCTGCCGACGGTTTAGCGTTAAAAAATATCGTTGATTGAGTCTGCGATATCGCTATCGCCAGATGAGTTGTTCTCCCCGCGTCCGTTTCGCTGCGGCACGCTTCCTTGCAGGAAATATTCGAACACCGCGTTTTGCTGGCCGGCAGCTGCTAGTAATCCGTTGTCCGGATCTATTTTAACGGTGACCATGCCCGCAGGAACGACACGCTCCACTTGCGGGCTGTCTTTTAATGCTGTTTGCATATATTCGATCCAGATAGGCAGAGCCGCAGTGCCGCCGAATTCTTTGCGACCCAAAGGGGTGTACTTGTCAAACCCCACCCAGACTGTAGTGACTACCGCTTGATTATACCCGGAGAACCAAACGTCCATTGGACCGTTTGTTGTGCCTGTTTTGCCTGCGATATCATTGCGTTTTAGTGCCAGCGCGCGTCGCCCTGTGCCGCGTTTGATAACGTCTTGGAGAATACTGTCGATGATAAAGACCACTCGCGCGTCCATGACGCGTGGTGCGGGTGGAAATGGTGGCGCCTCGTCCTCTCCTGCCATGATTGCTTCCATGGTCATCTCGCCATCAGGGCTCTGCGGCCTATTGGATAGATCGCAATCCGAGCAGACTGTGAGTGGGCGGGCTTCAAAGGCGACGTCACCGTCGAGATTTTCGACGCGCTGAATGAGATGGGGCTCTATGCGGTAGCCGCCATTGGCCAATACAGCGTAGCCCGTAGCGAGTTCTAAAGGAGTAATGCTTTGGGTCCCCAGCGCCAAGGACAGTTCGGGCGCATAGTCCGAGGTATCGAAGCCCAGATGGTCAGCGTAGTTGATTAATCGTTTAACACCAAGGCGCTGCAGCAGACGAATGGACACCAAATTACGTGATTTAGTCAGGGCCCAGCGCAATCGCGTCGGACCGTAAAACCTGCCTTCGTCGTTCTCCGGGCGCCAAAGGTCTCCCGATCCGCCACCTTCCGTGACGATGGGTGCGTCGTTAATAATCGTGGCTGCCGTGTAGCCGTTAGCCAAGGCCGCACTGTACAGAAACGGTTTAAAGTTTGAGCCCGGCTGGCGCTCTGCCTGAGTTGCACGGTTGAATTTGCTTAGCGCGAAGTCGATGCCGCCGACAATGCTGACAATAGCGCCATTGTTCGGATTCAGAGACACTAGCGCCGCCTGTACTGCCGGAACTTGAGCCAGTTGCCACTGATCATCTTCATTGTGAGTGACTCTGATCAGATCACCAACAGCGAGCACATCGGATACGGGCTGCTGGGATGCTCCTGTGGCATTTTCGGTCAGATACGGTCGCGCTTGGCGGATACCATTGTCCCAAAGTAGATCAGAGATACTGCCATCCGCCAGCAATAAAGTGGCCGCCTTATCATCCACTGAGGTAACAATGGCGGGTTGCAGGCCGCTGATATCGGCTACTTTCGTCAACGCCTTGGTCCATTGGCCGATACTGTCCGCGCCGGGCGATGTGGACGGAAATTGTTGCTCAGGACCGCGGTACCCATGGCGCTTATCGTAGTTAATGGCGCCGTCCATGACAGACTGGTTGGCAGCGCGTTGCAGGTCGCTGCTGAGCGTCGTATAAACATGATAGCCGTTGGTATAGGCCTCCATTCCGTAGAGCTGCAGCATCTGCTGGCGCGCCATTTCCGCTGCATAGCGGGCTTCGAATTCCAGCTTAGCGCCATGAATTCGAGCGGAGTCAGGTTCCTGTCGTGCGCTGCGGTACTGCGCGTCACTGATATAGCCTAGGGTAAGCATGCGTCCCAAAATCCAGTTCCGGCGCTGTTCACTACCGTCGGGCCCGCTGACGGGGTTGTTGCGCGAAGGTGCCTTGGGGATGCCCGCAAGCATGGCATGCTGAGCCAAACTCAATTCCCCGATGCTCTTACCATAGTAAACCTGAGAAGCAGCCTCGAAACCGTAGGCTCGATGGCCTAGGAAAACGCGGTTGAAGTACAGCTCAAAAATTTCTTGTTTGCTTAGCGCGCGCTCAATCTCGATAGCGAGCAGTATTTCATTGAACTTGCGCATGAACGTGCGATCGAGGTTGAGGAAGTAGTTGCGCGCCACCTGCATGGTTAATGTGCTGCCTCCAGAGCCTTTTTCACCGGTCAGAACCAGCTCGGAAACGGCGCGCATAAGTCCCGGCACATCGATGCCGCTGTGGATAAAGTAATTGTCGTCTTCTGCCGCCAGAAGAGACTGAATAAACTGTTCGGGGATGGCATCAAAGGGCAGTGGACTGCGCTTTTGTTCGCCAAATTGGCCGATTAACTCGCCCTCGCGGGTATACACCAGCATAGGTGTTTGCAGCTTTACATCACGCAGGGTTTCAACATTTGGGAGATTTGGGCTGAGGTAAAGATAGGTGCCGGCGAGCAACCAACTGGCACCCAAAATGCCGAACACGCACAGCCGAACAAGAAGTCGTAAGAAGATCATTTAGCCCTTAAAAAACAGTCACTTATAGAGGCCTGCGGTGGCGATAATATTATCTAGTTGGTAATTATAAGCTTTTTTTCGCCTGCGATATATTGTCGTCTGTGGTATAGCTAGTATTCATGTAGTATTGCATATAAATAACCTAAGTTAGTGATAATGATAGGAAAAAATTTGTTCGGACTATTCGGAAAAAGAAAATCGTCGATTGTTCTTGGGCTGGACATTAGTTCAGCGGCAGTAAAATTACTGGAGTTGAGCTATTCAGGCGACCGCTATCGCGTAGAAAGTTACGGGGCGACGCCGCTGCCGCACGACGCGGTCGTAGAAAAGGGCGTCTATGACGTAGCGGGCGTTTCTCGCGCCATTCGCACGGTTGTTGAGCAGTCTCGAACTAAGATAAAAAATGCAGCGGCAGCTGTGGCCGGCTCTTCCGTTATTACTAAATTGATCGATATGCCGGAAGGGCTGAGTGAGGACGATATGGAGATGCAGCTGACTCTGGAGGCAGATCAGTACATCCCATATCCTCTTGAGGAGGTCGCAATCGATTTCGAAATACAGGGTGCTTCGCCGGAGCGTGATAATCAGGTAGAAGTGTTATTGGCAGCGTGCCGCAGGGAGACTATCGAGTCCAGGGTCGAGGCTATTGAGGGTTCAGGTTTGATTCCCAAGATCGTGGATGTTGAGGCCTATGCTATGGAAAGAGCTTTTTCCGTATTGCAGGGTCAGTTGGACTTGGATGAGGGCAGTACGGTGGCGATCGTCGATATCGGCGCCACGATGACGACCTTAAGCGTACTGAGCGATGGGCTGACAATCTACACGCGTGAACAGCTATTTGGCGGTAAGCAGCTGACAGACGAAATTATGCGGCGCTACGGTCTACCGCTGGAAGAAGCAGGTTTGGCTAAGAAGCGGGGGGGGTTGCCCGATGACTATGAGCCGGAAGTGTTGGAGCCGTTCAAGGAAGCGGTGGTTCAGCAGGTTGCGCGCTCGTTACAATTCTTTTTCTCTTCCAGCCAGTACAACGATGTGGACCATATTGTACTCGCTGGCGGCGTAGCTTCTATGGGGGGCTTGAACGCGTTAGTGCAGGATAAACTGGGCACGCCAACGTCCGTGGCGAATCCGTTTGCACAGATGTCGATTTCGCCTGCGGTTAACGCAGTGGCGCTGCAAGATGATGCGTCGGCAATGATGATTGCTTGCGGCCTGGCCTTGAGAAGCTTTGGCTAATGGCGCAAATCAACTTACTGCCATGGCGCGAAGAGCGTCG
>ENA-OSJC01000700-OSJC01000700.1-marine-metagenome-genome-assembly--contig:-NODE-700-length-31387-cov-8.218876_pt1 | contig 31387 bp, 33 predicted proteins | sample MGYA00237885_ERZ534234 | MGnify/ENA primary metagenome ERZ534234 (study PRJEB26413, sample SAMN06343907) | marine metagenome | isolation source: coastal waters | place: Atlantic Ocean: West Antarctic... | reverse complement strand
TATTGGATGGTTGTTCATGAAGATATGCATCAATTAGCTCGTATTCAAGCTGTTAGCAGATTTTTTACTGAGGTTATCAAAAAAGAACAAGGTCGACTTATGAGAATTAATTAATTAAACCATTAAAATAAAAAATAATCGCACTAGCTTGTTATAAAATATTAGAAATGAAAATTTTATTACTCAGTATAATTTTACTTTTTACTGCTAATAGCCTTATTGCTGAAAATTTAAACAAAAAAAATAAGGTAGCAGTTATGTATAGTGATCAGTTTTTATTGCACGATACAGGTAAAAATCACCCCGAAAATCCAAGTAGACTTTTATCTGTAGTTGAAGATTTAATCTCTAATCCCCTTCTTAAACCGTATCTTATTTGGCCTAAATTTACCCCTGCCACAACTAATCAATTGCAGTTAGCTCATACAAAAGATTATATTAAAACTGTTGGACTAGAAACTGACTTATTAAAAAATAACTCAATCTCTTATTTAAGTACTGGCGATACAGTTATTTCTAAGCAATCTGATCATGTAGCCAGACTTGCTGTTGGCGCAGGTATAAAAGCCGTTGATATGATTATGTCCGAAGAAATAAATTCAGCATTTGCACTGGTTAGACCTCCCGGTCATCATGCAACAGCTACAAGGGGAATGGGTTTCTGTATATACAATAATGTAGCTATTGTTGCTCGCCATTTACAGCAACAATATGGTCTCAAGAAAATATTAATCGTAGATTTTGATGTACATCACGGTAATGGTACACAAGATATATTTTATGAAGACAATTCTGTTTTTTACTTCAGTGTTCACCAACATCCTTTTTACCCTCAAAGTGGCCGGCCAAGTGAAATTGGAAGCGGTAAAGGAAAAGGTTTTACATTGAATGTTGATCTCCCGAAGGGTTCAGGAGATATCAATTTAATAAACGCTTTCGAGAATAAATTAAATCAAGCAATGGATAAGTTTAAACCTCAATTTATTCTTGTATCTGCTGGTTTTGATGCACATGAGGGCGACTTATTGGGGCAATTAAATTATACTTCGACGGGTTATGAGAGTGTTGCGCAAAAGTTAAAAGACATTGCTGTAAAATATGCTTCGGGTAGAACTTTATATATTTTGGAAGGTGGTTATGTTGCAGACAATATCTCTCAGTCTGTTAATCAAATATTAGGTGTTTTAATTGAAAATAATGAAGTAAAATAAGCCCAATTGGGGGATTAGCTCAGTTGGTAGAGCAGTTGACTCTTAATCAATTTGTCGCGAGTTCGAACCTCGCATCCCCTACCATCTTTACTTAGGCACTTTTTCTTTCTTTGGTTTACCTTTAGATTCTTTTTTCTTATCTCGATTACCCATAATTCAATGCTCCTAATTAATTTGTCACTTTAGCATAAAGTTGAAAATCTTAGCGATGGTATTCTTGGTGCTCCTTGGGTAAATCGTCTTCCTCTACAGTAAATTCCATACCTGACATTGACCCGACATACGTACCATTTCTATATTGAAGATATATTTTAACTGTATTTAAAGACACTTCTAAATGATCTTTAGGGCGATAGTCTAAAATATAACCAATGACAGATTTTCCATTATCAGTGCATGTAATTGTTATTTCGTCTAAATTATTCATTAAATAGTCCGAACCTCAACTAAACAATCGTGGGAGGTTTGTGCATTACCCATGTCTCCAAAAGCACTAGAACTCACTGAATTCACTGTACCATTATTGAGCTGCCTCCAATAACCAAGGGTGGTGACAACAATCCCTTTATTAACATCTGAGGTTATTTTAGCTACTGCGTCAAATGATCCTCGATCATTAAATATTTTTATCATTTCACCTTCTTGTATTCCTCGATCTATTGCGTCAGCTTGATTTATTAAAATAAATTGTTCACCCTGCCCCTTAAGTTTATTCTCGATGTTTCCATAGCATGAATTTATAAAGCCATGGCTTTTAGGTGCAAGAATATTCAATGGATATTTTTTAAATAATTCAGGATTAGCTAATTCCGTTTCTCTCGAAGCAATATAATCTGGTAATTCAGGAATATCTTGCCCAGGCTGAAAGGCATCATACATTTGTCTAAACGGCCCAGCTACAAAATTCTTTGCCCCGATTAACCTAAACTCGCATTTCCCTGATGGGGTTGGGAAATTACCTTCCTTATGGGGTGCACGGTTATCTTTTGTACCTACAGCTAATTTAGCATAACCATTTTTTTTCATATAATTTAAATCAATGCCTTTACAAGCAGGAGAATCCCAATCAACATAATGTTCCAAACATTCACTATCATTCCATTTGAAATTATCTTCTTCAAATCCAAGCCGCTTGGCTAGTCTTCTAAAAATTTCATTATTTGGAATTGCTTCCCCTGGTGATTCAACACATTTTGTATTATATGTAAGGTACAAGTGTCCCCATGAAAGTATCATGTCTTCCTGTTCGGCGCCCATAGAAGCAGGTAAAACTATATCGGCATAGGCTGCAGTATCTGATATAAAATGCTCTGCTGAAACTAAAAATAAATCTTTTCTTTGTAAGCCTTTTATTATCTTGTCAGTTTCAGTTGATTGAGTGACTGGGTTGGTATTCCAACACATCATCGATTTAATCGGCACTTTCAATTGTTTTTCCCCAGTTAACACCCTACCCAATTGAAGATTGTTAACTACCTGAGTTCCTTTAGGTATTAAATCAGGCCTACAGATAACATCAAACTTATAAGGATGCTCCCATACTGGAAATTGAAGAATACCTCCGCCTACATGACGCCATGCTCCTGTTAATGCTGGAAGTGATGCGACGGCTCTAATTGTCTGACTACCACCCCAGCTTTTTTCTAAAGCTACACCGATTCTAATGGCTGACGGTTGGGTGCTCGCATATTCTCTTGCAAATTTTCTAATATCATCTGCCGCAATACCAGTAATCGCTGCTGCCCATTCAGGTGACCTTTTTTTTGCTAATTCAGCTAGTTCTGGGTAGCCAACTGTGTAGTTATCAACATAATCTTGGTCTACCAAGCCTTCACCAATAATAACATTCATCATTGCCATTGCGAGTGCACCATCTGTACCTGGTTTTGGAGCAATATGCCAATCTGCTTCTTTAGCAGTTCTAGATGCATAAGAGTCAATTACAACAACCTTGGCCCCCTTCTTTTTTGCTTCTTTGATGATGTGCCAATGATGTAAATTAGTGCTAACTGAATTGCAAGCCCAAACAATAATATATTTCGAATGTATAAAGCTTTCTGGATCTACTCCAGCCGTAGGGCCAACTGTTAGCAACCAGGCCGTAGCTGAACCCTCGCCACAAAAAGTTCTTTCAGTAACTGTTGCCCCCATTCTAGCAAAAAAAGCATCACCACCATTTAATCCATGCACTAAGCCTTGATTACCTAAATAACTATTAGGCATAATTGCTTGAGGGCCATGCTCATCAATAATCGCTTTCCATTTCGTTGTTATTTCATCTAATGCCTCGTCCCAAGTGATTCTTTCGAACTGCATACTTCCTTTTGGTCCGATTCTTCTTTGGGGGTATAAAACTCTATCAGGATGGTAGTGACGTTTTTCATAATCATTAAGCTTTACACAAAGCCCACCCCTAGTCATTGGATGATCTGGATTGCCTTTAACACCTTTTAACTTACCATCTTGAACTTCGTAAACCATTGAGCATGTATCGGGACAGTCATGAGGGCATCCACCATGAAATTTTTTAGTATCGCTTGAAGAGATATCATCCATTTCGCCACCCTTGTTGCCTAAAATTAGTGATAAAAAATTAAACCAACTTAGCTAATTCCTTATACATTAAATGCTTTTTTATTGATTAGCAAGCATTAAGAATTGACCAATATTTGTTGTACAAATATTTAAAAAAAGGTTGACAGTAAAAAAATGGTGGGTCATTGTAGAGAAATACTTTTTTGTAGCTTAGATGTAAGTACAAATTTAGTAGTAAGAAAAACATTTAATTCTTTATCGGTTAAGTGCTAATTACTTATTTAATCGATGATTAAAAATGTTAATTTAACTTCAACAGGAGGAAGTAGAATGAAAAACGCTTTAGGAGTAAGTTTAGGTATTTGCGCTGCGGTTTATACGTACTTGGCACTTGGTGTAATTAGTGTTATTGGAGCTGCTGCAATTTGGGGTGGTTTTATTGCTTGGGGTTCATATTTTACTGTTGGCAAAGATGCGCTTTCAAAAAATATAAGCGCTAATGTATTTGGGGCAGTATTGGCCGGTGTAGCAGTAATACTATATGGCCAAATAAATGCTTTTGTTGGCCCTGAAATAAGTTGGGCTATTGCAGTTGGTATAACTGTTTGGGCACTAACAATTGTTCCATCACTAGGAAATGCACCAGCTAATGTATTTGGCTATGCTGCTACTTTTGGGTATATGTTGCTCAATAATGGTGGTGATATGGATGTTATGGCATTATCAGTGTCTAACCCAATAGTAACTATGTCTATAGCGATGGTTGTAGGTTCGATATTTGGACTTATTTCTGAAAAAGTTGCAGCCCAATTAGGCTAGTTAAAATTTAGATTACAGAAAAATTTAAAAACCACCCTATTTGGGTGGTTTTTTTATTGATTAAAGAAACCTATGTTTACAACTCGATCGTTCATAAGAGTTAATTCAATTTTAAGATAAGTTTTTTTAGGAGAATATTCAACGATGTGATTGTAATACCACATTTCAATTTTATTTTTCTTGTTTGGATTTTTCTTATCTACAGTTGGTCTACCTAATACCGAACTTGCTCCTTTTGGTTTGATAGCAATATCTTTACTATCAGGCTTACCTAAATATTTCAAAACTCTAGATTTTGGTTTACCACTAAAAAGAGATATGAATTCACCCTCTGTAAAGATTCTTTTCTGTTCTGCGTGATGTTCTGCATAAGTGTTAAATGAAAATCCTATTAGCATTACAAGAACAGCAATAAATTTCAACGTATATTTCATATAAACCCTTATTTTCAATTAATTTGTAATTTTAAACCATCGTAGCCAACATAAACACCTTCTGGCAACATCTTTTTCAATGAATCATATTCTAAATTATGTGTCATGTGAATCAAATATGTTTTTTTTGCATTAATCTTTTTCGCAATTTCAATACTTTCTGAAAAAGAAAGGTGAGTAAAGTGCGGCTCCATCCTTAAACAATCAAGTAATAGAGCATCAACACCCTCTAAAAGTTTCATTGAATTCTCAGATATTTCCGAAGCATCAGTTATATAGCCAAGATTTCCAACACGATAGCCATTGATACTATTATTGCCATGCATAACAGGAATAGGGATAATTATTTCATCAAAAATTTCAAACGGTGCATTAACTATATTAGGCTTAAGGACTGGTATTTCCCAAAAATTTTTTGGCTCAATCATTGCGTACTTAAACTTATTGGTCAGTTGATCAATAACATCTTTATTCCCATACAGAGGAATTTGAATTTTGTTAATTTGGCAAAAAGCTCGTAAATCATCGATACCATGGCAATGGTCAGCATGTGCGTGAGTAAAAAGAACTGCATCAACCTTTGTAATTGACTCTCTTAAAGATTGCTCTCTCAAATCTGGACTAGTATCAATAAGAATATTTTTACCATTTTCAAGTGTTATCAAGCTCGAACATCTAGTTCTTGTATTTCTAGGATTTACTGATAAGCAAGTCTTGCATTTACAGCCAACAACAGGCGTCCCTGCACTCGATCCTGCTCCAAGTATAGTTAAAGTGTTTTGCATTTACTAAATAATGTAAAAAAATTATTAGTAGTAATTTCAGCAACTTTTTCCACTGCTATACCTTTTAATTCTGCAATTTTTTCGGCAACATATATTACATTTGCTGGCTCGTTTAGTTTTCCTCTATTTGGAACAGGGGCTAAATAGGGAGAATCGGTTTCAATTAGAATATTTTCGATAGGTATTTTTTTAACAGTTTCCCTTAAGGTTTCAGCATTTTTGAAAGTGATAATTCCTGAGAAGGAAATATAAAATCCTAAATCAATCGCTTTTTTTGCCATTTCATATGACTCTGTAAAGCAGTGCATAACTCCAGTTGCAGAGCTTGCACCCTCTTCTTTCATAATAGTTATTGTGTCATCTTGAGCATTTCTTGTGTGTATTATAAGCGGGAGTTCTGACTTAATAGCCGCCTGAATATGTGTTCTAAATCTATCTCTTTGCCAACTTAAATCCCCTTTTAGTCTAAAATAATCTAAGCCGGTTTCACCTATAGCTACAACTTTTTTATCCTTTGAGTATTTAAATAAAGTATCAATATCTGGCTCTTGTATATCCTCATAATCAGGATGCACACCAACGGAAGCATAAATATTAGAATATTTTCTGGTTAGACCTAAAATTTCGTTAATTTTATCTAGTGTCACACTCACACATAGAGCATGAGAGATTTTATTGCTTGCCATATTCTTAACAACCTCATCAATTTTTTGATTAAGCTCTGGAAAGTTTATATGGCAATGAGAGTCTATATACATAATTAATTAGTAAAAATATTTTTATATTCAATCATAACTGAATTAAGGTTAATTTCTTTATTAGCCGCTGTGTGAGCATATGATTTTATAGTATTCAAACTTTTTTGATAGGTCAATAATTTACTTAAATCTGCACTTAATGCTAACTTACTAACTACCTCTATGTCATTTGGAAAGTAATTATGCCCTTCCGATAATTTGCATAATAAGAGTTCATAAGCCCATTTCTGAAATATGTTAATAATCCAAGCAAGGCCATTATTGAGCCACATACTATTTACTTCCATTAGATCTATTTTGGTACCCTTTTTAAGCTCACCTAGGACAACATTAATACTGGTTAGCATTTCTTTGTCATTAACAAGCTCCAAGGGTAAATTGTTATATAGCGATAGATTATCCATAAGGTCAATATTATCTGTTTGCTTGAGAAACTTTATTGCATCATCTATGCTTGGCTTTGAAAGCGATATAAGCCTACAACGGCTTATGATTGTTGGGAGTAAATCATTTAGATTATTTACAGTAAAAATAACCAAGCAATCAGCTGGTGGTTCTTCCACAATTTTTAATATGGCATTTGAAGCTTGAAGATTTAATCTATCCGCACCATATATTGTTACGATTTTTTTTCCATTAGCCTGGTGAGATGTGGTTTGTAAAAACTCTTTAGCCTCCCTTACGTTATCAACCTTAAGAATATCAGTTTTTAAATTTTTTTCTTCTGAGGTATTAACTACTCTATTTACGTCGGGGTGACTTTTTTCACACCATAAACAGTCTTGACATTCCCCACATGCAAAGTGTTCTTTAGTTGGCATAGAGCATAAAATTGCTTTAATTACCTCATCAGCAAATTTATTGATTTCTGGAGTTTGGGCACCGTAAAATATATATGCATGTGGCATTTTAATTTTATTTGAAAAAATTTCAGCCCAGGACTTCAAATGCCACGGATAGATATTCATAAAAAAAGCTTATCTAGTACATCATAAATTTCTTTTTCGATAATATTTATATTTTGGTTGCTATTTATTACTTGAAATCTTTTAGGTTCTTTTTTTGCAAACTCTAAATATGATTCCCTAATTTTTGTGTGAAAGTCTGCTGCTTCTTTTTCGAATTTATCAAGATTACCATCTGACTTTAGACGCGACAAACTTACTTCGGTTGGCAAATCAAAAAGTAAAGTTAAATCTGGTTTTAAATCTTTATGGACCCAATTCTTTAGTGTGGTAATTTTTTCCATTGAAACATTCTTACCACCACTTTGATAGGCGTAAGTTGCATCAGTAAACCTATCGCTGATTACAATTATTCCAGCCTTAAGATTTGGCTTTATAATTTGGTGTACATGTTCATTTCTAGCTGAAAACATTAATAGGGTTTCAGTTTCTGGATTCATTTCATCATGCAACAAAATTTTTCTTAATTTTTCCCCTAAAGGTGTGCCACCAGGCTCCCTTGTAAACAAATAATTTAAGTTTTGATCTGAAAGATATTTTTTAATAAACTTGATACAGGTACTTTTTCCAGCACCATCGACACCTTCAAGTGTTATAAATTTTGGATCTGATTTCATTTTTGATATTTCCGTACTGCTCTATTATGTTCTTTGAGTGTAGCTGAAAAATGATGCCTTCTATTACCTTTGGCTACAAAATACAAAGCACTTGTTTTAGCTGGATTAAGTGCGGCCTCTATTGAATTTAAACTCGGAAGTGATATTGGTGATGGCGGGAGTCCTTTTCTTGTATAAGTGTTATAAAGAGTATCTTTTTTTAAGTCTTTCCTTGTAATATTTCCATTAAATCTTTTGCCCATTCCATAAATTACTGTCGGATCACTTTGAAGTGGCATACCTATATTCATGCGATTAATAAAAACACCAGCAATAATTGGAGCCTCTTCTATCAGGCCTACTTCTTTTTGTATTATTGAAGCAATTATCAATGCTTCATACATATCTTTATAAGGTAATTCTGCAGAGCGATTATCCCATGCAGACTGAAGCTTTCTCTTTAGAACGCTATGTGAGTTTTGAAGTATCTCTATGTCTGAGGTATTTTTATAAAAATAATAGCTATCTGGAAAAAATAAACCTTCTAAATATTTTTTATCTGATGAAATCACTTTTAAAATACTTTCTTTATCATAAGATTTTAACGTTTTTTTTATATGCTTATTTTCTTTAATTTTGTCAAACATTTCTGAAGAGGTGAGTCCTTCAGCAAAATAAATAGAATATAAAGATTCTCTTCCTTCAGCAAGCATATCAAGAAGGTCTAGGGCTGTTGCATTAGCTTCAAGCTTGTAATGCCCTCTTTTCAGACCCTCTCTTTTTGCAAAGATAAACGTGAGTAATTTAAATCTAAATGATTCTCTTAAAACCTTAATCTCAACAAGCTGTTCAGTTATTTCATTTATATTGCTACCTTCGGTGATTTCAAAGCTTGCATTTTCTTCAGTTATATTTAAAGGTAAGAATATATAGCTTGTAAGCCAAAAGATAAAAAAGAAAAAAATGATTAAAATTTTTCTTTTCTTTATGAGGTCCTTTAAGGTTTCTGTTAATGCAACATTCATTTAATATCCGGTTTAATAATGAAATCTCTTATCAATGATGTAAATAAACTATCTTGCCATTTTTTTTCTTCTATCTGATTTACGTAGAAAGCACCAAAAACTGAATTAGTAATTATAACTTCATCTGCTTCTTTTAATTTCTCTAATTTAATCTCTTGATCCTTAAACCTAAACCCAATAGATTTAATATTTTTAATAATTATTTGCTTACAAACTCCTGATACTCCTGCATTATTTTGTTTTGGGCTTACTATAACTTTTCCGTACCTTGCAAAAATGTTACTACTTACACATTCATTAATATAACCATTTCTATCAAGCATAATCCCATCGAACACTGAAGGCTCTAATTCAGCTTTTGCTAAAACATTATCTATTCTATTTAAATGCTTAGCTCCACCATAAAAATCATTATGAGTTGCTCTTGTCATACACACTTTTAACCTTACTCCATTTAAAATAAATGCTCGGTTAATTTTTTTATAATTAATTCTTAATACAATACGCGTGCACTTTATACCTCTATCGAATTGATAACCTTGATTTGATATTCCTCGGGTGATAATCACCTTACAAATATAAGTTTTATCCTCATTAAATAATTTTTTAATATCATGAAGTAAATATTTTTCTGCGGGGACTTTAATTTTGAGGTTGCTTGCATCTACTTTCAGTTTTTCATAGTGTAGGTCCCAATTTATTGGGCACCCACTTTTGACTAAAAAAGTTCTAAATACGCCATCACCAAAAGATAACCCCCTATCGAATGGACTAATACCTTCTGAAGGATTACCATTAATTAGAAAGTTATTTTTCAATTTAGGTAAAAGCTATTTAGATTCTTTTAAAAATGAGACTGCCATTTGTTCCACCAAATCCGAAATTATTCTTCAATGCAGCCCTTATATTAATTTCTTTAGCTTCATTTGCAGAAAAATCTAAGTCGCATTGCGCATCTTGATTAAAAATATTCATTGTTGGGGGTGATACTTGATGGTGAATAGCTAGAGCTGTAAATACTGACTCTATTCCTCCTGCACCACCTAATAAGTGTCCTGTCATAGACTTTGTAGAATTAACAACTAAATTGTAAGCATGCTTATTAAAAGTCTCTTTAATAGCATTAACTTCATTTAAATCGCCAAGTTGAGTCGATGTACCATGAGCATTGATGTAGTCAACCTCATCTAAATTAATGCCTGAGTTATTAATTGCATTAAGCATTGATCTTTTAGGTCCATCAATACTTGGAGCTGTAATATGATAAGCATCTGCGCTCATTCCATAACCACTTAGCTCACAATAAATTTTTGCTCCCCGCTTCATAGCATGCTCATACTCTTCAATTACCATAACTCCAGCACCCTCTCCGATGACAAATCCATCCCTGTCCCTATCCCAAGGTCGTGAGGCTGTTTTTGGATCATCATTACGCTGAGTTAATGCTTTAGCTGCAGAAAATCCTGCTACAGTTAGTTCGGTAATTGCTGCTTCTGATCCCCCTGCAATCATTACATCAGCATCACCATATTCAATCATTCTACTAGCATCCCCAATTGAATGAGTACCTGTAGTGCAAGCAGTTACAATTGAAATATTTGGGCCTTTTAGACCATACATTATAGATAGATTGCCTGATATCATATTTATGATTGTACCGGGCACAAAAAAAGGAGATACTTTTCTTGCTCCCCCTTGCTCAAAAATACCCTTAGTGGATTCAATGAGATTTATTCCGCCTATTCCAGAACCAATTGATACACCTATTCTCTCAGAGTTTTCTTCAGTTACTTCAAGACCAGAATCTTTAATTGCTTCAATGCCAGCAACCAAGCCATATTGAATAAAGGTATCCATTCTTCTTGAGTCTTTTGGGTTTAGATAAAGATCGGGGTTGAAATTCTTAACGTCTCCAGCAACTCGAGACTTGAAGTCCGATGCATCAAACCGAGTGATATTAGTAATTCCAGAAATGCCGTTAAGGATATTCATCCATGATTCTTTAACACCAATACCTACTGGTGTTATTAAGCCAAGTCCTGTAACTACAACCCTTCTTTTCTTCATGGATATGCCTAATCAGTTTTAATTAGGTTAGTTGATTATTTAAGATTTTTATTTATGTAATCTATTGCTTGTTGAACTGTTGTAATTTTTTCAGCCTCATCATCTGGAATTTCAGTATCGAATTCCTCTTCTAAGGCCATTACGAGCTCAACAGTATCGAGTGAGTCTGCGCCAAGATCATCAATAAATGATGACTCGTTTTTTATTTTATCATCATCTGTTCCTAATTGTTCTGAAACAATTTTTCTAACTCTTTGTTCGATATCTGACATGTATTAACCCCTTTTTTTTAAAGACAAATAAATTACTTTCGCTATTTTATCAAATGAATGCTCACTTTATTAAACTATTTTGAATATTTTAATAAAAAAATAATAACTATATGATTTATATAGGTATTAATAATTAAATCATCAACATTCCGCCATTGATATGCAGTGTTTCACCAGTTATATAGCTTGCATTCTCAGAAGCTAAAAAAGCTACCGCATTAGCAATGTCATTTGGACTCCCAAGCTTTCCAAGTGGAATTTTACTTATAAGTTGATTTTTATATTCTTCAGGCATAGATCGAGTCATCTCCGTATCTATAAAACCTGGCGCAACACAATTAACAGTAATTCCACGACTCCCAACCTCTTGTGCAAGAGATTTTGTAAAACCAGACATGCCTGCTTTTGCCGCAGTATAGTTCGTTTGTCCAGCATTCCCTGAGTGCCCAACCACAGAAGATATATTAATGATGCGTCCATATCTATTTTTCATCATTTTTCTAATTACGGACTTGCTTAACTTGAATACAGACTTTAAATTTGTATTCATAACTTGATCCCATTCTTCATCCTTCATTTTCATCAAAAGATTATCTTTAGTTATTCCTGCATTGTTGACTAGGATACTAATATTCCCATAATTTCCTTCAACGTGCTTTATTAAAGATTCAATCGACTTACTATCATTAACATCTAAAACCAACCCAATTCCTTTTTGATCGTTGAGTTTGAAATTCTCCTCTATTGCTTTAACCCCTTTATCCGATGTTGCTGTTCCAATAACAAGCGTATTATTTTTTGCTAATGCTAATGCGATTGATGCACCAATACCTCTACTTGCACCTGTAACGAGTGCAACTTTAATTGCATTTTGCTCAGTCATTATTTTAGTTCCTTAATTTTTAATAAAATTTCACCTATTGCTTCTTCATTGCTAACTGAAACATGTGAAGCTTCTTTATTTATTCGTCTATTTAAACCAGTTAAAACTTTGCCGGGACCAGCTTCAATAAATAAGTTTATGCTTTCATTTGATAGTAATTTAATTGTCTCTGTCCATCGAACCGGATTAAAAAGCTGAGAAACAAGAGCTGATTTAATCTTATCAATTTCATTATAATGCATAGCTTCATAGTTTTGAATAATTGGAAATTCTGGGAGATTAAAGTCAAATCTATTTAAGTATTCACCAAACTTAATTGATGCTGGCTTCATTAATTTGCAATGAGATGGAACGCTTACAGGAAGCAATATTGCTCTTTTAGCCCCCGCATCTTTAAAGCTTTGCAATGAATTTTCTAGAATATATTTTGATCCAGCGATAACAACTTGACCTGGAGAATTAAAATTAACTGCTTCTAAAACACCGTCACCTTGTTCTAGCTTACATATATTTACTACCTTCTGATCATCTAAACCAATAATAGCTGCCATAGCACCTGACACGCCTGCATCTTGCATATATTCTGCTCTTTTTGCAACTATTTTTAAAGCATCTTTGAAAGTTAATGAGTTGGCTGCCACTAGCGCTGTAAACTCCCCCAGACTATGGCCTGCAACAAAGCTTGGTGAAGCTAAATTATTTTCTTGAAGATATCTCCAAGTAGCAACTCCAGCTGTAAGCATTAAAGGTTGCGTATTTACTGTCTGATTAATATCTTCTCTATATATGTCATCTTCAGCCGAAGTCATTGCCCAAAAGTCTTTATTCAAAATATCGAAGGCTTCAGTAAAAGTTTTTTTAATGATTGGAACATGTGCAAGACCATCCATCATTCCGATCGATTGTGAACCTTGTCCAGGAAATGTAATAATATATTTACTCATTTAATATCTTATTAGCGCTGAGCCCCAAGTGAAACCGCCGCCGAAAGCTTCCATAAGTAATAGCTGGCCTGACTTTATCTTGCCGGATTGTATACCGTCATCTAGTGCAAGAGGGATTGATGCTGCAGAGGTATTGCCATGACGATCTATTGTGACAATAACTTTATCCATACTCATTTCTAATTTTTTTGCAGTTGCTTGAAGAATTCGTATATTTGCCTGATGAGGAACAAGCCAATCAATATCTTTTTTTTGTAACTGATTGGCAATTAATGCCTCATCAACAATTTTATCCAGTGTGTTAACTGCAATTTTAAATACTAGACTTCCTTTCATTTCAATCGTTTGTTGAACTTTATTCTCAACATTTACTTTTGGAACGTGCAGTAACTCCTCATGTTGGCCATCAGCATGGATATGTGTAGATAAAATACCTTGTTCACTTGATGCTGAAAGAACAACTGCTCCTGCGCCATCACCCCACAGAATTGCATTACTCCTATCCGTGTAGTCAGTGATTTTTGACATTGAATCTGCACCAATAATTAGAATATTTTTTGCTGAGTTTGTTTTAATAAATTTATCTGCTATTGATAGCGCATAAATAAAACCACTACACACTGCTTGAACATCAAAGGCAGGGCAATTTTTGATTCCTAACTTTGTTTGAACATTACAAGCTGTACTTGGGAAGATTTTATCCGGTGTTGTTGTAGCAACAATAATAAGATCAATTTCATCAGTACTGATATTAGAATTATTTATGGCTTTTCTTGCCGCCTCAAAAGCTAAATCACTAGTTTGCTCACCTGAGCTAACTATATGCCTTTGTTTTATTCCAGTTCTCGCGGTTATCCATTCATCCGTTGTATCTAGACTTTTTTCAAGATCTTTATTCGTTAGTACTTTTTCTGGGAGGTAGCTTCCTACGCCTATTATCTTAGAGAATATCATTATTTTCTAGTTTCTATCAATTAGATTCAATTTTGATTTGTTTTTTTATTTTCTCAAGTACTCTATTTTCAGACTCTTCAATAGCTGTGGTTATTGCTGCTTTAAAAGCAAGAATATCTGCACCACCATGACTTTTAATCACAATGCCATTTAACCCTAGAAAGGATGCTCCATTATATCTTCTTGGGTCAAGCCTTTTTCTAAAAGATTTTAAAAGAGATAAAGAGATTAGGGCAATAATTTTTGTAATCCAATTTTTCTTATACTCAGCAGATAAAAAACTACCAAACATTCTAAGCACTCCTTCAGTTGTCTTCAATGCAACATTGCCGACAAAACCATCACAAACAACAACATCGGTAGTTCCTTTAAATATATCGTCACCTTCTACGTTACCATAAAAATTTAAATGGCTTTCTTTAAGTAGTACAAAAGTTTTTTTGACCACCTCGTTACCTTTAATATCTTCAGCCCCAATATTTAAAAGGCCGACTGATGGATTTTTCTTTCGAGTTAAAGCGCTCGTTAGCATAGCTCCCATTACAGAAAACTGAAGGAGTTGTTCAGGAGTACTGTCTGTATTGGCACCCAAATCTAAGACGCAAGTAACACCCCCGCTTCTGTTTGGAAAGTTTGAAGCAATCGCTGGTCTCTCAATACCAGGAAGCATTTTTAGCACGAAGCGAGCAGTTGCCATTAGGGCACCAGTATTACCAGCACTTACGCACGCTGAGGCATCGTTAGACTTGACTAAATTAATTGCCAATCTCATCGAAGAATTTTTCTTATTTTTTAGGGCAGATTGTGGTGACTCATCCATTCCAACTGATTCTTTTGCATTAAGGATGCTTAACCGAGGATGATTGGTTAGCTTAAATTTGGAAAGAGATTTTTTTATTTCAACTTCATTACCAACGAGAATAATATTAATTTCTAAAAACTGTTGAAGAATTTCTATTGATGCTGGAACTGTAACCTTAATTCCATAATCTCCGCCCATTACATCAATGGCAATTGAATTATGCATAATTTAAATGGTAGCTAGAATGAGTTTATTCACCTTTGGTTGCTATAACTTTTTTACCTTTGTAAAAACCAGAAGCGCTAACATGGTGCCTTAAATGAGTTTCGCCAGTTGTTTGCTCTATCGCTAAAGCTGGGCTCGACAAACTGTCATGTGAGCGGCGCATACCTATTCTTGAGGTTGATTTTTTACTTTTCTGAACGGCCATAATAACTCCTTAATATAATAATGAACATTAAAATTCTAACTACTTGGAAGTTAAGAAGTTTTGCTCAAAATTTAAAGCGAAATTTTAGCATAAAATCATATATTTTATAAATAATTCAGCTTGATTAGTACTTTATTTAATATTTTACAATTTAATTAAGTATGAAAAATGCTTTAACTCACATGATATAATTATTATATATATAAAACAAAAAATCATTACTACCTGAAGAAATAACTCAAGGAAATTCAATTTTTGATTAAAAAAATTTTAATAGCTAATCGCGGAGAAATTGCAGTCCGCATAATACGTGCATGCAAGGAAATGGGTATAACTAGCGTTGCTATATATTCAGAAGCTGATCGCCACGCGCTACATGTTAAAAAGGCAGACGAATCCTATTTTATTGGTTCTGATCCACTTTCTGGATATTTAAGTCCTTATAGAATTGTTAATCTTGCTGTTACTGCAAGGTGTGATGCAATTCATCCCGGGTATGGATTCCTATCAGAAAATCCAGAATTAGCAGAAGTTTGTGAACGAAGAAAAATTAAATTTATTGGCCCGGACTCTACCTTAATAAAACGTATGGGGGATAAAATTCAAGCTAGGGAAGCTATGATTGAAGCTGGTATACCAGTTATTCCTGGTAGCGAGGGTAATGTAACTAGTTTGGATGAAGCTATTGTGATTGCTAAAGATATTGGATATCCGATTATGCTTAAAGCTACAAATGGCGGAGGTGGAAGAGGAATTAGAAGGTGTGATGATGTCAATGAATTAAATTCTAACTATGACCGAGTTATTTCGGAAGCAACCAAAGCTTTTGGAAAGCCAGAAGTTTTTATGGAAAAATGTGTTTTAACTCCAAAACATATAGAAGTTCAAATATTAGCTGATAGCCATGGCAATGCCATACACCTCTATGAAAGAGATTGCTCTATTCAAAGACGAAATCAAAAACTTATTGAAATTGCACCTTCACCTCAATTAAATGGAGATCAAAGAAATTATATTGGTGATTTAGCGGTTAAAGCAGCGAAAGCTGTTGGTTATGAAAATGCAGGTACTGTAGAGTTTTTACTTGGCACTGATAACAATTTTTATTTTATGGAAATGAATACCCGACTTCAAGTGGAGCATACTATTTCTGAAACTATTACAGGTATTGATATAGTTCAAGAGCAGATAAAAATAGCGAGTGGAGAAAAATTAAGATACAAACAAGATGAAGTTTCATACAGAGGCTTTGCCATTGAGTTTAGAATTAATGCTGAAGACCCAAAGCAAGACTTTTTACCATCTTTTGGTAAAATAACAAGGTATTATGCTGCTGGGGGTCCAGGAGTTCGAACTGATGCATCAATTTATACAGGCTACGTAATACCGCCCTATTATGACTCAATGTGTGCAAAACTGACAATATGGGCAATGACTTGGCCTGATGCAATCCATAGAGGAAGAAGAGCTTTAGGTGATATTGGATTATATGGAATTAAAACAACCATACCTTATTATCTTGAAATACTAAAAAATAAAAATTTTATTGATGCTGAGTTTAACACTAGCTTTGTAGATAAACATCCAGAGCTAACAGATTATGAAGACGAGCTACCGCCAGAAGTAATCGCGGCCGCGATAGGCGCTGCAATTGCTGCACATGAGGGAATATAAAACATATGAAGAAAATTAATATAACAGAACTGGTTTTACGAGACGGACATCAATGTCACATTGCAACTCGACTCCGAACTGAAGACATGTTGCCAGTATGCCCGATGCTTGATAAATTAAATTTTTGGTCCATTGAGGCTTGGGGTGGAGCAACCTTTGACGCATGTGTTCGTTACCTTAAAGAAGACCCATGGGAGCGATTAACAAAGCTTAGAAAAGCACTACCAAATAGTAAAATTCAAATGCTATTAAGAGGTCAAAATTTATTAGGTTATCGTCATTATTCAGATGATGTTGTAGATATGTTTGTTAAAAAATCAGCTGCTAATGGTGTAGATATTTTTAGAGTATTCGATGCGCTTAATGACATTAGAAATATTGAAGTTTCAATAAAAGCAGTAAAAAAATACAAAAAACATGCAGAAGGAACTATTAGCTACACAACATCACCGGTTCATAATATCGAATACTTTGTTGATCTGGCCAAAAAAATAGAAGAGCTTGGCTGTGACAGCCTTGCAATTAAAGACATGGCTGGTTTATTAACTCCCAATGTAACAAAAGAGTTAGTTCAGTCATTAGTTAAAAACATCAGCATTCCAATTCATATGCATTGTCATGCAACATCAGGTCTCGCAACAGTAAATCTTATCTCTGCAGTTGAGGCAGGAGCATCAATAATTGATACATGCAACTCAAGTTACTCCGAAGGAGCAAGTCACCCAACAACTGAGTCAACCATTGTTGCTCTTGAAGATATGGGCTATAAAACTGATATTGACTTATCTAAAATCGAAGAAATAACAGAATATTTAAAAGAAAATAGAAAAAAATATTGGCAATTTGAATCTAAATTTACAGGTTTAGATCCTAAAGTATTGATCAATCAAGTTCCAGGTGGAATGATTTCAAATCTATCCAATCAACTAAAAGATCAAGGTGCATTAGACAGAATGGATGAGGTTTTGAAAGAGATTCCTGAGGTTAGAAAAGATTTAGGCTACCCGCCATTAGTAACCCCAACATCTCAAATTGTTGGAACACAGGCAGCATTAAATGTCATTACAGGTGAAAGGTATAAAACAATTACAACTGAAGTAAGAAATTATTTCTTAGGCCAATACGGAATGCCGCCAGGAAAATTAAATAATGATATAAAGAAAAAGGCTATTGGGGACCAAAAAGAAATCACAACTAGGCCTGCAGATAAATTAAAGCCAGAAGTTTCCAATCTTAAAGCTAAATCAGAATCATTTGCAAAGTCTGATGAAGACGTCTTAACTTATGCAATGTTTCCAGATGTAGGTACAACATTTCTCCAGGAAAGAAACGCTGGCTCATTAGAGCCAGAAGAGTTATTAAATGAAGACGAGGAAATGAAAAAAGGAGATCATTTCGCTCCTACTGAATTTAACATCACGCTCCATGGCGAGACGTATCATATTAATTTAACTGGCTCAGGTGACCCAAGTGAAACAGAAAGGCCATTTTATGTATCGGTGGATGGAATTTCGGAAGAGGTTTTAGTTGAAACATTGGATGAAATATTAGTCAATAAACCAACTTCATCATCAAACCTAAATGAACCTAAGTTAAGTAATAAAAAAGAAAGCGCAAGACCAAAGCCAACTCATGATGGTTGTATTACGACTGCAATGCCTGGAAAAATTGTTGATATTAAAGTTGGTATTGGAGATAAAATTAGTGCGGGTGATAGTGTAATTGTAATTGAAGCAATGAAAATGGAAAATGAGATTCAAGCTGCAAAATCTGGAACAGTTATTGCAATAAACATCAGCAAGGGTGATGAAGTTTCACCAAATGAAACCTTGCTTGAGATTCAATCGTAATTAACAATTAATCATGCCTCAAATCATCCTTGCATCTTCGTCTATCTATAGAAAAGAATTACTTGAAAGATTATTGTTAGAATTTAAAATTGTTAAGCCAGATATGGAAGAAATTAGAATAGAAGGAGAAACGGCTTACGATACAGCTTCTAGGCTTGCAGAAGAAAAAGCAAAAAAAGTTTCTAGTCAATTTAAAGGTGCAATTGTAATTGGATGTGACCAAACAGCAGAATATAATAATATTCAAATACAAAAACCCTTGGATTTCGAAAGAGCTGTGTCACAATTAAAAGAATTAAGTGGAAAAAAAGTTAATTTTCATAGTGCTATTTGTATTGAATATAACGAGAAAAAAATCTTTCAAAAAAAAGTTATCAGTTTTAATGTTAAATATAAAAATCTAAATTTGTCTGAAATTGAGAATTATTTAAAAAAAGAAAAGCCTTTTAACTGCATAGGTAGTATTAAATCAGAAGGCTTAGGAATAACTCTTTTAGATGAGATTAATAGTAGTGATCCAACAGCTGTAATTGGTCTGCCCTTAATTACTTTAGTTGATATGCTTAAAAAAGTTGGGATAAATATTAATGACAGATAAGCCTAAAGATTTAGGCGTTCTTTTTATTATCCCCTCTTCGATTGAGCAAAATGAAAATGTTACTTTTCTGTTAAATGAACAAAAAAAACAACTATATGATATAAAATACTTCATCGTTGAAAATGAAAAAGTTGCTAGAAAAACTATCAAAGAGCTCAACTTAAAGTCTGAAATACAGTCAATCACACTTTTTAAACACAATAACAAAACAAGCAATAATGATCTAAAGGAATACTTTGATCCTATTTATAATGGAGATGATATGGGTCTACTTTCAGATTCTGGTAGTCCGTGTATTGCTGATCCTGGATCTAAAATAGTTGAATATGCCCATTTAAATAATATAAGAATACAACCCTTAGTTGGCCCCTCCTCTATTATATTAAGCCTCATGGCATCTGGGTTTAATGGACAAAAATTTAAATTTCACGGCTACATCCCAATAGATAAAAATGATAAAGAACTGTATATAAAAAAAATGATGTTAGCTGTCAAAGAGGAAAAAGAAACTCAGATATTCATTGAGACTCCTTATAGAAATCAACAACTATTTAAAGATCTATTAAGAATATTAGATAATAAAATAAGACTTTGTTTGGCTATTAATTTAACTAGCAGTAAAGAAAAAATAATTTGTGATTCAATTGAAAATTGGAGTTTTAAAAAAAATATCAACATCGACAAAGAACTATGTATCTTTCTTATTAATTAATTCCTTAATTGGTTTAAATGATTGCCGATAAATTTCACTAACCCCAAACTGCCCCACTAATCTAATATGCTCTTTTGTTGGGTAGCCTTTGTGCTTCTTGAGATTGTATTGGGGGTAAACTTTATCAAGTTCAAGCATATACTTATCACGCTCAACTTTTGCTATCACAGATGCTGCCGAAATAGCTTGAATCAAGGAGTCACCTCTTATTATTGCCTCCATCGGTAATATTTTTATATCTGGACAATACATTCCATCAATATAAACAAAGTCAGGCTTGATGCTAAGAAGATTAAATGCTCTTTTCATTGCTAATAATGATGCTTGTAAAATATTAATCTTATCAATTTCTTCAACTGAGGCTGTTGCATAGGAGTACTCAATGGCTTTTGATTTTATTTCATCGTATAGAATATTTCTATTTTTTTCAGATAATTTTTTTGAATCTGTAAGGTTATTTACAATAAGGGCAGAGTCTAAAATAACTGCAGAAGCAAAGACTGGACCACAAAGTGGTCCCCTGCCTGCTTCATCTATTCCGCAAATAAGCGTCATTTTAGGTATTTAATTATTTTCTTATATATAAGTTCGGAGCTATTTCTCTTTAGTTTGATATGAAGACCTTTGAACTTAGCATTTAAATATTTTTGAAGTTTTTTATCGGTCAAAATTTCAATCGCCTTATTTGAAATGCCCTCAGAAGTTGCCTTATTTTGGATAAATTCAGGAACGACAAATCCCTTTAATAAAATATTAGGCAATCCAATATAAGGAATCAGCAACATATTTTTTAATAAAAGGTAAGATAGTAAGGAAGTTTTATAAACAATTATCATAGGTTTTTTATAAAGAGCGGCCTCAAGGGTTGCTGTTCCAGATACTGCTATCACCATATTTGCTGAAGATATTGCATCATGAGAATGACCAATAATAAGCTTAATATTTTTAATCTTATTACTATAAGAATTAATCACGTTAGCCATATGGTTGTAATTATCTTTAGAATTGATGGGGATTAAAAATTCTGCCCTACTTAACTTTTGCCATAATAATTCTTTATTGATTAAGATTGCTGTATTTATCATTAATTCTAAATGATATTTAATTTCACTCGATCTACTTCCAGGTAACAGAGTAATAATTGTTTTACCTTTACTGAGATGTAATTTTTCACGTGCTTTATTAATTGATGGATTCAGAGGTATCTTATTCGCTAATGGGTGACCAACAAATGTAACTGGAACTTTAGCTTTTTGAAAAATTTTAGGCTCATGAGGAAAAACTGTAAACAAATGAGTAATATTTTCTTTGATACTAAATACTCTACCTTTCCTCCAAGCCCATACTGATGGTGCTACATAGTGAAAAGTTGGGATATTATTAAGCTTCAATTTTCTCTCTATCCCTAAGTTAAAATCTGGCGCATCTATGCCAATAAATATATCTGGTTGTTCTTTTAAGAGATAGTCCACAACCTTAATTCTTAAATATAATAATCGGAAAATTTTTCTTAATGCATCAAAATATCCGTGAACACTTATTTCTCTATAATCAAAATATGAAATCAAGCCATTCTTACTCATTTCTGGCCCGCCAACACCAATAAATTGTATATTTTTTATTTTGGAATTTAAATAAGACATTAAATTGCTACCAATTAAATCCCCCGATGCCTCACCAGCTAAAATAGCAATCTTTGGCATTTATCTTATAAGGCCTCTATCTGATTTATTTATAAAATCGACATAAAGATTAATCTCAATAGAAGTTTTAGCAAGCTTCATAAGTAATTCTTTTGCGCTATTAATTGTATTACCTTCTCTATATATTATTTTGTATGCCTTCTTAATTTCAGATATACATTGATTGGAAAAGCCCCTTCTTCTTAATCCTTCTAAGTTAATTCCATTTGGTTTTGCATTGTATCCAGCAGCTATTACATATGGTGGTACATCTTTAAAGATAACAGTTCCAACGGCAGTCATAATATGTGCTCCAAGCTTACAAAACTGATGGACGAGAGTAAAGCCACCAAGAATTGCATAATCACTTATTTCAACATGCCCAGCTAGTGAGCTGTTATTAGCTAAAATAATTTCATCTCCCAATATACAATCATGGGCAATATGAACATAAGCCATTAACCAATTATTGTTACCTATTTTAGTAATGCCTGATCCACCAACCGTGCCCAAGTTAAAGGTACAAAACTCACGGATGGTATTCCCATTTCCAATTTTTAAAAAAGTTTTTTCATTGTTGAATTTTTTATCCTGAGGAACTTCTCCAAGTGAGCAGTAGTGATAAATTTTATTTTCCTTACCAATAGATGTATTTCCAGTTACCGTAACAAAGTTACCAACTTCTGAACCTTCGCCTATTTCAACATTTTTTCCTATCACAGAGTAGGCACCAATTTTTACGCTTGGATGTAATTTAGATTTAGGGTGAATTAAAGCTGTTGGATGAATTTTTTGTTCAAATTCCATAAAAATTACTTAGCGATTTCTTTTAAGATACACATCATATTAGCTTCTGCAACAATTTCACCATCAACAGTTGCCGTTCCAACATACTTCCATATACCTTTAAGAATCCTATCAATTTTTACATGTAATATTATTTGATCACCTGGGTTTACGGGCTTTTTAAATCGAGCGTTATCAATCCCAGCAAAATAATAAACCGAATCTTCTGTTGGCTTTGTATCCATCGTTTTAAAAGATAATAATGCAGCTGCTTGAGCCAGAGCTTCAACAATAAGAACACCTGGCATAACTGGATGGTATGGAAAATGTCCAGGGAAGTAAGGCTCGTTAATAGTTACATTTTTAATAGCAGTTATTTCTTTACCAAGCTCCATTGAGATAACTTTATCAACAAGAACAAATGGATATCTATGAGGTAAATGATCTAATATTTCGTGAATATCCATCGATAATTTCTTATCCGTCATTTTTTTTTCCTTGTTTTTTTAATTTTGTTGCCACCCTAAGCCAGTCTTTGTGCTCCATGAAAGGCATAATAGCAGTATATTTATTATAAGATTTATTTAAAGATTTAGTAATCATTGTTCCCGGTGAAATTGTAATATTGTCATTAATCTCAAGATGCCCTAAAATCATTGCAGCACCACCAATTTTACAATTTTTACCAATCTTAGTGCTACCAGCTATACCAACACAGCCAGCTATTATTGTATTTTTATCAATAAAGCAATTGTGGCCTACTTGAACTTGATTATCAATTTTTACCCCTGAATTTATTATTGTATTATCAATAGTACCCCTATCTATTGTTGTATTTGACCCAATATCAACATTATCTTTGATAACAACAGAACCCATTTGTGGTATTTTATTCCAAATATGGTCAGAATCTTGGGCATAGCCAAATCCATCTGTACCAATAGATGCATTTGAAAAAATCTCACAATTCTTCCCGATAACCACATCATTACCAATTGTTACATTTGGATGTAATTTTGAACCTTCATGAATAATAACGTTGTTGCCAATTGAGACATTTGAAGCAATAAAAACTTTACTACATATTTTTGAATTGTTGCCAATTGAGTTAAATGGGCCAATATAGCAATCTGGAGATATATTAGTATTAAGGCCTAGACTTACATTTACATCTACAGATGCCTTAAAAATATCATTCTCAAGGAAAAAATTAGCGACTTTAGAGAATGCTAAGTATGGATCATCAACTGTTATCCACTCACCTTTTCGCAAGGAAGCATCTTCTTGCTTCAAAATAACAACTTTAGCTTTCGTGTGCTTTAAATCATCAATTAACTTTCTGTCAGAGAAAAATGTAATTGATGATTCATTTGATGATTTAAGTGAAGAAAAATTATCAATTAAAGTATTTTTGTTTGAGCATTTTCCATCAATAATAAGAGATAGTTTTTCAGAAGTTATGTTTCTCTGAGAAGTAATATCTTTCATAATACTTAAAATCTAGCGATTCAATTAATTACTTAAGCTTGCCTAAAGCTTTTATAACAACATTAGTTATATCTACTTTTTTCCCTGCAAAAGCAACGCCTTGATAAAGAATTAAGTCATAGGCTTGCTCCTTCGCAACTTTTTCAACTGCGATATTCACTAGGTTTTGAACATTTGCAATTTCTTCTTTCCTTCTTAAGTCAATGTCTTCCCTTACTTCTCTTTCTGTTCGTTGAGCATCAATTTTTAGCCCTTGTATTTCTTTTATTTTTTTCTCTCTATCAGAATCAGACATGGTCATACTATCTTTTTGAAATGCGATCTCTTTTTCTTTTATTTTTTTAACTGCTTTTTTTAATTTTTTGGTTCTTTTTGTAAATTCTTTTTCTAATACTTTATTTGCCTTCACAGTTTGTGGGGCATTCTGTAAAATTTTCTTTATTTCAACAAAGCCAATTTTTATCTCTGCAGACACGATTGATGTGTTAAAAATTAGTATTAAAAATATTGCTATAAGTTTTTTCATTTCTGAATTATCTCCGATTAAAATTAAGTTTAAAAAGCACCGCCCATACCAAATTGTAACTCAGTTACATGGTCTTTTGCATCCTGATTTAATGGTTTTGCATAAGATATTGTCAATGGTCCAAACGGGGAAAGCCACATGGCGCCTATTCCTGCAGAAAATCTACTCAAGCCTCCTGAAATACCATTTTTATAAACGCCGCCACCATCTATAAATGTGCTAAATCTGAAGCTTTCAACATTTTTTAAACCAGGGGGTGGAAAGAAAAATTCAGCACTACCCAACAATGAGCTTTTTCCACCAGTTGTCTCCTGATCCCCTGTTGTTGCATTGAGTGTTTTTTGACCCACTGAGGCTTGATCATATCCTCTTATTGTAGTTGACCCACCAATGAAAAAGTTTTTAAAGAATGGGAATTTTTTATCGCCGTAAGCGTCTGCAAGCCCTACCGTTCCCTTCACCTTAAATGACATTCCATCCTGAAGAGGCCAGTATTTTTCTGCTCTACCAGTTATTTGATAATAATTCATATCAAAAACTGGAAGTCCAATTTGCGCTCCAATTTTAAATACTTGCCCGCTAGTTGGAAATTGCGCATTATTTCTAGTATCCCTCCCATATCCAACACTTACACTTACTGAATCACTATTACAATTATTTGTTGCTGTACTTCCAGACAAATTTCGACAATAGTCTAAGTATTCTTGAGAAGCATAAGTACCAAGTTCGATTTTGGTTAAATCAAGGTTGATCCCAGCGCTTATAGAATTATGCTCAGTTAAGGGAATGGTAAAGTCAAGATTTGTTCCGTATGAGAAGGTGTTGTATGCAGCTGTCGATAAATCAGTGGTATTAACATCTCTTCTATAAGCTCCAAATGTTCTAGACACGCCATCATCTGTCCAATATGGATCTTGGTAGCTTAAAGCGTAAGTTTTATTGACCTCACCCGTGCTAATTGAGGTACTAACCGTGTTACCAGTACCTAAAAAATTAGACTGGCTAAGAGTGAATGTACCTACAAGTCCTTCACTTGAGCTAACACCAGCACCCACCATTACTTTGCCTGTATTTCTTTCTTTTACGTGAAAATTCACATCAATTTGATCAGTTGCGCCTGGTACATTTGAGGTTTGTAAATCAACGTTATCAAAATACTGTGTTTGTGCAAGCCGGACTTTTGACCTATCTACCCTAGACTTTGAATACCAAGAAGATTCAAACTGCCTTAAATGCCTCCTCATAACGCTATCTTTAGTTTTTTCATTTCCAAAAAAGTTAATTCGTCGAACATAAATTTTCTTTCCAGGGTCAATGAAATAATTAAATGCTACTGTTCTTTCTTTTTTATTAACATCAGGTATCGCATTTGCATTCGAGAAAGCATAACCATAGTCGCCCAATATCTGATTAAGCCTTGCAGTTGTTGCAGTCACTTCAGACCTACTAAAAACATTTCCTGGGTATGTGCCAATCTGAGCTTGCAATAAAAGTTCAGGTATATTCTCATATTTACCAGAAAGCTTGCTTTCAGCAAAAGTATACTTATTGCCCTCGTCTATTGATATATCAATGTAAACATGCTTTTTACTCTCTGAAATTCTAATTATTGATGAATTAATCTTAAAGTCTAAATAGCCTTTATTCATATAAAAACTTCTTAACTCTTCTAAGTCTCCATTCAAAACTTGTCTTGAATATCTATCATCTTTGTTATACCAAGACAAAAAATTTGTCACTTTGAGTTTAAAACTATTCAGGAGGGACTCAGATGTATAGATCCTATTTCCAACTACGTTAATTTCTTTAATTCTGGAGATGCTTCCTTCTTCAACTTGAATGTTTACTTGCATTCTGTTTCTTTCTAAAGGAATGGCTTCAGCTGTAACAGAAGCAGTATATTTACCCAAAGATAAATACTGTCTTGCAATCTCCTGCTCAACCTTTTTTAAATCTGTTTGATCAAAAACTAATCCTGCTGCAAAATTCATCTGACTCAAGCCAATCTTTAACTTGTCATCCTGAAATGCCTCAACCCCAAAAAAATTTAATTCTGAAATAACAGGCTTTTCATTAACGATAATAATAACTTTACTACCCTCTTGTTCAATAGAAATGTTTCTAAATTGGCCAGTTCTATACAAAAGCTTAATAGTTTCACTAACATTGACTTCGTCAATTGAGTCGTTAATCTCAAAAGGTATATTACTAAAAACTAATCCAGGCTCAACTCTTTGAAGGCCTTCAACTTTAATATCGCTAATTAATAAATTTTCTGCTGCGTAAGAAGAAAAACCTATTAAAAGCATAAATATTGTTAATAAAAATTTTCTCATCAATTAGTCATTAAATTAAAAACGTCATTATATACCGCTAATGCGAATACAAGAAATAAAATAATCACTCCAAGCCTTTGAGATATAATCATATTTTGTCTTTTAAGGGGCCTTCCTAGGCCAGCCTCAATCATATAAAAAAATAACTGTCCGCCATCCAGTGTTGGAATTGGCAGTAGATTGAGAAACCCAATGTTAATATTTAAGAATACTAAGAAACTGAAATATGTAATCACCCCCATTGACAGGGTTTCTGAGGATAGTTCAGCAATTGAAATTGGGCCAGAAAGGAGTCGCCAATCAATATTACCAGTAACAATATGGATGAAAGACTTAAATACCATCTTTATACCATCTAAAACATCATAAAATGATTTATAGAATATATCTAAAGTACTGAATTTAAAGTAATTAATATATTTTTTTTTGTCGTTAAGATTCTGTTTTATCTCAACGCCAATAACGCCAACATTTTTAAGATTGTCAGTATTTATTCTTGGTCTAAGTGATATTAATATTAACTCGCTATTTCGAAGCACCTCTAAAGTTACCACCTCATTTGCTTTACTATTAATTAGCCTCACTAAATCTGTTGAGTTGTAGATAGTTTTATTATTCACTCTTACGATGCGGTCATTTTTTCTTATATCGGCGATTTCGGCAGGGTACCCAGGAAGAACATTACTTATTTCTACTGAATTTATTAAGGATGGAAAGAAATAAAGCCCATTGGGGCTATTTCTGTCAATATAGTTTCTTTTTAAATCAGTACGATCATTGCTATTTATAGTTATTATAAATTTTTTATTATTTCTTAGTAATTCGTACGTTAAATTTTTATTTGCTAATTCTATAAGTACTTTATTATGATCGTTTACAGATGTAATTCTTTTATCATTTACAGAAACAATAATATCGTTTAGTTTAAAGCCAAGTTTTGCAGCAATACTTTGTGAATTGATTGCAGTAATTTGTGGAATTACTTTAAATTGCTCACCTTGATTTAAGAACAACAATAGAATAAAAGCAAATATAAAATTAATTAAAGGGCCTGCCAAAACAATAAGTGACTTTTTTGCTAAAGAAATATCTTCAAATAACGTTAAGCCTTTGAACTTAGAGTTTTCATAAAATTTTACAAATCCCCCAAGCGGAATAATTCTCAAACTAAATTCAGTTAACCCTATTTTTTTTTTGAATAAGACCCTCCCAAAACCAACCGAAAATTTCTCAACACTAACCTTGAAAAATTTTGCGATTACGAAATGCCCAAATTCATGAACAATAACAACTAGAGATATGGTGAGAATGAAAGATAATATACTATGCAACTTTTAGCCCTTTTAATAATTCATTCGCTCTAATTCTTGCATCGTTATCAACTGCTAATATATCCTCAATGGTTTCGATTGTTGAACTTTTAGCCCCATTAAGTGCTATTTCAATTAATTCAGATATTTGAGTAAAAGTTATTTTTTTGCTTAAAAAAGCATCTACTGCTATTTCGTTTGCTGCATTAATCTCAATTGGATAACTCCCCCCCTGCTCCAAGCAATCATATGCCAACTTAAGGCATCTAAATTTCTCTAAATCTGGCAATTCAAATTGTAAATCATTGACTGACGAAAGATCGATACCCTTAACTCCAGAATACATTCTTTCTGGGAAGCTTAACGCATAAGCTATTGGTACTTTCATATCTGGAAATCCAAGCTGTGTAAGACTACTTCCATCAACAAACTCAACAAGAGAATGAATTATGCTTTGTGGGTGAATAAGTACTTCAATTTTTTTATGATCTATTTTAAATAAAAAAGCAGCTTCAATCACCTCAAGCCCCTTATTCATCATTGTTGCTGAATCTATAGTTACCTTCTTCCCCATTTTCCAATTCGGATGTTTTAAAGCATCTTCAATACTTACATTATGCAATTTACTTAATGGCAAATTTCTAAAAGGTCCTCCAGAAGCTGTTAAAATTAACTTATTAATTTCAGCTGGGTTATTTTGATCGTGGATAACCTGAAAAATAGCATTATGCTCACTATCAACTGGAATAATGAGGCCGTTATTTTCTGCGCATACTTTAGACAATAAATTACCCGCCATAACCATTGATTCTTTGTTGGCTAAAAGAATTTTCTTGCCTTTCTTAGCCGCTTCCATGGTTGAAGTTAAGCCAGCTGCACCAGTAATTGAAGCAAGTACTGTCGATACCCTTTCATGACCTGCTATAAATTTAAAGCCCTCAGGACCGAATAATACTTCTATTCCTTGATTCTTGTCTTTCAATAAAGATAATAGCTTAATTTGGGATTCTTCGTCTTTGGTGACAATATAAGTTGGCTCAAATTCGACAGCTTGTTTAAATAATAAATCTATATTTTCATATCCAGATAAAGCAAAGATTTCAAATCTATCTCGATGAAGCCTAATAACATCTAGGGCGCTGCAACCGATGCTCCCAGTTGACCCAAGTATTGAAATTGTTTTCACTTACAAATACTCAAAAGCATTTAATAAAAAGTATAAAATTGGAATTGTAGGACAAAAACTATCCAGTCTATCTAAAAATCCGCCATGTCCAGGAATTAAATTACTACTATCTTTAATTTTTGCCATTCTTTTTAAAAATGATTCATAGATATCTCCATACAGGCTAAGAGCGGTAACCAAAAAGGCAAGCAAAATACCATCAAATATATTTAAAAATCCATAAATATAAAGAAATGATGTAAAAATTATATTAGATAAAAATCCGCCCAAAAGACCCTCAAAGGTTTTACCTGGGCTGATATTTTTTACTATTTTAGTCCTACCAAACTTTTTCCCTGAAAAATATGCACCGATATCAGCAAGCCAAACCATTGCTATAATAATTAGTAATACATTTTTATTTGTCAGAAACATAGACATAGTGGAAAGCAACATTGGGGTAATTAGAAATAAACCATAAAATATTTTAAAGAATGAATTAGAAGATAATTTTTTATATAAGATATCAAAAGGCACAATAAATAACCAAAAAATAAGACTCAAAGAAGCTAGAAATGGAATTGAAAATGATGAAAAATTTGAAACTAAAGGATACAAAGTATTAGTAAAATAAAAATATTCAGAAAGATTAAAGAAATTACCAAAATTTGACGTGAAAGTTGATATAAAGTAAATAAATAATGGAATTGCTGCTAAAAACCAAAAAAAAGCTAATCCTAAATTATGCAATTTTAATATCTTACTTAATTCAAACAATAAAAACCCACCAACAGCTAGAACTAAAAATTCAAAAAAAATATAATCTAAGAAAAAGTAAGTTAGACTAAACAAGCCAAACATAATTATTGAAGATTGTATTCTTTGTTTAAGCATTATTTATCACCTTTTAGGTTACCAAATTTTCTTTCAGTTTTTTGAAAAAAGTATAATGCATTCACAAAATCTTTTTCGGAAAAATCTGGCCATAAAGTATCAATGAAATATAGTTCAGAGTATGCAACTTGCCATAAAAGAAAATTACTCAACCTTCTCTGCCCTCCTGTTCTAATCAATAAATCAACATCAGGCATGTCTCTTGTATAAAGATTATCAGTTAAATCTTTTTCTAACAAACTCCCACTTTTTTCCTTAATAGCTTTGTTTACCGCCATCAATATTTCTGATCGAGCACCATAATTTAATGCAATATTTAATTTTAACCCTGTATTTTTAGATGATTTTGTTATTAAAACTTTAATCTTAGCCTGAAGCTCATTGGTAAATATACTAATATCGCCCAATATATCCACTCTTATATTATTTGTTATGAGTTTATCTGTCTGGCTATCAATTGAATCAGAAAAGAGATCCATCAAACCATTAATTTCTTCAGAAGGACGGTTCCAGTTTTCAGTACTAAAAGCATATAAAGTAGTCGTTGTAATATTATAAGTAATTGCTAATTTAATTATTACCCCTAAAGAATCTAACCCTTTTTTGTGGCCAGCTATCCGCGGAAGAAATCTTTTTTTTGCCCAACGGCCGTTGCCATCCATAATAACAGCGACATGTTTAGGAGCTTTTAATGGATTTAAAAATCTTTTTTTAAGAAAATAAAGCAGAATAAAGCCTCAGGCCTATATAACCAACAAATCTTTTTCTTTTGCATCAATAATTTTATCAATTTCAACAATAAACTCGTTAGTAATTTTTTGAATTTCTTCCTGCATTCTTCTTTCGTCATCCTCACTAATTTCTTTCTCTTTTGACAATTTTTTTA
>ENA-OSJC01000699-OSJC01000699.1-marine-metagenome-genome-assembly--contig:-NODE-699-length-31391-cov-6.954653_pt1 | contig 31391 bp, 16 predicted proteins | sample MGYA00237885_ERZ534234 | MGnify/ENA primary metagenome ERZ534234 (study PRJEB26413, sample SAMN06343907) | marine metagenome | isolation source: coastal waters | place: Atlantic Ocean: West Antarctic... | reverse complement strand
TCTGTTAGTTACAAATTTAAAAAACTACAATTAAATTTGGTACTATTTTTAAAGGCCTTGACCCAACCATGCTGATAAGACAAATCTTGATTGATCTTAGAAGAATAATGTAAAATCAATGTTTTCATTTATCTCTATGTCCAAGTCAAAGAACAAACAATCTCCTGTGAACTGAAACAAAGATAGTTTGTGGAATACACCACGCAGTTCCGGGTGTGTCACTGCCATGTCATGTTCTTTTTCGGATTTATCTGTGAGACAAGTGAACGTGTGTTCTAATGTAAGATGTTTTGCAACAGAGTCCTTTAACCTTTGATCGAAGTCTCTATCATATTTTGTTCCAACATTAACACAGTATACATTAATCATTTAATTCGTTGTAGATGGTCAGTAGTTCGATAGGAGTTTTAGCTGACCTTAGTTTTTTTTTATATTCTTTATTGGTAGATTTCTTTAATTTGTCTGTTTCAAATATTTCAATCTTCGTCGTGAACAGTATTTCCATGCTCTCGGGATCGGCAGGATCAAAATGTAATATTTTTTTTACAAAGTCTTCTACAGAGACTTTTTGTTTGACATTTGTTTTTGCTTTTATTCCTTCGTCAACAATATCACTAATCTGTCTAGCATAGTTTCTGTTTCTTGCTATTGTTGCCTCAGCAATTTTATCTGTGTTGTATTCTGCAATTAAATCTTTAAAGTCTTGATTGTTGAAATCTACAGCAAGATAGTGATTAATGGCTTTAGTTCCATCCTTGTATATAACTTCTACTGTGTTATTTTCCGAGTTTGCAAAACAGGCCTCTATAATTTTACCACTGAATATTGCCATTGTTAGATCCTTTCTTTATATTATAAGGTATTCCGGACCAGAAGTCAACACACTGATAGCCCTATTAATCTTGGTTTTTAGCTTTTTCGAATTCTTCTTGTGTTATAGCACCTTTTTTCAAAAGGTCATTCATTCTTTTTTCCACGTGCTTGTTTACAATTTCTTCCAGTTGATTAACTGTATTTTTATTTCTTTGTGCTGTTGATTCTTTTATCTTGTCCATTGGATACTCTTTTATCAAGGCCTTAAAGTTTGGATTGAGCATGTCTGGTTCCATGTAGTAAGCTATTGCTTTCTTTCCTTCCTTGTATAGTACTTCTATGCAAGATCGGTCTGCATTTGTGTAGTACGCCTCTATTACTTTTCCTGTGAATATCGCCATTGTCTATCTCCTATGCTTTTAGTATCTTAAAGTTATATGTGTTTGCTGTACTTGGAGAACCATCTGGAAACTCCTGTGCCCTGTAATCGTTATCACTAGCAAAAAGCTGTTGATAGTTACCACTACCGCCAGTCAGTATTGTGTTAACTATTGACGTACCTCTAGTTGTGCCACTGCCATCTATGTTGTAACGTAGAGTGTATCCTGCAGATGAGGACACTACTTGTTTTTGTATTTGTTCTGCTATCAGTACACCCAATACAGATGATGAATACTGTTTCATGTCGTTGTTGACATCGATAAAAGTTGATATGACCGATGGTTCACCGGAGTCTCCTTCTATCTTGTGTAGATAGTAATTTGTTACCGTTGTGGGTTGGTCCAGTGTTTCACCTATGCCGGCGGCTGTGTACAGTGATGTGTCCGCTCTTGTGTCTGAGAAAATTGGTGTAGTTGATACTAATGAAGATCCGGAAACTGTTTCCGATGTTGAAACATGGTACGTGCCACCCTGTGATACAGTGATATCTCCCGTTGCCATTAAATTTATTGCAGGAAGAACAAAAGTATCTATGAAATCTGCCTGTGTCATTGATTGTATCTGTGTGCCGTTCCAGTAAATTGGAAAGGTAACACCTGTGTCTGATGTGGCTGTCACTGTGTTAAGTGTCTGTGTTATCCTCTGATAGGCCACTGTTACCACACTAGGCTCTGCTGTTGTTGCCTCACTTGGAAACGGACCTGATGAAGTTGACACTGCTCCGGCCTGTAGTCTTGTGTCATCTATCGATGTTAGATTACCGCCTGAGCCAGATACCGATAAGGCTACTGATGGTTGCAAACTGTAATGATATATTCCAAGATTATAAATTTCAGTCAACTGGGATGACTTCATCTCCTGCATCTGGTCTCCGTTCCAGTATAGGGGTGTTCTAACCGTCATGGCCTATGATCCTGCGCCGTGTATCGTTTTTAAGACTGATCCTGAAGAGTTGAGTATTTGTAAAGTTACTGTTGATTTTAGCATATCCTTTGACACTGTTCCACTATCTCCTGTTGTTATAACCGTACCTGATACATTCGGTAAGGAAATGGTCCTGTCTGCCGTTGGGTCGATCACCGTAAGAGTGGTTTCGTTGTCATCGTCAGTGGCTCCTTCAAATATTATAGTGCCATTTTGTAATAATGTCAAGTTCGAAAAAGATGAGTCTCCGCCAGCTGATATGATCCCCTCAAATGCTGTGGCCTTGACTGTACCTACCACTTGTAATTTCGTTGTTGGTGTTAGTGTACCGATACCAACATGTGCCAAAGAACCGTCTAGGGTCATTACTGTTGTTGTCGTACCACCATCATTTACCTTGAATGTTATGTCAGTGTCTGATATTACGTTTGAAATGATTGCACCCGTGCTGTCCACAGTAATCGATAAATCACTGTCAATACCAATTGTTAGTCCTGTGTCATTTACAATACCCAGTGTGCCTGATGTTGTGTCGTTTTCTGTTGACTTTAAAAAAGTAGATGCCAAGGCACCGCCCAATGCGTCTGAGTCTGTAGCTGTTCCGGCAAATCTGTTACCTGTAATAGCAGTGGATAGAGTTAATCCTTTTTTAATTACTGCGAAACCAGATATGGATACCTTTGGTATAAATTCTACATCTGATATTATATAAACTATGACTCCGTCATTGTATACCAGTGTTACATTCTGTAGGTTATCATTTGAATCTAGTATGCTCTCATAAACAAATCCAGATTGTGTACCTGTCGTACTTGGAGGACCAACTAAAATACTTTGTGCTCCATTATAAAAATAATACTGTCCTGTGTCCGAGTCAATCCATGTGTCACCTGCTATCATGTTAGGTGGTGCATCTGATTGGTACGGTGCTGTGCCCGGTGATGTGAATGCTGTTCCGTTCCAGACTTTCAATCTTCCCGCTGACGAATCCCACCAAAGCTGACCTGTTACAGGTTTAGCTGGTGCTGTTGTATTTGCGAAATTTTCTAAGAGATGTAAAAAGTTTTCAGCAATTAATTCTCCATATCCTGCATAGCCTTTTCCAACAAAACTTAGATCAGTCTGTGTGTTTACAACACCATCCTGCACCGTGAACTGGTTCGGTGAAGCAGAAGTATTAGTTTTGTTTACTATGTACGCCATCTATTAGTATCCTGTGCTACCACCTGATGTAGTTCCACTCACTGTGTTTGACGTTGACAGTGCTGTTGAACTTGTTTCAGTGAATGTTGTTAATGATTGTATCCTTAGAGTGTAGTCGATCTGTATCAGTCTGTTAAGTGATTTCTGTACTGGATGGAATATTACGTGTGTTAACAGTTTGTTAGTTGAACCGTTCTCTGTTCCATAATAACCTTTCAATCCCAATTCATCAAATACAAAGTCGCCATTGAAATCTGTCGTGTTGTCAAATGCGGCCTGCCCTGTAGGCTCACCGTAGTCCAGTGTGCAAGTGCAAACGATGTCAGTGTACTTGTTACCTGCTGTGTGTCTCACTTCCATCTTGTTCCTTGTGGTGTCTTTGTTAGTGGCAGAGTTGTCATCTATCACTTTGTAATATGTTTGGTTGTACAATGTGGCATTCGTACCTGTAGAATTTGGTGTGAGGTATGTGATAATACCTGTTGGGTCAACAGATGTTCCACCATTCCCGAATGACATCTCATGCACGAAGCCTGTTGCCTTGTTCGCTAATGAACTGGCCAGTGCCTGTGACATGTTTTCGTAGTGTATTGCGTTTCTCTTATCAACAATCACTTCACCTGATTCTGGATCAAATATCTTGATATGTCCTTCTATCATTACTCCGCTTTGGTCCTGAGGCTTTTTGTTCTCTTCTTCTGATTCTGTTTGTTTAGTGTCCTGTGTCATCTAGTGTATTTATTCAGGTGAGTTTGTTGGTTCGTTAGCTATGAATTTAGCCTGCCCTGATGTTGATCCTTTTAATCCTTTTCCGTCACTTGGATTACCATCTAGTGCTGTGTACCATACCTGTCCTTTCTTATGTAAGATTTTAACCTGTGTTTCGTCTGCTGGAGCAGTACTTAAAGTAACTGCCGTAGTAGATCCGTCCACAGAGTAGTTAATAGTTGATCCATCCTCGCTAGTGAGTAACAATCGTTGGCCACCAATGAATATGTCTAACTCACTAGCGGAAGATGGGGCTTGTGATAGTGCGAAAACAACAGTACTACCGTCACCTGTGAAGGTGTTGGTGTACACTGTGTCCGCATAAGGTATAGTTTGAGTTCCGCTGGCATCTACCACTAGTGTGCCATCGCTATGGTCCTTAATTCCTGTTCCTAAGGTTCCACGTCTTAGTTGTCCCAACGTGTTCCCTGATTTTGTAAAGTATTCTATTCTCTCTTTGTCTACGAATACTACCCCTGGCATGTTGTTTGCCGCATCGGGTTCTGGTAATGCTGTGCCATTATCAATTTGCATAGTCTGGCTTGCTTCTGTTAACTCGTCTACTAATTTCGTAGTTGAGGTTTTACTAATACGTTTATAGAAAGTTCTATTCAACATGTCTTTAAAGATTCTAAATCCTGTTGCACCCCTAGAGGACTCTATAGAAAAATACATCACATCCAATCTATCTGTCGTTATCATTGTGTGTCCGCTCACGTTAATCAAGTTGCCACTCACTGTGTAATCAAATCCTTCTATCAAGTGTACACCGTTCAACCAAACCCAAGCGTATCCAGATAGTGTAGGAAATCTTAATCTATACAGACCGTTTGCTTTTCCTTCTAGTACTTCTCTTTTCTGATTCATCCCCAGTGCATTGTTGAATGTTGTAACCGACATCACATCGCCCGTCGAGATTGTCTGTCCATCTGACGCTAGTCTTGTTGGATCTATTATAATGTCTGTTCCCTCGTTGTAGTATTGCTTGTCCACAATAGTTGTCAGGGCGACCAAGTCCGTGGATGATGCTGGTGTGTCTAGTCTAACACTGTTAGTCACTGTTTCTGTGTCAGCTGTGACTGTTCCCGAGTCGGCTTTTGTAGTGGATATGTCTGCTGTTTGTGTTCCCTCGCCTATGTTCAAGTAGTAGTCGGTGTTTCTCAACTGCAACACTCCATTGACGTGTAGCTGTATCTGGTCTGCACTTGTTATAGTTTTAGTTGGATCAATAGTTGAGTCTTCTCCACGATCCGTGAATATGAATGCGTCTGCTGTTGTCACTAATGAGTCAGATGTTATGTTTGTCTGATCAGTTGTAAAGAAATCAGTGTGCTGGTGTGCTTGATAACTGTATGTACTATCATCACCTTGGAAGTAACTTATGTCCGGTCCTCTGAGAACTTTCCCGTTTACTTCAATAATTGTCAATCCTGAGAATGGCCCTATCGCTCCTGGCGGATATGTTAATGCATATCTGTTTGTTGATCCATCATATGTTATTTGTTCAGTCCTAATGCTGGCATGAGTTCTTGTTGTAGTTGATACTTTATTGAATCCTGCAATCTGTACAAATGCATCGGCCGGCGGTGCTGAGTCGAATGTTACAGTAAATGCACCCGCAACAGTCGTCGTTGTGAATGCCGTTGTTGGCACCCCGTCAATGGTAATGTAAATTTCAGAGGAAGTTGCAAAACCAGGACTGAAGTCTTCCCTCGTTCCTGTTTTGAAGGTTACTGTGCTTCCGTCTCCAGTGTACTGATCAAGCACCCTGTAATTGTCACCACTTATTGCAAAAGTTTTTGTTGCAACCACACTGTTGACTGCTGGTGCTGAATTAAATGTTATTGTCTTGTTTTTCACGTTGACTGTGTAGTCGGTTGTTAGTTTTTTAACCACACCATTCACTGAGATTGTAACCGAACCCAGTGTTCCTGGGAAGTCACCTATGCTGAATATTACGGTATTTCCGTCACCTCTGTGATTTTTATTAGATACATATGGCACTCCTCTCGTTGGCGTATCATAAACTTGTATATCCAGTGTGTCAAATAATTGGCCGGGCACTGTCTCTTCTGGAGCGTAGCTGGTGGCTGGTGATAAGAAATCATCACCTTCTAATAGTATGTCGCTTGGTGCTGTTCCTAATGCAGAACCAAAAAGACCACCCTTGACTATTGAATCAAGTGTCCTGTCATCTGTTGGAGTCAGTACCCCATCATCATCGAAAGGTATAAATTCTACCAATGAGCCGGCATCTGGAATAGATGTCAGTGTGAACGCTGTTGTTGATCCATCTCCCCTGAATATCTCACTTCGTTTTTTCCTTGTGCTGTCATCAGATGTAACATACACCATGTACACGTCACTGACTGCTGGGGCCGGTGTTATTGTAAATGTTGCTGTCAATCCATCAGAACCGAATGCTTTTATCCTGGATACCCCGTACGAATCCCATGGGAAATCATACCATTTAGATTGATCCCACCCTTGGTTCTGATCAAAAAGTAATCCTGTTACCATTGTTCCACCATAGTCAACACCTGACATTACCTGTGAAAGTTCGTTACCAGGCATACCTGAGATCGGTGCGTAGAAACCTTTTATCCTGTCTGCCGCTGTCAGTCCAGTTTCGTCACCACGGAACTTGTAAAGATCGTTTTCTCCATCATCAAAGTCTGTTGTCGATGTAAAGGCACTGGTTGCCCTGTACAATTCATTATTGTATCTGATCAGTTGTCCGTATGCGTAGCTAGTAGATGCCGTCCAATCAATCACACTCGATGTGCTTGACACCCTGTCAAATTTAATCGTTGTGTTTATGTCTCTAACAAGATCATTTTTTAAATTTGCATGTGCTATCGCAGTATCTGTTGGCGTTGAACCATCATCCTCACCACCCGTTATCGCCACCTTGGGCGTTGAAGTGTAGTTTGCACCAACACCTATTAAGGTAATTGCTGTTACCTTACCGTTTGATATTTTTGCAGTGGCAGTTGCCGCTGTTGTGATAGGTGTGACATACATTTTATATGTTCCGGATTTATCTGCCAGTGCATGATTAGAAATTTGACTGGTTGGCATATAGAAAGTTCCTGCGTACCCATCAAATGTGTGAGAGTGTGACACACCAGATCCGCCATTCTGCGAATCCCAAATTTTTGCCTGATCTTCACTAGTAAACAAGGGATAATAGTAACCGTAACTGCCTGACGATGCACCACTTGAACTTGTTGCTTGAAGTTGGAATGGTCCTGTCGACCCTGTTGTTCCTCCAAGTATCGTAACTGTTGGTATTTTAGTGTATCCTGAACCACCCTTGCTAACAGTTATTGACGAAACATATTTCTTATGGTAGTTATTCCACATCTGCCATGGGTATTCTGTAAGTTTATTAATATCCCTGCCAACATCAAGCGGTCTAATTTTGCCTAGAGACACATCATAAAATGCCGGACTGTCAAAATCTGTGAACAAACCATCCTGTGTATCTGATGTTGTGTTTCCTAACTTGTATTCTCTCAATTTTGTGTGGAAAGGTTTTACTTCGTTGATGTAGCTCTCTATCCAATCATCTGTACCTAGTGTGTAAGTTTTCCTTTGATCCAATGCTCTGACCGAGTTCTTAGCGTTGATGAACGATGTCTTAAACATCCAATCAACATATAGTTGCTCTGATAATACTCTCCTCAATCCTGTAAAGAAAAGTGTGTTGTATTCCAGTGCGAGATCGCCAACAAACAGATCATCCCTCAGTGCTGTTAAAATTTTTCTTGTTTCTATTACAGGTTCTTGGTCAAAGAAGTTATCATCAAATGTGTCATCTCCGGCAAATCCTGTAGCATCTTGTGTGTAATCGTAAAGTTTAGTTGATATCCTAATTGTTCCATTCTCTGTTCCCACATTTGCCCAACCTGTAGCAGTCTTCATGAACAGTTTCCATCCACCTGTGTCTGCACTGGTTACCTTAACATGTTTTCCTATGTCCATTATTAATGTATCTAACTGATATTCGAAAGTTACCTGTTTGTCAATTTTTGTATTTTCGCTGTGTAGCATTCCGTGTATGGCAGGATCGGTGCCGTACCAGTCTGTGTAACTCCAGTATGATGACGTATTGTAAGTCTGTAGTTGTGTCCTTGTGAATTCTGTTCCGTCCCAGGTATATATTGCCCAGTATCCGTTAGACGTTTCGTCTGCTTTGACCAGATATCTAACTGATCCCGAAATATCGCCTGTGTTTATGTAAGTTAGTTCTGCATATGTGTCTGCAGTCTCGTCCCATTCAAGACTCTGGCTTGTTGGCTCTGGATCTTTTGCATCTAGGTTAGTAAAGCTAGTCTGTCCTACAAGTTGACGTTTGATCAATACTGAGTTAGCATAATCAATTATCTCTTTTAATGCCGAAAATCTATTCACATACCAACTCTGTCTCGGTCTTATACTGTTTCCGTATCTTTCGTTCACGGGCAATTCTGTGTCAGGAACTTTATCACCTGAACTGTTTTGTCCCACTAGTGAATCCCACCAACGTGACTCTATCTGATGTCCTGGTCTGTAATCTTTATCACCTTCTTTGGCCAGCTTCCATACCGAGTGTGCATCTCCGTCAAACGTGTTGGTCCTGACGTCAACGTTTAACACTATGTCATCCTTGGATAGGTTTCCTACATTATTCAGTAGTAAGCTGTTGGTGCCTGTCACAGCATAATACTTCATTCCTGATCTTTCCGGGTTTGCAATCAAATTAGCCACATATGCAGTTGTGTTCTTTCTTTTAACAACACTGTTTGTTGGCATTGTTGATTTATTTTTGACCCAGTAATAGTAATAATTTACAAGGGTGTCCAATTTGGAATTGTATCGTTGAATTACAGTGTACTGCGAATCATCTATGTGTAACGGTGTTCCTGATAAATTCCCGCTATTGCCTTCTTGTGTTCCTATCAATGTGTTCCATTGACTTGGTAACAGTCTTGATTCTGTCCACTCATATATGTCTATGCTGGAGCCTGGGAAAAGTTTACCCCAGTTGTTTGTTTTAAATTCTTGATCTCCTTGCTCGTACCATGTCCATTTGACTGCTGACAGATCCCACCATACCTCACCTAGATGTTCTGTTCCCCATGGAGTTTTAGTATTAGCATTTGAACCTGTGTTGTAGACTGCCGGATCCCAGGTTGTTTTAATGTTGATCTCTCTATCTGCAACTCCTAATATCCTGCCCTTGACTGGATCATGCAAGTCATAGTAGTCTCTTACCTGTTTAGTCTTATTGTTGAAATCAAATACCTGTCCAAGTTTGTCTGTGTCTATTAGTGCTGTTTCTGATGCTATGTTCTTCCATGCATACTCCCCATCCACTGATAGGTCAAATACTGCCATTGTCCCGTCATTGAGCAATCCAGTGTTACCTTCATCCTGTGGTGCACCAATAATAACAGCGGTGTCAATTATACAAACACCTTTTCCAAAATCATCATCAGTCGAAACGCTGTCGGTCACTAGCTTGTCATCTATCACAAAATGTGAGTTGTACATAGTGGCTGTGTATGCCGCTCCTGAGCCTGTGTTCAGATCACTGATCGTTGTGTCTTGTAGGTCAAATGTTGTTGCGCCTGCATCTACTTTCATTTCTCTAGGTGTTGATGCCTGTTCCGCACCTATCACTAATCTAGTTCCATTATCGCTTATGTCGAGACTCGTACCAAACTTCATGTTTGATTTGGAGTCCGGTGCTTTTATCGTTTGTTGTAATGTGTATGTGTTTGTTGACCCATCAGCATTCCATTTGTAGTAGTAAGCCGCACCTGCATTTGGTTGTGTAGTTGAATCATCAGTTCCGTCCACTCCCGGGGAACCAACTATTAGTATATCCCCATCATGAGTCATTGTTATCGATTCACCAAATGCTGTGTTCAGCGATGATCCGTCTTCACTTATACCCGTTAATGTCTGTGCAAGAGTGAATGCGTGTTGTGTGCTGTCGTCATTTGCTTGTGACGTTCTCACATATATCTCTACGTTTCCTGCTTGTCCTGGAGACAGTGAGCTCACTGCCAGTATGTCACCGGTGTCGTTAGCTTCCAGCCTGTGCCCAAATCGCTTTCCTTGTCCCGGATTGCTTGACGTTAAAGTTAGGCAATTGGTCCATGTATCATATGTTGACAAGTCTGCACCTATTCCCCATTCGTACATGTAAATCTGTCCTGTATCTGATGAATACCCTGGTGCCCCAACAAACAGATACTTCACTGGCGTAGACCTTTCCGAGCTCGCACCCGGTTCTGAAATCTTGTGAGACCATCCAAAGTTCTGTGCCTGTGACGAATCTGTTGTCGAACCATCTAAAGGCGGTGTAATTGTGTTGAGTACTGAATATCTAAATGTTGTTGGCTCCCATACATAAATTTTTACTAGTCCGTTGTCGCTGTATCTTGTGCTACCATCCGAGCTTATAGCATTGGCATATGGTGCACCTGCTACAATAAAGTTCTCATCTGTACTCATCGACAGTGAATCACCCAATCTACTAGTAGCATCATCATTCTCGGTCATCGCTTGTACCGACTGAGAACTTAACACTGCGCCTGGTTCCGTGCTTGAACGGAATAGGAAGTGTACTTCGCCCTGTCCTTTCCCTGGTGCCGAAACAACTACTGTCCTTCCGTCGTTCCTTGCCAGTACCCTGTGTCCGAAATTTTGATCAGATGTTGAAATATCTGTTGATTGTACAATGGTCGACACATACGGATTTTGTTTCTCATAGACCTGCCATAGTCCCGAACTGTCGGTGTCTACAAATACCTTATCCCCAGGTTTCGATATAGTATCATCCTTGTCATTGTAGTCAACATAGTTGATCAGATCATTTACGTTGTTCATAGAATCTAATCTCACTGATATAAATTTATAAATGTTTCCATAGCTGTCCGCTGTTGATCCGTCTTCCAATGTTGGAATGAATGCTGTGTTTCCTACGTAATCTACTATCAAAGTCTTGTGATCCGAAACGCTTGACACCTGGTATACCCCGTTCAGTGTTGGTTCCTCACTGTTTGTGATCGCAAAGTAATCAGCAAGTGCAGTTGGCGTCTCTGCTGTCAATCCGTGTGACCCTGTAAAAGTCATCTCTAACTGTGTGATTCCGTTAAGTGTTCTCAGTTCGGCTATTTTAATCTTGGCATTAGTAACCCTAACAACGTCCCAATCTTTGTTGCTCTTGTTTGCCACCCATATAAGATCGTTTGCCGTTATGTTGTTTACATCAAGGTTAATAAGATCTGTAATGTTGAAAGCCGTGTGCTGTACCTGAGTTATCTGTGGATATCCTGCTGTCTTGTAGACCTGTGCATAGTCTCTGTCCGTCCCTACTTTTGTGTAATCCAATCTAGCGAAGGTAGTAGAGGACGTGTACTCCACAGGCTTATTATACAGCTTGTCTGAGCTAACATACAGTGATCTCGAAAACTCTCGAGTTTCATTCGTTGTGTCAAACAGTTCAAAACTTTGTGGATTTGCAGATACTTCATCGTCCTTCAATAAAATTTGTATGCTTTCGATAGAATCAGTGTTTCCAAATCTCCCTGTCCTAATCATCCATTCTGGATATAATTCAAGACTGATGTCTTCTCCCTCGTATTGAGCTTTTAAAATTTGATCTATTGCATTCTGCGTTCCTTTCTCCCTAATGTATCCTTGATAAAATTTGTATTGTGAAACATCATTAACAAAAAGATTTTCAAGGTAGTCTCTTGATTGATAACCGATCAATCTTTGTGCCAGTTGTTGCTGTGACTCGTCAAAGTTGTTTGTTTCCAAGTTATAAAAATCATTGAACTGTGAAATTTTATATTCAAAGTTTGGGATCAGTTGTGGTGCCGGTTTCTGATCTTTTAACATCCAGTTTATATTATCGAATTTTGTTGTTGAATTATGATTTACTTTTGCAACATAGAATCTTCCTTGATACTCTACTGAATCCCCAATAGTGTAATCAGTATTGGCCAACCAATAAGTTACCTCTGCGGCATCAAACACAAAGCCCGGTGCATAATAGTCTCCGTTCCATCCGGAAGTTTTCCATCCAACTAACTTTAGTCTCTGCTGTCTGAATCCTGTATATGGATCAAATATTATGTCTGAGAACACTGTGGTATTATCAAATAATAGTACGTGTTCTTTCTGTACTGTATTCAATGCTATGTTGTACAATCCTACACTGTCTGACTTAATTCCTAACTCAAATGTTTTGCCTATACGTTTTGTTGATATCTCCCTTATATCTATCTTTCTTCCACCTGCGTCCAGTAACGAATAGTCTCCTGATAGGTTTCTTAATTTCCCAACAATCGAGTTGTTTGTATCTAGTTCAAAACCGTCAGCGGCCGGTGAGACTGTGACTGCACTTCCCGGTGCCCATTCCTGTGTAGTCCAGAACAGGAACTCCCTGACTGCGTTTGCCCAGTTAAGCGTCTCTTTCAGTTCCGTTGAAAATTTATTAAATTTAAACCCTTGATCTTCTAACCAGTGTCCGTAACCAAAAAGAAAATCTACAACATCTTGTATAGTGTTGAATACATATCCATAAGGTATAGTCTGTGTAGTTTCTTGGAAAGATGCATATTGTTTGACCGCTGTCGCTCCTGCTACCGAGACTGCTGAGTGTGTAGTTGTCTTGACAGGATAGTTAAATTTAAAATATGGTTTTGTTGTTGAGTATCCTAGTACCTTGTAGCCACCTAAAAGCGTGGAGCCATCTGTACCGGTATCTGTGTTCTTCTCTATCAACACACCCGAGTATTGGAAACTTTCAACGGGATTCGATGTCCTGAATAATATCTTGTAGTTCTCATCGGGTATGATCTTACTGCCCGATGTTGAACCCGGTGATACCGAATCAGTTAATACTTTTAAATTTGCCTTGTCTGTGAAGCCACCTAGTTTGTATGCTAACTGTATTGATAATTTTTTCATCTTTTTGTAATAGAAACTTGCTGTATCTAGATTACGTGATACTAGATAGTTGACCACAAACGGTTGATATCCTGCTGTTTGATATCTAGTTGTTACCCCTGTGTTATTATCGGTTATAGTTTCTAGATGGTACTTGCTTGTGGATAATTGTTGTCTTATTCCTGTATCTTTGTATATTCTGTTCCCGCTTATGTTTGTTGTAAGCCTAGAAGTGTCTAAAAAATCTGAAAAGAACTTGGCCGGTTTTGTCAACGCAAGTGTCTTCATCGCTGTGAAAGGATATGCACTTGATCTTCTCCATGATGTTTCTGCTGGAGCACAATCTCCAAATTTCCAAGAAGCCTGTCTACCTGGTATGTCAAAGTTGTCTACAAGTCCCGCCGCAAGTGGATCTAGTAAGTTACCCGATGCATCAACTGGTATATAATTCTTAAGCTCTGGTTTACCATATCTTCCTGTCGCTGTTACAATAGCAGTCCAAAGTACATCATTTGCCGATGTGTAAGGTGCCGGACCATACAGTGTTTCCCAATTTGTTGGCTTCTCTGAATGTCCCAACATCTCCCATGGTCTCACGTGCGGAGCATCTGTGTCATAGAAGTAGTTGTATATTCCTCTCCAGTATCCCGGAAGAGTTTGACCATTCAACCTGTCAGTGCTTCTTGCATAGTTGTATGTGAACGGAGATCCTTCTACAAAACTTTTGTTGTTAATATACTGCACACTATTTCTGCCTGCCCATGTGTAGAAATCTGATGCCATGACATCAGTTGCTTCTTGTAATGTATATTCAGTTGGAGTAAATGCACTCGGTGTCACATCATTTATGTCCAACAATGTGGAGTCGTATGCAATCTTACAGTTATTGTAAATTCTTTTCTCAAGTTCAAGTATTAAATTATCCCTCTCGTCACCGTATGCTTTTATAATCGAACCGTCGTGCTTCCTAATAACTGCTGTGTCAGTTATGTAAGTCGTGTCTGTGAAGGATTCCGGTTTGAATGTTGGATACATTCCAAGTTTGGTTGGCGATGTTGGCATGTAACTGCCTGTAGTATCTGCATAATCCTTAATCGTTACTTTGTCGCCTGCGGCAAGTGTGGCCGTTATAGTGACACTGTCGTCTATTGTGCTAAAAGTATATTCCGTACCTAAAATTAACTGTACGTCATTAACATAGACATAAACTGCTCTATTACTTGCTGTTGTGATGTCGTGTTGCAAGTCCAATGCGTAATCCGTTTGCAAACTTCCTAGCACTGTATAATTTCTTATTGAAACATTTTCTCCCCAACCTATCATGTCTTCATAATAGAACGGGAAAGTACTATTTCTTCCCGGTGTAATTGCAGTTATTATCTCGTCAACTCTGTCTGCAACCACTCCCTCATATGCTGTTTCCACTGCATGTGTCAAGAATGCGTTGTACCATTTTTCGTATTCCAGGTTCACATAATCAATCGCTGATATTACGTTAGCTTCTTGATCAATAAGACCAAAAACTGCCGGTGCTAGAGAGCTTTCGTGTTGATGTATACTACCGCCTTTTAATCTTGCACTTGACCTGTCTCTAAGATTTGATACCCCTGGTATGGCTCCTGTTACATCTTGATTCTTGTCAAAAATATCTCTTACATGTCCTAGTATCTGTCCATACGTAAATGTTCCTAATTGCTGGTTTAAAGCATTGTGTGAAAGATTTTCAGGTACTTCGTATATGCCTTTGTTGGGAACTTTATCAGCACTACTGTGTCCAGCCATACGTATCTGGTCATTAACGTTCAGCTCTTCAACAAATTTTATGTACTTGTTCGTTGAACCATTAACAAGTGTGTAATCTGTTGCTAGTGTTTTTCTGGTTCCGTTCACAGAGACAGAAATTTCTAAATCTGTTAGTGTAGCTGTACTTTTGTAGAAGTCTATCGGAAACAGTTTCTTCTCTGTCTTGTCCACAATCAAAGTCCTTATGACTCGCTGTTTGCTTTCCACTGTCCTTTTTATCCAAGCACTTCTCGAGTTGTGTGTTTCCCTAGATGTTGTGTAATGAAGATGTCCTTCTGCTAAATTTTTAGTAACTGTGCTGGATCCAGACTTGTGTGTGAACGTACCCGACGTGTGATCCGAATCAAACACAATGTCACCAATATTGTTTATAGTGTTGTATTTTACTTTTATGCCCAGCACGGTATCTGTTGTTGCCGTGTCTGATGTTGCAAATTCAAAAACTTTTGCTCCTACGAAGGTTGATCCAGGATACAGTGTCGCATCACTAAAACTTGTGTGCGTGTCGTCCCACATGCCAAACAACGGCTGTTGATTCACTTTTGTCTTTTGCTGTGCCTCTACCCAACTTGCAGTTGCAAGATTATAGTAGTAAGTCTTACCTGTGTTCAGAGTTCCAAATTCTATAAAAACACTGTCATTGTCAGCGGGAGTACTGTCTGATTCCGGAGTGAGTGCTATCACCTGTGTGCTGTCACCTGCTGTTGCGAAGTTAATTTTGTATATCCTGCCGTTTACCGTGGGGTCAGTGTCCGCCGCAAATATAATCCTCATTCCGTCAGCAAGTGTAAGTCCGTCAACTATGTAACCGGTCTGTTGGACAACATTACTGAAGGCATCTTTTGTAATTGTGTCAAACAGTGTCACTGATTTCTTTGCTACCGTGCCATGGTTGTAAAGTGCAAGTCCTGAGTCAAATTCTATGATCGGTCTCTTGGCCCTATCACCCTCGTCCAGTGATGGGGTATATCCATTTACCCTGCCTGTCTCTTCTATTACTGATTTGTGAAACCATCTGTTGTATCTGGACCATGCATTTTGATCTCGAGAATCTCTTTTGATTGTTATGTAATCCTGAGCTACAGGAGTAAAGAATGATTTTGCATAAGGTCTGGTATCATATGCAACTGAATCGTAAGCCACTGTGCTTTCTTTGGAATAACTTCCGGGTGCTATTAGATCATCAACATCGGTCAGTGTTATCGACTCCCCAACTCCCTCCACGTAATATTCCTTTGTTAGGTATGGTGAGCCCGTAATTAATTTATCTGTGGTGAATTTTATTTTCATGCCATTGGACAAATCTAATGTTTTCAGGCCATAATTCTTAACTCCCACTATCTCGTCTGCTGGATCTATGTTTACTAGTGTTGTAATATCTCTGATCTGTATTATACCGTACATGGCATCATGATTGCCACACTGATAATACAAAGTGCTTGGGATTGTACCTGTTGTTGGGACTGTGAATGTCACTATTCCGTCATCAGCACCGTTGTTAGTAACTCCGGTTGTATATAGTGTGGATGATGATCCATCTGCCGCCACCTGGCTCTTGTATGGCTCAGTCATTATGTAGAAAGGATGCCCTTTTGCGTTTACATTAAATTTGTATGTGTTTCCCCTGTACAATTTTATTATGGGATTGTTTTCTCCCGGTCTGTGACCAAAATTATATGCACCCTTGGCAAGATTCTTCACATCATATTCTGCTACTGCTGATGGTCCTACGGAATCTATCTCTATTGCATTTACACCTTCCGATATCCAGTAGTACTCTCTGTAATTGATCAGCTTGTCGTAATCTATTGCAGGATTCCAACTGTAGACAGTCTCCTTGTTCAGCCTGTCATGATTGTCCACTTTGCCACCAAAATACTTGATCTGATTAATGTAGTCATCGTATGTTCCTGTGAACTTAATCTGATCTTCGGGATTTATGGAAGTCGTATCTCTGTCAGTGTACGTCACAGCAGGTTCCATCTGGTATGCCATCCTGTCCCTACTGGTTGCATTTAGGTATGTATCATTTGGTTGTCTAGTGTAGGCATCCTTTCTACCAATGTAACCATCTAATCTTTCTAGTGCGCCTTTCTGTACCAAAGGATCCAACGTGCTGGCTAGAAATCTTTGATTGGCATCTGTTCTGTAGAATGCAGGTAGGTGCTGTACAGTTCTCCTGTACTCGTTGTTGCCTTGCTTGACAACCTCGTTGTTTGTTAATGAGTTTGTTGTGTTATCGGCCATTAGTATCCTGATCCACTACTGCCGGAACTTGAACTTGATCCCGAACTTGTTGTAGTAGAGCCTGACACTGCTGATCCTGTTGTGGTGTTTGTTGTGGCAGTTGATGTTGATGTAACCACTGTACCGGATACCGCCAATTGGTTGGCTCCTAGTGCAGTTATGATTGAAACATCATCAACGGTGGCCCCACTGATAAAAATCTCGTCTGCCGCGGAATTGATCTGGAAAAGAGACCCAAAGCTCTGTCCTGATTGATTTGGCACAATAACCGCTGTCAGTAAGTCTGGAGCAAGTTGGTTGTGTATGTAAGCGGCTAATTCTGTAAAGTAAAATGCATCTCCAAAATCCCAGTTGTCTAGTGCAAAGAATTCGTTTATTGCGGCAATTACTCTTGTCTTGATCACAGCGTCTGTGACATTTGTTTTTTTATTCTTAACAACTTTAAAAGTTGCTTGTAATTCTTCATCAGCATTTGATCCAAAAAGTATTTTATATTTCACTGGATGGTATATAATCTGATCTGACAGCGATTTCAAAGGGTTAAGTGTTCCGGAGTAATTAATTCTCAATTGATCCGATGTTGCTTCTAAAGGTTTTGTACCTCCGTCTTGTAACCAAACTCTAAATAAGTTGTCGTATGTTCTCTCCAACAAGTAAACATCCACAATGTTCGAAACACTAGGATCTATCCTAGTGTCCTGTCCTGCATGGTGTTTGTATTGGAAACTGATAGAACTTCTGCCTCTTCTTGCTATGTAATCTGTTGTGGTTGTCAATGTGTTTGTAGTTGAACTATACGTTTTAACAACATCCTCGTCAGCATCATAGAAATAAAAGAACTGACCGTCTGTGTATGTTGTGCTAGAAAGTGTGATATCTGATTCGTTTTTTGAAACTAAAAAATTTGTTGCGGCATAAGGTCTGTATCTCTCTATCGTGTCATAAGATATGTACTTCTCAAAGAATACGAATTTAGTTGTCGGGGAAGTGTCCGGTTCAATTATTATGTCAAACAGTTCCGGATTGTCTACTACACCGTCATCGTCGTCGTCAACGAAACCAACCTTAACTTTTCTGTTGTCCTGGAAGCCGTCTACTTCTGTCACAGTGTCCACGACCTGCCACGATATCGGATAACCAATCGAATTGCCAGTTGAAACAATAGAGTTAGTCTTTAAAATTTTCACAGTATCTTTAACACTCTTTCCTGATTTGTAGTCGTAAATTTTTTCTTCAGCATCATAATGAAACTTGTTCTGTGCTTCTGACTCAAATATGTAATCTAGTTTTCTATATGTTACCGTGTATGTGTTTCCGTTATTCGTTAATTTAAACCACCAACTGGCATCTAGATTAGTCCCCGACGTGTCACCTTGCCTTGCTGTGTCAAAAACTGTGCCGGTGCTTAAATTTGTTGATGTGATGACCTTCCATTCCTCAGAATCTTGATCATACCTCAAACCAAACTCCTCATATTCCACGATCCTGTTGATCAGGTCTGCTTCAAGAGTTGCTGAGAATGATGTTGTGAATGCTGGGATCACTGCATTGATCACTGATCCATTTGGTATTATGTCATTGAGTGTTATTGGTCCTGTACCGTCTTCAAGATTTCCCACACCTGCATTGGCACCGTCTAACACAACTGCACCTATCTTGGCCCATGCCCTGTCTTCTGCTTCGCTTGTACCTGCTGTTACTAAAGTGTTATTAAAAAATTCCCTAGTGTCTGGTGATGTGAATTTGACCAGTGAACCAACTTTTGCAAATTTTAAGTTTGACGTTGCAGAATCTCCAACAACCAATGCTCCGCCCGATGTGAAATATCCTGTGTTGGTATTTGTCCCTGTTGTGGTCGAGTTCCATGTCGCACTCAGACTGCTTAAATCTTTTGGAGCATATTTCAAATAATAAAAGTGTCTTGCATATGCTTCTTTTAATTTTGACTCAACTGATGTGTCTATGATTGATTGTATTTCTGTTTTGTTGTTGAAGTTGAAGGTAAACTTCTGTGTGCTTTCTTCTCTGTATAACATTCCATCTTCGGCAAATACATTCACGTTTGAGTACGCACCGGTCGGATCTAGTATCTCTTTTGCTCTTGAAATTCCCGACGCTGTTCTGTTTACTGACCTCACCTTGACTATTTCTTGTGATGCTGAAAGAGGTACCACTTGATAGTCCTCAGCAGTAATCATTCTGTTTTGTGAATAGTAAACCTGTCCTGCTTTCTCTTTGATGGAAGCACTTGACTCTGTTGCGGCGCTGTTGTAAACTGATGACTTCAATCCCATGGTCAATGTCAGTGTCTGTTGTGCACCGTTGGCATCTACATACGGTACTGCAACCTGTACATTCTGTATATCCGCTGGTTGAATAGCAATCTTGGCATTGTCGCTAACTCTGTAATATGTTCTAAAAGATCCTAACGGAACATTTGAAAAATTCCCATCTCCAAAAACGAAGTCAACCCCATCATCAACCTTTGTTACAACGTTGTATATGTTTCTTTCTGATTTTGATAAAGAATTATATATTGCATTATTGCCTGACAGTGATGGTACTTTTGTCCATTTTTGTGATAGCTGACCAAATTGGTCCAATTTGTACAACCATACATCACTATCGTTAACGTTAGTAGCCGATAATGGATACACATAGTTTGTTATAGATGAATCTATATTAAATTCTGTTTGTTTTATTTTACCTTGCTTGAAAAGAAAAAAGAATCCTGTGTTGTTCGAACTGTCGCCGGATCCGTCTGTCCTGTATGTGTATGTCAATCCCGATCCCGGTATTGGGTCTGACTCATATATATTTTCCGAATCATTTATAGTGCTTGGTACTACCTCAAACTGTCTAGAAACTCCGCCCACTGATTTCACAAAATCAAACATAGGAAGATCAGACTGGAGTGAACTTAATGTGTACACCTCTGTTGATATCCCGCCAATCTTTCCCGACTCTCTCGGACTACCAAATAATTGTCCTGTCTGATTAGCCGCGTTCAGTATTGCTGTGAACTGTTCTCTGTAATTTGAATTTGCACTGTCGTTCCAAACTATCGTGCTGTTTGATAAATTTGTTCCTGACGAATCTCTAACGTTTTGTGTTGTAGTTATAGCATCAACTTTTAAAAGTCCTGTTGCCGGTTTGTTTCTCTTTGCATTGTAATTAATCAGTCTCGCTAATCTCAGTACAGAGTTTCTTCTCTCGGCAGTTTCTAGGAAGTTTTCTCTTGCGTTTAGATCTACCCTAAAAGAAAGTGCTTGAGCAACATAGGCAATTAGATCTATAAGTGCAACGTACTCTGAGCTTTCAACATAGTCATTAAAATCGTCTGGGTAGTTTTCCTTGAGATATGCCACCATGGTCCTTCGAAGTGTCTCGAAGTCATAGCTCTTGAAATCTGCCTGCTGGAATGATTGGTATATCTTCCTCCAATCTTCGGCAACTAGTAATCTGTTTTGTCTGTCTGTTGTGGCCATAATGTATCAATGTGTTAACAACGATATTTATGTGTTAGGAAATGTGCGTACTTTAAGATAGGCGCAACAGCGAGTTCTCATCAAAGTTAAACTTCAATTTTTCGGTGATGTTCAAGGGAACATATGTTATAGTTGCCTGTATTGCTATGCCCTTATCAGCTTCTGTCACTAGTATTTCCTCTGTGGATATACGTGGATCTGCATTGAGATTTGCTGTAATATCTTCAACAATAGCATCTTTGAGAGCTTCTGTGAACGGTTCAAATATGGCATCATATATTATAGTGCCAAATTCCGGGTTCTCCACCCTTTCTCCCTTACGTATGCTCAATCTGTTTATGAGATCTTGCTTGGCCACTTCAAAATCATACAACTTAAAATTCTTCTTGTCTGCTCTAGAACTGAATCCTTTAAAGGTTACTGAATTGCCTGTATTTGTTGTGTCTTCTCCGTATGCCATTAGTTTAATCTCCTAAATTCAACATCCACTTTGCTGTAATCTACCATGTAGAAACCTGTGTCTGTCATTTCTCTTGCCCATGGAACTTCCTGTGCCATTACACCTTCAAACGTTCCGTCTAGCTGTTTGTATTTAAACGAATATATGTTGATGCCCGAGGGTGACTTGCCAACTAATTTTATGTCTTCTTTCAGTCTAACATCACTAAAAAATCCTCCACCTGAGAAGAACCCGCTTATGGCCGTTACTGCTGTCTTGGCATATGAGCCAACTGATGTTACTAGACTAGAAAAACCAGATGGGTTATATCGACCAGGTCCGCCTCCCTGTCCTGCGGAGAAGAAGCCTTTTGCTCTATTCACTATACTTGATACCTGTGATACATTCGTAATGTTTCCTGCTAGAACATTCTTGTACACGTTTGTCACTGTGCTCACATTGTTTGCTATTGATCCAATGTTCCCAATATCTAAATTCCCTGTAATACCCTGTACAGAACTTAGAACTTTTCCTAGGTCTGCTCCACCTCCCTTTAACGAATACAACTGTCCGGCGGCATTAGCAAAAACGTTGTCCTTGAACAACTGCACTGCACCGTTACCGGATATGCTCTCTATCACTTGATTACTCAACTGTTTTGTTAGATTATTCTTAACACTACTGATTGAATCACTGAGATTAATATTCTGTAACTTGTTGGATATGCTTTCTATCTCTTTAAATTTTCCTTTGGACTGATTTATGATGTTAAAAGATTTGTCATATTTGTTTCCAAAATTTGTCACCAACTCACGTGCCTTGGTTGCACTTGTTGATGTTCCCATTTTATCTTTGAGATATCTTTCAGCATCTGCTTGGAACTGGCCAAGTCTTATACTCTCAATAGAAGAAATCCTGTTCTTCTGTTCCATGTACTCCACCGTGCCTGGTGTGCTGGAAAGCCTGTACCACTGTTTGGTGTCCAAACGATCACCTAGTGGATCCGAGCTTGGTAGGTGTCCTTCCGAAGTGAATGATTGGAATCTCGGCATTGGTTCGTGCGTTACAAATCTATGAACCGTTGTCTTTGTTTTCTTTGTGAACGACTGTAAAATTTGTCCTAGTGGTTTTCCGGCTAGCTCTACGTCTCCTTCGTCCCTTGGTGTCATTCCCACTTTGTCTGTTGTCAACCATCCTGGACCCCATGTTGGACTTGCACCGGTTGAGTTCATATGCACCTGTGCCCCTGCTAGGTGTATCTGTCCGCCTGCTCCATGCAGTTGTGTTCCTGGCGTAAATGATGTAAGACCATCCCTTGCAAAGTCCCTTATTGATCCTGCCTGTGAACTATTGAATATTCCCTTTTCTCCTAGGTTGAACATGGCCGAGGCCGACTGCACCATGTCTGTCTCCGCACTCATCCTTATGGATCCTGCGGCGTGCATGTTTATGTTGGCATCACTGTGTAGGTTGAAGTCACCTTGTGTCCTCATGTTTATTCCGCCCACACCAGAGTAGATGTCTATCTTGCCGTCCTTGTTCATCTCTATCCATGCGTTACCCGAAGCATTGGCTATGTAGATAACACCTTGTGTGTCGTGCATTAACAGTTGGTGTCCCGATGACGTCCTCAATCTTGTCATTTGGTTTGATCCATCTGTTGCACCATCATCCATGACGAAACTGTGCCCTGGATTCCTGTCTGGTCTCACTGGGGTGTTTCCTACACCTATGTTCAATGTCCTTGAATCGGCTCGCACTGCTCCCGGGGTACTCATCCCAAAAACTCTGCTTGGTGATTCTCTTCTCGCTGACGATGTTGTTGTTCCTCTCACGTTGTCTTGTACCAACCCCTGTTTCTGTAGCTGTTCTGATAGAATATCGTTCACAGGATATTTCCAAGCATCTACATTTTTTCCTGTTTCACCGTCCTGATACATCAACATGTTTTTCTCGCCGGCCGGAACTTGATCCGTTCCATATAATTCTTGTTTGTTCTGACTGAAATCTGTTCCGTCTGCTCCCACTCTGGTGTTTGTCGTGGCACCATGTGCCGGTATCGATTGATTCACAAATGGTTGTTGCACACATCCTATCCAGAACGCAGTGCCCTGTGCCTTTTCACCTTTTGCAAATATAACCAACACCTCTGTGTCTATGTCAGGTGGTACTGCCCACATACCATAGGCATGTTGTGTCTCCTTGTAGTTGTACGGATCAGTCTTTGATACTGATTTAATGCTCTTAGCACCATAGAAAGGTGACAGATACTGACACCAGGTTATCTGGTTCGGTGATGGATCTGTGGTGTTGGTCAGTGATGGAATATTCACTCCCAGTCTTCCCATCCTTTGAGGGTCAACAACTACCTTTACCGTTGCTATGTAAGGGCCTGGATCACTGTCAATAAATCTCTCATTGAAACTTTTCTGGTTGTCCTGTGAATCTGTGAATCCTTGTGAACTTCTATATATTGCCATACTATAATTTATGCCGACGTATCTAAGGGATTACTATTAATATATTCTTCAACAGTATTAAGAGTTCCCGATGCTTTGTCTTTCCTCTTTTTCAGTTGTTCTGCTTCTGATATTTCTTCCAACCCTTTGACTGCCGAATCTACCAGAATAGGTGCAAGTCCTTTTCCTTGTTGATTATTGAATCTGGTGCAGTACAATACCTGTGTGAACTGGCCATTGTCAAACTTGGACTCTACCTTGTTGACCTCATACAGGCCGTTGAAGAAAAGATTCTCCTCGTAGTGTTTTGCTGTGAACATTGTTCCTTCCTTTTCGTCTATGTCATCCGGTACCCTGTAAGTCAAACTCAGTAGCGGTGTGGACTGATCTGCATTGAAACTTTCAAAAGATTTATTGTACGTAGAGTTTTTACCCCCTACCTGAGAAATCCTATTCTGGTGTATGGGGACATACATGTCCTGGCAGATGTATGCGGGATCTCCCAGTATTTCCAACTCTATCCTCAGCATATCTGATTGTGGATTGGTCAGGTAATCATAAAACTGCTGTGACTTGGGTGTCTCCCGGGTGACCACTGACAGGGCACTCCTGCCTTTTATTGTTGATGGGTACTGCCTCATTGGCAAGTTTGGTTCTGGTTGATCATTATTATTTCCCTCCGCACCAAAAACTTCCTTGATCGTTTCTGCTATGTGTGTGAACAACCCAGTTTCTGCTGTTGACTTGTCCTCTGCCGATCTTACGTTCCTGTGGAAATAGGCCGCCTTGTAGTGTATTCGTATGTTCTGTACATCTGTGTTTTCGCCTGTGTAGATGTAGTTGTATTCCTTGTCCACTTTCTTGCTCCAGTCCACATTACCTATGCTCACTCCCGGTGCGATCAGTTTGAGCACGTGTATCTTGTATGGCACGGCCATGTAAATTATCTTCTTGGGGTGCATCTTGGTCACCCTGTCTAGCCTGCTGGTGTCTGTTTCCACGGTGGTCTTGATCTTGAACCAATTAACAAACTGGTCCTGTTTGAGATACGCTGATATCTCTCCACTTTTGATAATGTCACTCACTGTCGTCTCGCTCTTGAGCCTGTCCTCTGTGACACCTGCACCTCTGAGGTAACTGGTCCAGAAATTTTCCACCAGCTTCTGATATCCGTAACTGTTACGTATGGCATCCTCAAAAAATTTAGTCAGTGCTGTGGTAGTTACTGCTTCCCCTGAGGAAGATTTCAATTCGGGTTTTTGGCCTGAATCTTCAACATTAGCTAACAGGAATTCGTCTAGGCTCTCTACATCTGCAACTTGAGCTTCCTGGTTCGTGGAGCTTGTTTGACCTTTGTATTTCTGTCCATTTATTCTAACCTCAGAATGTATTCTAAATTCATACTCGTCTGCAAACTCTCTTTTCTTCTGATCGATTTCTTTCTTCATGTCTTCCGCTAACGCTTTCATGGCGGCAACTGTCCATTCATCTGCATTATTTGATGCTAGTGGCATGCTGGCCCTTGGGAACTTAAATCTGTCATCGTATGCGAGATCCGTGTAGGGCACCGCAATCGCTGTGTACACTGCCCCTGCCTGGTTCACGTCAAACTCCACCCGGGAAACTATTATGGGTATCTTCCTCACATGGCTCCTGTTGCTTGGGTGATGGACAAATGTGTCGCCCTTTTCGTCAAATCCTTTGAATTCTATTGTCAACAACATCGGAGCATCCTGGTAGTCCAGGTATTTGTTAAGTCTGGCCGCGGCACGTAATTTTTCTATGAACGTGACACCATATGGTTCGTGTAGTTCAAATTCCATCTTGGTGAAGTTACCCAGGTTACGTTCCTCATTGGGGCTACCCGTGGATATCATGTTAACGTTCTCAAAGAATATGTCATGTCCCCTTGTGAGGATGTCAATACTGTCACCGTATTCCTTTTTGAATTGGCCTGCCTCTGCTTCGTTTGCTCTCGAATCAACCGTCGAGGACCCTGTCCTTGTAGAGCTTTTGTTAAAAGAATAACTGGGATCAGAAATATTTGGATCACCTATCCCGCCCGACCTCGCTATCACATCATGCACCGGATCAGTGAGGAATGAGTGTGTTTTCAATTCAATCTCATTCACACCACTCAACGTGAACAGTGTGTTGTATGAGGCGTACCGATGTAGAACATTTTGCCTTGCCTGGCCCCTGAAAGATGTTTCCTGTGCTTCAGATTCAGAAGGGAAAGTTACCCCATCGAAATCATGTCCCGAGACGTTTGTAGTAAAGTCACTTGAAGTCACTCCTTCAAAGTCGTTTTGATTCACGTTCCCGATCTCTCCTTCGAAATCGTTGTTGTTGTATCTTCCTATTGTCTTGTTGAGTTTTTGCCTCGTCCTGGTGACTGATCCCTTTAAGGATCCATCATTATATTTTACCGAAGGTCTTTTTTTATTGCCTGTTTTCCCTGCCATGCTAGACTCCTAGATCTTTGGCTATGTTGGCCGGCTTGGGCAACTGTATCGTGGTTCCTGGCTTGAAGTCGTATATGGGATCTTCTATCTGATCTGGATTCCGTTGTGCGAACACCCACCAAAGTCTCGGTGAGCCGTACAGGTCAAAGGCCAACAGGTCCGGTCTATAAGCGTAAGTTCTTTCTATCGTGTATGTTTGGTCGTCCTGCTCAGAAGTTATCGTCCTAGGTCTAAACACTCCAAGATTGATATCATTCTGCGGTGTTGTGAAATATGGTGATGTAGATGAATACTTTGCCATTAAATAAATCCTATCTCGTTACTGCCTTTGCCGTTTAATTCGCCTTTAACAAATTTTTTCATTGAGAAGTTTTTAATACTTTCTCTAGAGTAGATCGGTGTCACTAGTACCGATATGTTTGACAGTGTTGGTGCCCATGTCATATCATCATCGTTAAGATCAAAATCTTGTATGTTGGCATTGAATGCCTCTGACTGCTTTGTGCTTATGTAATCTATACCTTGTCTCAATTCAACGTTGAACGAGTTCAACACCACAGGTACCTTGTGGAACATGTGATCACCATAGCCTGACAGATGTAGTATTGGTGGTGGATTACCTTTAAGTGCTCCTATCCCGTCTTCCTGTCCAAAGAACATCTTGGTTGCTGTCCTTAGAAAATTAACTGTCGCTACCCAGTGCTTGGCATCGTCTTGATTCTGCACAGGAAACTCCCCAATGATATTCAGCGAGTCTACCTGAGAATTCTGATACGCTTGGAAGGGAAAGTTGCTGTGTGTCTGTGCCAATGGATTATAGTTGGCAGAATGTTGTATCTGCATCATGGGTGTCAATGGCCAAAATATGCCGCCAATCTCTGCTAACGGGTTCAACAACGGATTAGTCTCAAACTCAAAAAACTTCTGTAGGGGTGCTGAATTTGGTACTGTTAGTTTTACACGCCAATCATGTTTATCGGCTCTACCGCTCCAACGAGCAGTGGCGTTCCTTATCCTATCTTGCCCAGAACCAATGCCAGAACCGAACAGTCTACCCAGTGTCCTGTTGAGTATTCCCGCTCCCACGTTCTTTGCTATCTTACCAAGTTTCCCGTATGCCATTATAATGGTTGCTTTCCTTTGTAAATTTCTGTATACTTAAACTATATTTATAGGCACAATTATAGGCACACTTAATTACCCGTACGATACAGATCAACAGACCTGTTTGTGGTCATTTTACATTAACAATATTGGAGAATCATGAAGAGAGTAAAATATCTAAACAACCGAGATCTGTTATTACAGATACATGCCAGTAAAAACACGTACTGTTCGTATGTGGGCCAAGAAGATTCACAGTTTGATCTCATAGTTCCTAACCTCAAAAAGATCAATGCCAGTGCAATAGCAATGGCAAGAAAAGCCAAGGCCAAGAGACTGACCCAGGAAGCATGGGAGACGGCCAAAGATTCGGGGTTGAAGAAAATTAAGTTGGTAGACTACACAGTATCACCTAGAAAAATAGAAAAAACGGATCTTGTATTCAGGGTAATGATGTTTGATCACGTACCACTGGACAGCGAGAGGAAGAAGAATCCCAAGCAAACATCAGATCATCATGCAAAGGTGAACTTCCCACCGTTCCAGCACTACAGATTTGACGGAGCAGGTAAACCACAATGTGTGGGGAAATCACACTGGATAGGTGGAATGGACAACGGACACTTCTCGTGCAACCATGGCAAGATGACCAACACACTGGCCATGATGTACATGAAGTTGTGTGAGAGATACGGAACAAGGGCAAACTGGAGAGGCTACACTTACAATGACGAGATGCAGTCGCAGGCATTGATGCAACTGTCACAGATTGGCTTGCAGTTCGATGAATCAAAATCAGACAATCCATTCGCATACTACACGGCGGCTATAACAAACAGTTTCACAAGGATACTAAACATAGAAAAGAAAAATCAAGCAATCAGAGACGACCTGTTAGAGTACAACAACATGATGCCCAGTTTCACTAGACAGAATGAAAACGACACCAATGCTCCTTCATACAAGAAGAGGATGCTGACTGTACATGGCGACGTGCATCAGGTCAATAAAACCGGGATTGCGAAACTGAATAAGATATTAAAGAAGACTGGAAAAATAGATATGAAATCAGATCTAGATACAGTCAAGTTCAAGAACAAGATAGACATGACCAATCACAAACCAACTGTTAAAAAGAAATGGTAACATATGGCATTCTTTAAAAAAGTCGCTTGTTTCACAGACATACACTTTGGATTGAAAGGAAACTCCAGAGTACACAACGACGACTGTGAAGACTTCATTAACTGGTTCATAGAACAAGCCAAGGCCGAAGGTTGTGAGACCTGCATATTCCTGGGCGACTGGCACCATCACAGATCAGCAACCAACGTTAGCACGATGAACTACACAGTGTCCAACATGGAAAGACTGGGTGCGGCATTTGAGAAAGTTTATGTTATCATGGGCAACCATGATCTTTATTACAGAGAGAAAAGAGAAATCAATTCCATGGAATACATCAGGAACATTCCAAACATACACATTGTAAATGAATGGCTAGTCGAAGATGATGTGGCTATCATTCCGTGGATAGTTGAAGACGAATATAAAAAGATAGAGAAGATGAAACAGAAATACGTGTTTGGACATTTTGAACTTCCGTACTTTAAAATGAATGCCATGGTGGAGATGCCAGATGTTGGCACAATCAAGACAGATCATTTTGCAGGATGTGGTAAGGTATTTTCAGGACACTTCCATAAGAGACAGGTAATGAAAAATGTAACCTATATGGGCAACGCATTTCCGCACAACTATGCAGATGCATGGGACGATGAAAGAGGAATGATGCTATTGACGTATGGCGAAGAACCTAAGTACCTTAACTGGCCAGATATGCCGAGATACAGAACAATCAAGATATCAGACTTGTTAGATGATCCAGAAAAGCACTTGAAACCAAAGATGTACGTCAGGGTAACTCTCGATGTGAAAATATCATACGAAGAAGCAAACTTCATTAGGGAAACATTCATAGACAAATACAAATTGAGAGAACTACAACTGATACCAGAACAAGTGGACAATGCACAACAACCACTTATTGAGGTGCAGAAGTTTGATTCAGTAGATCAAATTGTTATATCACAACTGCAAGGTGTTGATTCAGAAACATATGACAAAAACATACTGACTGCAATTTACAGGGATCTGGATGTTACAAGTTAGTAATAACCTAACAACACACTATGAATAGATCAAAGAAAAAATTCTGGAATATTTTAAAAAGGAATCCAGATAAATTTTGGAACTCACGTATACCAGACAAAGACACTCCCCAGAGTGTATGGGTGGCCGGCTATTGGAGATGGCGTAAAATGATGGATAAAGTAAATGCTGACGATTAAAGAACTTACAGTAAAAAATTTCATGAGCGTGGGTAACCAAGCCCAAGCTATAAATTTCACTGATAAAAATTTAGTATTGGTAATTGGTGAGAACATGGATCTAGGTGGAGATGACGCAGGTGCCAGGAATGGTACAGGCAAGACAACGATCATCAATGCACTGTCGTATGTGTTCTTCGGTGAAGCACTAACAAACATCAGAAGAGATAACCTTGTCAACAAGACCAACGAGAAGGGCATGGTGGTCAGTGTCAAGTTCATAAAAAACAATATCGAGTATACTATTGAGAGGGGTAGAAAGCCCCAGATATTCAAATTCTATGCAAATGATATTGAACAAAATATCGAGAGTAACGAAGCACAAGGTGAGAACAAAGAAACACAATTAGAAATTAACAGGCTAATGGGCATGACACATGCCATGTTCAAAAACATAGTTGCACTGAACACATACACACAACCGTTCCTATCAACTAAACAAGCAGAACAAAGAGAGATCATCGAACAGTTGCTTGGTATAACTTTACTATCTCAAAAAGCAGATCTTTTAAAAGATAAAATGAAAGCCACAAAAACAGAATTAATTGAAGAGAAATTAAAGATTGATACAAGGGTAGCATCTAACGAGAAGATACAAGAAACAATAGAAAGTTTAAAGATAAGATCTAGTGCCTGGCAATCACAGAAAGAGGGAAACATAGTAAGTTTCAAAGAAGCGATTGCAGAGTTAGACAAAGTGGATATCGTAAAAGAATTAGATGCACACAAGAGACTGTCTAAACACAATGAGATGCAGACTGCATTGAGAAGTCTAGAGAAAGAGAAAGCATATCATGAGGATTCGTTGACCAAGGCAGAAAGTACAGTTGGCAAGACTGAGAAGGATCTCGAGTTTGCAGAAGCGGCCAAGTGTCCCACATGTGAACAGGAACTGCACGACGACAAACACGAGCATCTGGTTGGAAAACTTAAAACAACACTGACCGAGTCAAAAGAATATACACAGAAACTTACAGGCAATCTTGCAAAAATACAACAAGATGTGGATGCAATAGGTGACCTGGGTAGCATACCGGACACATATTATGACACAATAGATGAAGCATACAATCACAAAGGTTCATTAAAAGACCTGAACAGACAGCTGGAACAGAATGAAACAAAGGAAGATCCGTATGCAGAACAGGTTGAAGAAATGAAAAAATCTGCAATACAGAAGGTCGATTACGAGGTAGCAAATGATCTGGAAGATTTATTCAGACACCAAGAATTCCTGTACAAACTGCTGACAGCAAAAGATTCATTTATAAGAACAAGGATAATAGAACAAAATTTATCTTACCTGAATCAGCGTCTAGCACACTTCCTTGGCAAGGTTAAACTGCCACACACAGTAACGTTCCAATCAGATCTCACAGTCACTATCGAGGAACTGGGCAGGGAATTAGATTTTGATAATTTGAGCAGAGGTGAAAGAAACAGACTGATATTGAGTCTGAGCTGGGCATTCAGAGATGTTTGGGAAAGCCTTTATCAACAGATCAACTTGTTGTTCATTGACGAATTGGTCGATGCCGGCATGGACATATCAGGTGTTGAGAGCTCAATGGCAGTGTTGAAAGAGATGAGCAGGACGCAACAGAAAAATATTTTCCTAATATCCCACAAGGACGAATTGGTAAGCAGGGTGAATTCCGTATTGAAAGTTGTGAAAGAAAATGGCTTTACAAACTACGCCAATGACGTTGACATTATTGTTTAATATCCCCTAGTAGTTTTCCAATAGAATACAGTTTATTATCTTTATCTTTGACCACATAAAAGAACATCGTTGGTTCAAGACCTAGCTTATTACAAATTTGTTGATTTATTTTTCCATATTTTTCCCATCCGTAGTCCCTGGGTATGTTGTCCATCATGAAAGATCCGCATGC
>ENA-OSJC01000698-OSJC01000698.1-marine-metagenome-genome-assembly--contig:-NODE-698-length-31392-cov-9.308574_pt1 | contig 31392 bp, 35 predicted proteins | sample MGYA00237885_ERZ534234 | MGnify/ENA primary metagenome ERZ534234 (study PRJEB26413, sample SAMN06343907) | marine metagenome | isolation source: coastal waters | place: Atlantic Ocean: West Antarctic... | reverse complement strand
GGATGAATACTACCTGCATAAACTTTCATATTTGATAATTGAACACTTCCTAGTGGTCCTTTTGGAATCATTCTTTTTACAGCCATTCTGATTACTCTATCAGGAAATTTACCTTCTATAATCTGACGGGCAGTTCTGCTTTTGATCCCACCGGGATGGCCAGTATGCCAATAGTATATTTTACCATCTAGTTTTTTGCCTGTAAATTTTACCTTTTCAGCATTTATAATAATTACATGATCTCCACAGTCTGCATGTGGTGTAAAAGATGGTTTATGCTTACCTCTTAAAATCATTGAAACTTTTGAGGCTAGTCTTCCCAGTACAATACCCTCAGCATCTATAAGAACCCATTTCTTATCAACGTCTTCTTTGCGAAGCGATAAAGTTTGTTTGATTATTTTACTTGTAGCCATGCGGATGTATTAGTTGTTTCTAGCATTGTTGTCAATTATTTAAATAAAACAATATCTTGAATGCAAGGTACTATAATACCTAATATTACATAAAAAAATACTTTACTTACCTCTATTATTAAAATAAACATCTTATGTCGATTTGATGCAGCTTGCGGACACTAACAGCTAAGCCATGAAGCCGCCGTATTTATGCGGTTTTTTTTTGCAGAAAATTCGATTACTTTAAATAATATAAAAGGAGATCGAAATGCCTAATAATAAATTTAAACCCAATGAATCAGCTCATCCTGAGACTCTCGCTTTACACGGCGGTGATTACAGGTCTGATCCAACTACTAATTCTGTAGCAGTTCCAATTTATCAAACTACTTCATATCAGTTTAATGATACAGAGCATGCAGCAAATTTGTTTGCTCTAAAAGACTTTGGTAATATTTATTCAAGAATTATGAACCCAACTTTGGATGTTCTTGAAAAAAGGATTGCTGCACTAGAAGGTGGTGTTGGTGCTCTAGCTGTAAGTTCTGGACAATCAGCAACTGCTATCAGTGTTCAAAACTTAGCTCGTTCAGGAGATAATATAGTTTGTTCAACCGATGTATACGGTGGAACATTCAATCTATTTTCTAACACCCTGAAAGATCAAGGTATTGAAGTAAGATTTGCTGATCCAAGTGATCCAGAGAATTTCAGAAAATTAACGGATGATAATACGCGAGCATACTACGGAGAAAGCTTACCTAATCCGAAACTTAAAGTTTTTCCTATCCAGGAGGTTGCTGATATTGGTAAGGAATTTAATATTCCTCTCATAATAGATAATACTTCAGCGCCTGTTATATGTAAGCCAATAAATCATGGTGCAGCAATTGTAGTTCACTCGCTGACTAAATTTATAGGTGGTCATGGCACCTCTATAGGTGGAATTATTGTAGATAGCGGTAAATTTGACTGGGCAAAAGATCCAAAAAGATCTCCAACATTAAATGAACCCGACAATAGTTACCATGGTGCAGTATGGACTGAGGCAACAAAACCACTTGGGCCTATTGCCTACATAATTAGAGCAAGAGTAGTTCTTTTAAGAGATATTGGATCAGCTCTGTCACCATTTAATGCCTTTCAGATTATTCAAGGACTAGAAACTCTAAGTTTAAGAATTGACCGACATTGCGAAAACGCAGCCAAAGTTGCTGATTATTTATCAAGTCATACTAAAGTTGATAAAGTTATCTATGCAGGCAAAGCAGAAGATATTGCAGCAGAAAGAGCTGAAAAATACTTAAATGGCGGCTATGGTGCCTTAATAGGATTTGAAGTTAAATCTGGCAAAGAAGGTGGCCAGAAATTTATTGAAAATCTTAATATGCTCTATCATGTTGCAAATATAGGTGACTCGAGAAGTCTAGCTATCCATCCAGCATCTACAACTCATTCACAATTATCTGAACCTGATATGAAAGCTGCTGGGGTTAATCCAAATTATATAAGACTATCAATTGGACTTGAACATATTGATGATATCATTTCTGATATTTCAAATGCTCTAGATTCTATCTAATCTATTAATGTACGAGTAAGACTTATAAAAGTTTTGCTCGTGCAAAGTTCATATAAGATTGTAGATAAACTAGAATCATAAAAATAAAAATTGAATTACCCTGATGAAGTAGCGCAAGATGCCAAGGTATGTTTAAATATGTCATAAATATTCCTAATAACATTTGTATTAAAAATAAAATATTTAAAATTAATATAATTTTTCTATAGTGATGTAAAAATTCTTTTGTAAATACTCTATAGTTTACAAATAAAAGTGCTAATACAAGTACCAATGCAAAGGTACGATGAAAGAAAATTATAAAATCACCATTTTCAAAAAAATTAGCTATTAGTGACTCATCTCCAAAAATATTTAAAGGAATAATATTTTGATCATAGGCCGGCCAAGTATTATACAAAAGTCCTGAGTGAGTGCCTGATACGTAGGCACCATAAAAAATCTGAAAAAGTGTTAAGGCAAGAAGCAATAAGAAAAACTTGCTCTCATCTTTCTCTTCTTTGGCAATTACAATGTTGTTATTCGACATATTTTTTTTAACAAAAAACCTCAAGATCACTCCAAGTATTAAAAAAGCTGTAATCAAATGAAAGCTCAAGCGATATTGACTTACGTCTACCCTATCAACTAAACCACTTTTTACCATATACCAGCCTATTACTGCTTGCATCATCCCAAGTAGTCCAATGCAAAAAATGTAAGGAAGATCTGATTTAGTTATAAGTTTTCTGTAAGCTAAGTAAATTAAAGGTATAATAAATACTATTCCTATGAATCTTGCAAAAAATCTGTGAAACCATTCCCAAAAATAAATAAACTTAAACTCATTTAGAGTCATTAGGCTGTTAACCAGTTTAAACTCATCTATTAGCTTATATTTATCAAATTCTTGTAGCCATGCCCCTTGTGATAAGGGAAATAAAACTCCTGTAATTGGCTTCCATTCAGTAATTGATAGTCCAGAATCAGAGATTCTTGTGTAACCTCCAATTAATATGATAGATATAACACATACCATTAATAAAATTAACCATATTGAAAATAGATTGATTTTGTTAGCTATCATCTTTAAATATCACTCTATGATTAAATTCAAAAAAATACTTAGCATAATTATATTTTTATTATTAACTTTTATTTATATTCTATTAACTATGGCTTTTTTACAAAAATTCAACAATACTTGGATTCTTAATAATTGGATATTAGAATTAATAGTCTACTTTATTTTAGGAAATTTATGGATATTTCCCTCAATGTACATATTAAAACCATTTAAGAAATCGTAATGAAAAAAAAGCTTAATAAATTAAAAGATGTAAGAAATGCGATTGATAAGCTAGATGACAAAATCTTGCCATTAATGGTCAAAAGATCACAATTAGTTGAAAATGCCCTTGAGCTAAAAAAATTGAAATCTCAAATTAGAGATCCAAAGCGAATTAAAAATATTTTAGATAAAATTGAAAAAAATTCAGAGAAATTTGATGTTAATAAGAAGTTATTGAGATCAATTTGGAAATCAATGATTGAATGCTATATAGAATTTGAAAATAAGGAATTTAAAAAAAGGGAGTTGTAAGAGCTTATTATTTGCTGTGAGGTGGCAATTTCTTCTCAACGAACCACTCATGCTTCATAGTCGCAGGATTATATTTTTTCATTCTTAGCTTTTCTTTAGCTTTTTCACCTGCAGTCGGCTTTTTAGCATAATAGTAAAATTTACTATCTGTTTTTTCCTCAGGGACGAGTCTAATTTTAACTGTAGATTTTTTAGCCATATACTTTTATTACTTAGAACTTATTTTACTTTGAAGATCAACAAGGTTTTGCATAACATCCATTAATTTTTTTCTCTTGTTGTCACTTAATGATTGTCCTGTTCTTGTGTGAACATTTTGCTCAGAAATATAGCTATTTTCTCTATCTGTAAAGGCTTTTTGTGATAGTTTGGTATGAGCTTTGTTGTTACTAAAAAGTACGTTTTTTGAGCCGTTTTCTTTAATTACTTTTTGTACCCCTCTAATAGTATAGCCATCATTATATAAAAGATTTTTTATACCTTTCAATAGATCTACATCCTCTGGTCTGTAATACCTTCTTCCACCACCTCTTTTAATTGGTTTAATTTGTGCAAATTTTGTTTCCCAGAATCTTAAGACATGCTGAGGTAGTGATAAATCTTTAGAAACCTCACTAATTGTTCTAAATGCTTCTGGAGATTTAATTACCATCTTTAATTATCACCTTGGTTATTTAAGTTTTTTTCCGCTGACAGTTCTGCAACTTCAGATTTAAGTACATTAGAAGATCGAAATGTAACAACTTGTCTCGCAGTAATCGGGACTTCTTCTCCTGTCTTTGGGTTTCTTCCAATTCGTTCTTTTTTATTTCTAACTATAAAAGTACCAAATGAAGATATCTTTACATCATGTCCATCAACTAAACTCTTAGATATTTCATTGAAAACTGAATCAACTAGTGCCGCAGACTCATTTCTAGACAAACCAACATTTTTATAAACAGCTTCGCTCAATGTAGATCTTGTAGTAGCAGTTTTTTCCATACATTAAAAATTATATATTAAAAGAATATTTAATAACAATACTTTATTTAATTTATTTAATAAAAAACATACAATTTTAACTAGCTGTTAACTTGTTTTGATATATTTTGTTTAATTTTATCATTTACATTGTCGTTCAGAAGCATGTAAAGCAAATCTGCAGCATAGGTTATACCGATGTGATCTGAAGCACCATGACACTTAATTACTGGAGCATTTAAGCCTACAAAAATTCCACAGTTATGTACTCTAGGATCTAATTTGTCTTTTAGCGAGGAAAGTGCGAATGAAGCAAGGAAAGCTCCTAGTTTTGATACAAGCGAGCTTTTAAGTGAGTTTTTCAAAAAAACTTGTATCATTCTAGCTGTTCCTTCAGCTGTTTTTAGTGCAATATTCCCTGTAAAACCATCAGTTATTACTACATTAGTCAATCCATTTGAAATATCGCTTCCTTCAATAAATCCGTAGTAATTAATTAATCCTTTAGCATCTAATGCTGATAACTCATGAGAAGCTTTTTGAAGAACTTCATTACCCTTGCTATCTTCCTTGCCTACATTAAGTAAACCAACTGATGGAGTTTTAATTTTTAAAAGAGTTGTTGCTAAACTTGTACCAAGGATAGCATTATCAATCAAAAACTGACTATCTGATTTAATGTTTGCCCCAAGATCTAGAACGATTGACTCACCTATTACATTCGGCCATATAGATGCAATGGCAGGTCTCTTTATTGTATCCAATGTCTTTAAGTTTAATAATGAAATAGCCATTAAAGCTCCTGTGTTACCACAAGATAAAACAGCTTTAGAGTCTGTTTCTAAAATAGAAATAATAGATTTAAACATTGAAGAGTTTTTTTTAGTTTTCATTACCTCACTAGGCTTATCAGTCATCTCAACGAATTCATTGCAATCGATAATTTCTACATTTTCTTTTAATGTACTAAATTTTTTTAGCTCGTAGTTCAATTTCTCTTTAGGTCCAAAAAGTCTAAAAAAATAATTATCATTTCGAAGAAAGGAGGTGTTTAATCCTTTTATTATATTTGCTATTGACGTTTCACTGCCAAGTGTGTCAATCGAAATCTTTATTGTTTCCCTGTTATCTATCATACGTTCAATTGCTTAAAGCCAAAAAAATTATCAATATTTTGCTCTAGTGATCTATTATTTATATAATCAACATTGCTAATTATATATTCACTCCAAAAATTTACACTCTCAATCTCCACATTATTATCTTTGTATATATTTTTGATAATAGTGCCCTTAAGTATCTTATCATCATTTAATTTTTTTAATTGCGTAAGGCCCTTGCTATAGTTAGAAATTCTTCCATAAAATGCATTTATAAATTGCTTCATTCTTTTATTAACCGCAATATCACCAAAACCCATTTCTCTTAAGTTGCTATCAAAATCCGCAAACATATGATCAAAAAGTAATTGTGGAAGTTCTGATTTTTTTCTTTCACCGTCTATAAAAAAATAAAAAACTATAAATGAGTGAAGTATTATAATATCAAAACGACTTTCGACAGTGTCATTGACCTTAAAATCTAAGAAAAAAATCTTATTTCTAGAAGTTTGAACAATATTCGTATAAATGTTTTCTATTATTAATTTATTTATTGAATTAGACATTTTTTATCTATTATGAAGTTAACACAAATATTCTTGATATTATCATTTTTTTTATCATCTTGTGCACCGGTTATAAAGCCACACGGCTATCAATTAGAGGATATATTAATAAGCAAACCTCAAACAATTGGAATTTCTTCAAAGGTAGACTTAATTGCCTCGTATGGATCACCATCTATTAAAATTGAGGATGTTGGTAATACATGGCTATATATAGCATCCTCAAAAGAGAAAAAAGTTTTTTCAAAAGATGAGTTTCAAGATCAACTTATTTTTGCATTCAACTTTGATACAGATGATATTTTGATTTCGCAAGAAATATATGACAAGAATCAGATGTTAGACATCAAGTATAACAATAAACAAACTTATAGTTATGGAACTAAGTATTCTGTCTTAGACCAACTATATGACGCGTTCACGCGTGGATTATAGGTCTATTTAACTTTAGTGTTGACTTAGAAAAGCTAAAAGTAACAATGCAACGATATTAGTTATCTTGATCATTGGGTTAATAGCTGGACCAGCAGTGTCTTTATAAGGATCGCCTACAGTATCTCCAGTAATAGCAGCTTTGTGTGCATCCGAACCTTTACCACCAAAATTACCATCTTCTACATATTTCTTAGCATTATCCCAAGCACCACCACCGGCAGTCATAGATATTGCTAGGAACATACCAGTAACAATAACTCCTAAAAGCATTGCGCCTAAAGCAGAAGCTGCTGCATTTTGATCAGCAACTAAAACAACTACATAATATAGAACTAATGGTGAAAACACCGGAAGCATAGAGGGTAATATCATTTCTTTAATTGCAGCTTTTGTTAAAAGATCAACTGATTTTGAATAATTTGGCTTCGTTTCTCCAGTCATAATACCTGGATTTTCAGCAAACTGTTGTCTGACTTCTTCGACAACAGCTCCACCTGCTCTACCTACAGCCATCATGCCCATTGATGCAAATAAGTAAGGTAGCAAACCACCTACTAATAAGCCGATAACAACATAGGGATTTTCAAGAGAAAAATCAGGCTGTATGTTTGGCATTAACTTTAAATCCTCAGTATAAGCCGCAAATAAAACAAGCGCACCTAAACCAGCGGAACCAATAGCATATCCTTTTGTAACTGCCTTAGTTGTATTTCCAACGGCATCTAATGCATCTGTAGTTTTTCTAACGTTTTCTGGTAAATTTGCCATTTCAGCTATGCCACCAGCATTATCTGTAACTGGACCATAAGCATCAAGTGCTACTACCATTCCTGCTAAAGAAAGCATTGCTGTAACAGATATTGCAATTCCAAATAAACCGGCAAGTTTGAACGTAGCTATTATACCGATAACAATTACTAAAGCTGGTAAGGCAGTTGCTTCCATAGAAACAGCAAGCCCTTGAATTACATTTGTTCCATGTCCAGTAGTAGATGCTTTTGCAATACTTTGAACAGGTCTGTAATTAGTTCCTGTGTAATATTCAGTGATCCAAATTAGTAGACCTGTAATCACAAGTCCAATAATTGCACAAATATATAAATCTTGACCAGTAAATGAAGATTCAGCAACACTAAACTCGCTATTAAAACCAATAACATAATTTGTGACTGGATACATAATTGCTAATGACAATAATGCAGAAGCTATAAAGCCTTTATACAAAGCTCCCATAATATTATTTGATTTACCTAATCTTACAAAAAAAGTTCCTGCTATAGAGGCAATTAAACAACTGCCACCAATAGCTAATGGGTAAAGCAACATATCAACATTACCGGCAAAGAAGATTGTTGCTAAAACCATAGTAGCAACAATTGTTACTGCATATGTTTCAAATAAATCTGCAGCCATACCAGCACAATCACCAACGTTATCTCCAACATTGTCAGCTATAACAGCAGGATTTCTTGGATCATCTTCAGGAATTCCCGCTTCAATTTTTCCAACTAAATCGGCACCAACATCAGCACCTTTAGTAAAAATGCCTCCACCTAATCTTGCAAAAATAGAAATTAATGACGCACCAAAACCAAGTGCAACTAATGAATGTTTAAGTGTTGTAGCATCAACATTATACATATCTAAAAAATAATAATAAACAGCAATAGATAATAAAGCCAATCCTGCTACCAACATGCCAGTTACCGCGCCTGCTTTAAAAGCTACACTCAAACCTTTGCTTAGGCTTTCAGAAGCAGCCTGAGCTGTTCTTACGTTTGCACGAACTGAAATAAGCATTCCAATATATCCTGCAACACCTGATAAAATAGCTCCAACCAAATAACCACCTACAACCCATAGGTCTCTAAAAAATAAGTACATTAAAACACAAATTACCGCCCCAACAATTGCTATGGTTGAGTACTGTCTATTCAAATAAGCTTGGGCACCTTCTTGAATGGCTAAAGATATTTCCTGCATTTTTTCATTGCCTGCATCACTTTTAAGAACAGAGTTTCCTGCCCAATAACCATAAATTAAAGAAAGAATTCCACTTAGAATAACGAGATTAATAATCATTATATTTTTTACTCCTAGAGTTGCTAAAATTTAGGTGAACATGCCAAAAAATTGTTAGATAAGCAATGTTTATTTTTTATTGAAAAATAAAGCTTTATTTGATGATAGTATTAGGATTATAGCACTAAAAACTGTCTAAAACTCCGTTAATTAACCTTGATTCTGTTCCAGTAAAAAAAATATGAGAAATATTTAAATATTCATTTATAACCACTTTTTTTGGAACTTTTGGTCCAAATTTCATTTCGTATACCGCTAGCTTTAAGATTGCATGAATTAAGTTATCAAGTTTATCAAGACTACGAGAAGTTGTTAAGCTGGTTCTAATCAATAAATCAATTTGGGTTGAGTTATCCATAAAGCCATTAAGAATTTTTTTTGCATAATTATAGTTTGGCTTTTTCTTTAACTCTTCAAGGCCAGGTTGGTGCATAGCTTCTTCAAGAATTGTATCAAAAGAGTTTTCATTGCTTAATTCATTAATTGAAATTTGATATAGCGCTTGAACTGCCAAAAGTCTTTGTAAAGATTTAGGGTCAGACATATTATCTATATATTATCTAAAACAGAGATAATTGCATCAACAGCCTCGGCAGCTCTATTTTTAGAGCCCTTTGTTCTAGCGATAGCTTGCTTTAAGTTATTGCAACTTAAAACAGCATTTCCAACAGGCTTTAAATTAGCAATGGAAATATTTAATAATGTATTAGTAATTGTGCTTGCAATAACTTCATTATGGCTAGTTTGACCTTTTACGATGCAGCCTAAGGCTAAAGCACCATCATATTTTTCTTTTTTTAATTTTATAGAAATTAAAGTTGGTATCTCCAACGATCCTTGAACACGAAAAATCTTATAGGAACAATTATTTTTTTTTAATTCTACTTCTGCAGAACTAATCATTTTAGAAGTGATCTCTTTATAAAAACTTGATGCAACTATAAGTATTTTATATTTTTTTTTAGACATTAATTTATTTTAAGTTCTTTAAAAACCTTGTTTCAACAATATTTATACCATAAGCATCAAGACCCATAAATTTCCAATCAGTATTTGTTAAAAGGATCATATCTTTAACACCTAATTCAGATAAAATTTGTGCTCCCATTCCAAAGATTCTCAATTCACTTTGCTTTTGCTCTTCTATTTCTTTTTGAGATTTATCTTTTGCAGAGAGGTAACTATTAATTACTGAAGAGCTGCTATCTCTTACTAAAATTAAAACCCCTCTTCCTGCTTCATTAATAAGATCGATAGTTTGTTTGAGGGATTTATTCCCACTTCCAAGCTCGCCAATTAAGTCATCAAAATAGCTTATTACGTGCACTCGAACCATTACTGGTTTACCGTCGTTGATAGTGCCTTTAGACATTACAATTTGTTCAGTTTGATCAAAAGAGTTACCAAATACCTTAATATCAAATTCTTTGCTGTCTTTTAAAGTTATTTTATCATCAAGTATTTTATTTACAAAAGTGTCGTGTTTTCTTCTATATGAAATTAAATCGACAATCTTACCAATCTTAATATTATGCTTTTTACTAAAATCAACTAAATCAGGAATTCTTGCCATAGTTCCATCATCGTTCATAATTTCACAAATAGTACCTGCTGGTTCAAAACCTGCTAAACGGGCTAAATCAACAGATGCCTCTGTATGACCAGCTCTAACCAAAACACCTCCATCTCTTGCAACAAGAGGAAACACGTGGCCCGGACTTGTAATATCATTTTGTCCTTTTAAAGGATCAATTGCACTTGCTATAGTTGTAGCGCGATCTTGAGCTGAAATACCAGTAGTAACACCTTCAACTGACTCAATTGAAATTGTGAACGCCGTTGCATCTCTGGCTTGATTATTTTGAGCCATTAATGGTAAGTTTAGTTTTTTCACTCTATCTGCCGTTAAGGTCAAGCAGATTAAGCCTCTACCATGGGTTGCCATAAAATTGACAGCATCAGCATCAGCCTTTGCAGCTGGAATAATTAAGTCGCCTTCATTCTCACGGTCCTCATCATCAACCATGATAACCATTTTTCCGTTTTTAAGATCTTCAATAATTTCTTCAATTGAAGATGTGACATTTTTATTCATAAGTAATCAAATATTATTTTTTTGAATTCGTAACATATCTCGCCAACATATCAACTTCAATGTTTACTATGTCACTTACTCTAACTTTATTAAGGTTGGTGTGATTCCATGTATAATCAACAATATTAACAAAGAAACTGTCTTTTGTTGTCTTATTTACAGTTAATGAAACACCATTAATTGCAATAGAGCCTTTTTTGGTTACTAGTTTTTTAATATTTTTTGGTAAAGAAAATTCAAGTACATATGACTTTCCAGCTTTCTTTAAAAACTTTAATTTTGATACTGTATCAACATGACCAAATACAAAATGGCCACTTATTTCATCACCAACCTTAAGAGATTTTTCTAAATTTATTAAAGATCCAGTCTTTAATTGTTTAAAATTAGTACAACTAATAGTTTCTTTAGACACATCAAAGCTAAGCTCTAAATACTTTTTATTTTGCTTCATGGTGTGCACTGTTAAACAAACACCATTACAACAAACAGAACTTCCAATTTTTAAATTCTTTTTTAGAAATGTTGTATTAATAGTTAAGTAGTGCTCACCTTGATCTACTATCTTATTTATTTTACCAACTTGCTCTACAATACCTGAAAACATAAGTTATTTTCTTTCGTAAACTTCAAGAGTATCTGTTTGGATTTGCATACTACTAATAAGTTTTAATTCTTTTACTGATTTCATTTTTGAAACACTTAAATTAGATACAGCATTTAATCCGTCTTTGCCAATTAATTTACTGGCTCTAAACCAATAAAGTATATCAACCAATTTTTTATTTATTAATTGTGTCAGTAGTTCCGCACCTCCTTCAACTAAAACTCTTTGTGCCCCTAATTCTGCCATAGACAATATAGCCTCATTAACATCTAAGACGCCATCTTTCAAAGTTATAGGCAGTAATACAACATTTAATTTATTAAATTTTTTTAGTTTTTTCTTATCAAGATTTTTTTTATGAAAAATATAAACCTGCCTTTTTTTTGATTTAAATATCTTTTGTTTAGTGGGTATCTCTAGATTTGAATCTAAAATAAAAATATTTGGTGAAAATAATTGCAAGCCATTCAGTCTACAACGCAAATCAGGATTATCTAATAAGATTGTATTCTTACCAACAAGCATAGCATCACATTTAAATCTCAAATAATGACCATGATTTCTAGATAAACTATTAGTAATCCATTTGCTTTCACTGCTAGCAGTTGCAATTTTGGAGTCGAGCGTTGAAGCAATTTTTGAAATTATTAATGGTCTTTTTTTTATCTTAGAATTAAAAAAAATATTATTTAGCTCATCAATATCTCTATTAAATATCATTTGTACTTTAATATTTAGTTTTTTTAACTTTGCTATTCCTTTTCCATTTACCAAGGGGTTTTTATCAATACTAGCTACATAAACTTTACTGATACCAGATTTTATGATGCTTTCTACGCATGGGTTTGTTTTTCCAAAATGACTGCAAGGTTCAAGAGAGCAATAAATTTCTGCACCCACAAGTGATGTCTTATCTCTAATTTGATTAATAGCATGTACTTCAGCATGAGGTCTGCCTGAAGGCTGAGTCCAACCTCGAGAAATTATATTATTATCTTTTACAATAACACAACCGACCGCAGGATTATTTGCTGTTGTTCCAATTGCCCTACTTGCCATTCTAAAGGCAAGATCCATGTAAAAATTCTGAAATGAGAGAATTATTTTCTACTCCTTATTATCGCTAATTATGCCAACAAATTCTTCGAAGTCTTTAGCTTCTCTAAAGTTTTTATAAACTGAAGCAAACCTTACATAAGCAACTGAGTCTAAGCTCTGAAGTCCTTCCATGACTATTTCACCAACAATCTCTGATGCTACTTCAGTTTCTCCCAAACTCTCAATTCTTCTTACTACACCACTAATCATTCTATCTACACGATCCGGGTCAACAGGTCTTTTTCTTAAGGCTACCTGAATTGATCTTTCTAATTTGTCTCTAGTAAATGGAACTTTTTTTCCATTTTTCTTGACGACCGTAAGTTCCCTTAGTTGTATTCTCTCAAATGTAGTAAATCTAGCTCCACAATCTAAACAAAATCTTCTTCTTCTAATCGCAGAATTATCCTCAGTTGACCTTGAATCTTTTACTTGAGTATCTTCATTACTACAAAATGGACATTTCATAAAATTACCTTATTAATTATAAATTGGGTATTTATCACAAAGCTGTTTAACTTGCACTCGAACATTTTCTTCTGCCTTATCATTATTTTCAGGACTATCTTGCAATCCTTTTAAAGTTTCTGCAATTAGATCTCCTACTTTTACAAAATCTTCATTATTAAATCCACGAGTTGTAGCTGCCGGAGTTCCAATCCTAATGCCTGAAGTTACTTTAGGTGGCTTGGGATCAAATGGAATGCTATTTTTGTTGCACGTTATGTTAGCTCTTTCTAGGCTAGCTTCAGCAACATCTCCAGTTAGTCCTTTTGGCGTTAAATCAACAAGCAATAAATGTGTGTCAGTACCTCCTGATGCTATGTTTAAGCCATGATTAACTAGTGTTTCTCCAAGTATTTTAGCATTTGAAATCACTTGCTGGATATAGGTCTTAAATTCTGGTTTTAATGCCTCACCAAAAGCAACTGCTTTTGCAGCAATTACATGCATTAATGGGCCTCCCTGTAATCCAGGGAAAACTGCTGAGTTAAATTTTTTTCCTAAATCTAGATTATTGGATAGTATCATTCCTCCTCTAGGACCTCTGATAGTCTTATGTGTAGTTGATGTTACAACATCGGCATATTCTAACGGATTTGGATATTCACCAGCTGCAATTAAACCTGAATAATGAGCCATATCAACTAATAAATAAGCACCAACTAAGTCAGCTATCTCTCTAAATTTTTTAAAATCAATTTTCCTAGAGTAAGCACTTCCACCTGCAATAATAAGTTTTGGTTTATGTTCTTTAGCTAACGATTCAACTTGGTCGTAATCAATTAGTCCGCTTTCATTAACTCCATATTGAATTGGATTAAACCATTTTCCTGACTGTGAAGGCTTTGCTCCATGAGTAAGGTGCCCACCAGCATCAAGGCTCATGCCAAGAATTGTATCATTAGGTTTAATTAAGGCTAAAAAAACTGCACCGTTAGCTTGTGCGCCTGAATGTGGTTGTACATTTGCATAATTACATCCATACAATTCTTTTACCCTGCTTATCGCTATCTCTTCTGCTACATCAACATACTCACAGCCTCCATAATATCTTGAGCCAGGATAACCTTCTGCATATTTATTTGTATGAATTGAACCTTGAGCTTCTAATACTGCTTTTGAAACAATATTTTCAGATGCTATTAACTCAATTTGATTACGCTGCCTATCTAACTCATTGCTAATTGAATCAGCAATATCTTTATCAATATCAATTAAATTACTTTTGAAAAAACTCATAAATATACCTTTTAAATTTTATTAATTCTCTTTAAATGTCTCTCACCTTCAAAATCTGTAGATAGAAATACGTCTACACATTTTAATGCTTCTGCTTCCTCAATAAACCGAGAGCCTAAACATAAGATGTTTGCATCATTATGTTCTCTAGTTACTTTTGCAACATCAGAATTATGACATATGGCCGCACGAACATCTTTATATCGATTGGCAGTCATTGCCATTCCTTGTCCACTACCACAAACTAGAATTCCCATAACTAAATCCTTATTACTAACTTCATCAGCGACTCTTTTAGCAAAATCTGGATAATCAACCGAATCTAAGCTGTTAGTTCCGAAATCAACAAAATCCACATTCCTACTAGAAAGATGTTCAACTATTATCTGCTTTAATTCAAAACCAGCATGGTCAGAACCAATAGCAATTTTCATATTTGTTACCATATACGTTGCTAGAATGATATTTCAATACTAAATATTGTAAATAAAAATGTTTAAGTTTCTAATTTAAACTTAAATACTTATTCCCTTTTTTGCCACCTCGTTTTTTAAAAGTTCAGGGCTGTCAGTCATTATTCCATCAATACCCATATCTAAAAGTTCACTTATCTCTTTTGGGTCATCAATAGTCCATGCATGGACTTTTTTATTAAACTTATGGGCATCTCTTATTAACTTAGCTGTAATTATTTTAAATCCATTTTTAAAATAAGGTAGCTGTAAGCACGGTGTATTAATGCTGTTAATTCCAAAAAATCTTAAGAAATAAAAATTAATTACCTCATTTGTTCCCATGCTAGTGCACAATTTGTTATCAAAAGCATTTCTAATTTTATTTAGCTTTGTTGAATCAAATGATCCAACACAAAATCTATCTAAGTTACCAACAGATTTTAATTCACTTATAAGTAGTTCAGCCGATTTATCTGACTTTGGATCTATATTAAAATTTATATTTGGCCACGATGAAACAGTTTCTAAAAAAGTTGGAATTTTATGAACACCATTTATCTTATAGCTGCTTAACTCATCATAGTTAATTGACGAAATATCAATTTCTAAATTTAACATACGCTTTAAATCTGGATCATGAAAAATGACTAATTTATTATCTTTTGTAGCTCGAACATCAGTTTCAATGTATTTAAAACCTAAATTGATTGACTGTTCGAAGGCTTCCAATGTATTTTCTACAAAGTCATTTGCTCCACCTCGATGCGCAAATGCAGCAAAATTTGAATTTAAATAATTAAAGGCCATAAAGAAATATAATAGATTATGATTGAAAACCTTATAATTATTTTTTTAATAAATCTATTAGTTGTGTCAATTTTATTTGGCATATCTTTAGTCAATAAAAAAGCAGATATTATTGATATCTATTGGGGGCCATCATTCCTTTTAAGCTGCTTAACTCTTCTATTGATAAATAAAAATTCTTCTTTTCCTCATTTGATACTAGTTATTATAGTTGGCATATGGGCAATAAGACTTGGATCGTATTTATATATAAGAAATATGGGACACCCAGAGGATATCAGATATTCTAAAATGAGATCTAAGTATGGCAATGTTGGATTATTTTTTATTAATTATTTAATCCAAGCTATTTTAATTGCAATTGTATCGCTTCCACTACAAAGCGTTCTCTCTACGAATAATTTAGAGTTGAATATTATATCTTGGCTAAGTGGAATCATAGCTTTAGCTGGTATAACTATTGAAGCATTGTCCGATAAGCAATTAAAAGCCTTTAAAAAAGATACTCTGAATAATGGTAAGGTTATGAGTTTGGGTTTATGGAACTATTCAAGACATCCAAATTATTTTGGTAATAGTCTTTTTTGGTGGGGAATATCAATTTACTCTTTAAGTCTTACTTTTGAGTTAATAGTATTAGTATCACCAATTATTATGACGTATTTTTTACTTAAAGTTTCAGGTGTATCTATGCTAGAAAGTCAAATTAAACATACTAAAGATGGCTATAAAGAATATATAGACACTACAAGTGCTTTTATTATATTACCAAAAAAGAAAAAATGACAAAATATTTACAAAATTTTCCAGCTAGTCGCCTAAGAAGAAATAGGCAATCTCAATGGATTAGAAATCTAGTTAGTGAAAACTCACTATCGGTTAACGATTTAATTTGGCCAGTGTTTATTTGTGATGGTAATAATATTAAAGAAGAAATTGCCTCAATGCCTGGAGTTTTCAAGTATTCCATTGATCGACTAAATGAAGTAATTGATCAAGCACTAGATAATAAAATAAATCTTATTGCACTTTTTCCTAATACACCAAATGATAAAAAAGATAAGAATGGAAGTGAGGCTTTAAATGAAGACAATTTAGTTTGTAAAGCTTTAAGAAAAATCAAAAATCAAACTTTAGATCTAGGCATAATGTGTGACGTTGCTTTAGATCCCTATACCTCACATGGTCATGACGGCTTACTGAGCGATACTAATCAAATCTTAAATGATGAATCTAATGAAGTTTTAGTAAAGCAATCTCTTCTTCTTGTAGATCATAAGGCAGATATTATTGCTCCATCTGATATGATGGATGGACGTATTGGACTAATAAGAAAAGCATTAGAAAACAGCAACTTTAAAGATACTCTTTTATTATCTTACGCTGCTAAGTATGCCTCTAGTTTTTATGGTCCATTTAGAGATGCAGTTGGTTCAGGAAATAATTTAAAATCTGATAAAAAAACTTATCAAATGGATTATGCAAATTCAGATGAAGCTTTAAGAGAAACTGCTTTAGATATCTCTGAAGGAGCAGACATTATAATGGTTAAACCGGGAATTAGCTATCTTGACATTATTCAAAGATTAAAAAAAGAGTTTAACTTCCCTACCTTTGCCTATCAAGTATCTGGTGAATATGCCATGGTAAAAGCTGCAGGTGCTAATGGCTGGATAGATGAAGAAAAAATTATATTTGAGCAGTTAACCTCCTTTAAGCGGGCTGGTGCTGACGCTATTTTGACTTACTTTGCTCTAGATGTAGCAAAGAAAATTAATTTATTCAGTTAATCTTTTTACTAAACTTGATGTATCAAGTTTATTATGTCCCATCTTTTGTAACTCTAAATAATACTGATCAACAATTTTTGTAACATCTAAATTAATTCCAAAGTCTTTAGCTTGATCAAAAGCAATGCCTAAATCTTTTCTCATTAGATCAACAGCAAATCCAAAGTTAAATTTATCTTCTGACATTGTTTTTAAACGGTTGTCAAGTTGCCAAGACTGTGCAGCTCCTCCTGAAATTACATCCAAAACATCGTCTGCACTTAAATCAGTTTTTTTCATAAAATGAACTGCTTCAGCTAGTCCTTGAACTAATCCTGCAATACAGATTTGGTTTATAATTTTTGTTAGCTGTCCTGATCCAGACTGGCCCATGAATTTAATTTTTTTTCCATAAGCTTGAAGTAATTCCTCTGAATCGTTATAGGTTTTTAACTTACCACCGATCATAATACTTAAAGCTCCGTTAATTGCTCCAGCTTCACCTCCTGAAATAGGAGCATCAAGAAATTTTATTCCAACTTTTTCGGCGTCTTCAGAAATTTTTTTTACTAATTTAGGTGAAACAGTCGAATGATCAATAAATATTGAATCTCTATTGAGATTTTTAAAGCAACCATTTTTAGAAGTAGTTATTTCTATTAAATCATTATCATTTCCAATACATGAAATAACAAAATCAAATCGTTCTTCAATTTCTGATAATTTTGAAATAAATTTACCATTATGCTCCTTAATCCACTTTTGCGATTTAGATAGAGTTCTATTATAAACTGTCACTTCATTAATTTTACTAAGATGTCCTGCCATTGGGTAGCCCATAGTACCCAATCCTATAAAAAGAATTTTATGCATTAAAAATATCAGTCATTCTTTGAAGTGCACTTATTGTAACAAGGAGGGGCATCCTAAATAATCTCCCACCAGGAAAATTTTTATGCTTAATTTTTTCAAATGTTTCAAGTGCACCTTTTTCTCCTGAAAAAATAGAATTTGCAATAATTTTACCCGCAATCCCTGTAAGTGCAACACCATGACCTGAAAATCCATGAGCATAAAAAATTCTAGAGCTTGTTTGGCCTATATCAGGAGTTCTATTTACAGTTATTCCCACATAACCTCCCCAAATATATTCTGCTTTTTCTTTAGATAACGATGGAAATACTTTAAGCATTCTTTGTTCTGTCCGTTTAGCAAGTTTTTCAGAGTGTTTAAGGGAATAGCTAACACCACCTCCAAAAATCATACGTTTATCTGAAGATAGCCGATAATAGTTTAAATCAAAATTTGTATCACATACACAATAGTCACTGGGGAGAATAGTTTTCTGCAAATCATTACTTATTGGCTTAGTTGCAATCATATAATTTATAATAGGCATTATCTTACTCTTAATGCCAGCATCAATCTCCTCTAAATATGCATTACAGCACAAAGCAATATTTTTAGCTTTAACGGAACCATTCGAAGTTAATACTTCAACATAATTTTTTTTCTCATTTATTTTAATTACTTTTGAGTCTTCGTATATATTTACATTCATTGATAGTGCTGCATCGGCTAAACCAAGCGCATATTTTAATGGGTGTAAATGTCCACCATCTTTTTGCAAGTGGCCACCAAAATATCTATTTGATCCAACTGCCTCTGAAACTTCGTCTCTAGTGAGAATCCTTGTTGAATGATAATCTAATTTATTTTGATAATAATCTATTTCGCTTTCAAAATCTTTTACAGTTGAATGATTTGTAGCTACAGATAGGTTACCAGTTTTTTTATCGCATTGAATTTTGAATTCATCAATTCTTTGATCAATTAATTTCACTGCATCTAATGATACATTCCATAAATTCTTAACAGTTTCAAAGCCATATTTTTTTTCTAGATTTTGAACACCACTGGAAATATCTATTCCTATCTGACCTCCATTTCTACCAGAAGCCCCCCAAGCAATTTTATTTTGCTCAAGCAAGATCACATTTAATCCTTTTTTAGACGCTTCAATAGCTGTGGATAAACCTGTAAATCCTCCTCCGATTATACATAAGTCGCATTCATGGCTATCTAATAGAGATGGATGCTGAATAAGATTTCTATCTAAGCTGTCTATGTAATAACTATTTGGATAATCTTGCATAGCTAATTATAACTAATTTTTATTTATCTAGTAGTCTATTAAGTAAGTTTTTCGGTTGAATTTTTCCTGCTTGAGCTCTTTTACCAAGCCATGGTTTTAGATCATTAAATGGAATTGGCTTACGATTAGAGCTATTGAAAGTAATGCCTTTATTTTTTTCATAAGTAAACGCATAACATGTTTTTCCCACTTTAAACTTCTGAAGGGTTATACCTCTGCCCTTTTGCATTTGTGGTATTTCTGATAATTTATAGGTTAAGAACTTTAATGATTTTTTATCTCCACTTATAACTCCAATAAAGTTACCAGAAGCGTTGTTACAAGAGATAGATTTATCACCTTGTTTTAAATTCATTATTTTTTTTCCTGATCGAGTTGAAGCAATTAAATCAGAAGTGTTAACAATAAATCCTTTGCCAGAAGTGCTAGCAATAAGATAATTTTCATTTTCATTAAAAACAAATAATTCAACTACTTCTTCATTATCAGACTTATCAACAACAACACTAACTGGCTCGCCAAAACCACGCCCTGTTGTAATCTTAGAGCAATTCAGTGTATAGAATTTTCCTAGAGATGAAAATAATAGAAGCTTGTCATTATTTTTACATTGAATAATAAACTTTGATTTATCTCCGTCTTTATATTTAACATTACTATAATCATCCTGATGTCCTTTGATTGACTTAATCCAGCCATTGTGTGAACAAATAATTGAAACTGGCTCCTTGCTATCAAATTCATCTATTGAATATTCGACAGTCTTATAATTGTTATTTATGATCGTTCTTCTTTTCCCTTCATAAGACGATTTATTATATTTATCTAAAATATTGTTGAATTCTTCATTAAGAATTGATGATTGTTTAATCTTAGATTTTAAAATCAAATTTAATTCTTTTCGATAATCTACTAATTCTTGATATTCTAATTTTATATCTTTTTCTTCTAGTTTTTTTAATTGTCTTAATCTCATCGCTAATACAGCTTCAACTTGTGTTTTGGTAAACTTAAATGCAGTGATCAGTTTTTTTTCAGGATCATTATCAGTTCTTATTATCTTTATAATTTTTTCTAAGTTTTTATATACAATAAGAAACCCTTTAAGAATTTCAATTCTATTTTCAGTTTGAGCTAAGCGATAATTTGTTCTTCTTTTTAATATCTCAAATCTATGACCTATAAATGAATTAAGAATTTCTTTGAGATTAAAAAGTTTTGGTTCAAATTTTGCATTTATAGCATTCATATTTATAGAAAACCTAGTTTCTAAATCTGAAACTTTGCAAATATCCTCAATGATTACGTTTGCCTTTATATTTCTAGTTTTTGGAAGTAAGACAATTCTAATATCTTCAGCTGATTCATCTTGAATTGTTTCAAGGTAATTAATCTTTTTATTATCAATAAGTTCTGAAATTCTTTCTATTATTCTTGATTTATTAACCTGGTAGGGAATTTCTGTAATAACTATCTGATATTGGCCTCGCCCAAGGCTCTCTTCATGCCATTTGGCTCTTAGCCTTAAAGAGCCTTTCCCTTTTAAATACGCTTCTTTAATTAAAGAATTGCTGTCAATAATTTCACCACCAGTTGGGAAATCAGGTCCAGGAATAATAGTCATTAATTGAGAAACTGTTGTATTTGGATTCTTTAAAAGCTTAATCAAGGCCTTAGAGATTTCACCTATATTATGTGGTGGAATATTTGTTGCCATACCAACTGCTATACCTGATGAGCCGTTAGCTAAAAGATTTGGAAATGCGCAGGGTAAAACCATTGGCTCACTCTCTGTACCATCATAAGTTTTAATAAAGTCTACAGTTTCTTCGGCAATATCTTGTAACATCAATTCAGATATTGATGTTAATTTTGCTTCGGTGTAACGCATTGCTGCTGCATTATCACCATCAATATTTCCAAAATTCCCTTGTCCATTTATCAATAGATATCGAGTAGAAAATTCTTGTGCTAATCTTACCAAGGCGTCATAAACTGATTGATCTCCATGAGGATGGTACTTACCTATTACATCACCTACAATTCTAGCTGATTTTTTAAAACCGGTTCCTGAGCCTAGTCTCAACTGAGACATGGCATATAATAATCTTCGATGAACAGGCTTAAGTCCATCTCTTACATCTGGGAGCGCCCTATGTGTAATAGTTGATAAAGCGTAGGCCAAATATCTTTCTTCTAAGGCTTGTGTAAATTGTATTTTTTTTTCTCTCATAATGACTTAACTTCCAAACATATCTTTAAGGCGATTCCTTGATTCAGGGAAATTAAGATTATTTGGAGAAAAGAACCATTTCTTTAAAAAAAACTCACTGAGAATTAAACCATCAATAATATCTTCTTTAGAAATAGAAGTTTTTTGATCAATTAGAAAACTAGGAAGTTTTAGCAATTTATTCTTGTATTCGCCAGCGCCAGCTTTAGTTACCGCAGAACCAGTTGAAGGAGAAACGTAAACTAAATTATCTTTTTCACTAGTAACTGCACATCTTGATAAGTCTAACCCATAACCAATTTCAGTTAGCAAGTTTAATTCCCAGATTATATAATCTTTGATCCAATCCTTATTAGTTGAGGTTAGTATCTGTATTAAGAATTTAAGTCCTGTATATATAGCTTCATTTGGTTGCTTTTCTGCAAGAGTGTTTGTAATTAAACTACAGGCAGCAGTCAAAGCACATAGTTTCTCTCGTTCATTTAATATTAACGAAGACCATGACTTAATTCCTTCAACAGAATAATTACCTAAGTGCGTTTCTAGCCTGCCCGACCAATGAGCGGTAATTTCGTTTCCAGGTTCAATTATAGATCTAATATTTTTTGAATGAACACCCCTTATAAGCCCTTTGTGTTTACCATGTTCACGAGTTAATACTTCTAAGATATATGATTTTTCGTTGTGTGGCTTTAGACTTAAAACGAAACCTTCACTTGACCATCTCACGATTTATTTACACTTGTTAACTTTACAAACAAAAATAAATTTACTTTTTTATTCATAAACTTTGAAATTTCTTTTCTAGATGACTCACCTATAGATTTTAAATTGCTGCCTTTGTTCCCAACTAAAATATATTTATGTGATTTTTTGTTAATATGTATAGTTTGGTGAATAGTAATTGCATTTTTAGAATTTGAAACTTTATCAGTTGTAATTTTGCATTCATATGGAATCTCTTTATGAGTTCTATCATAAAGCTTCTCTCTTGTTACCTCAGTATAATAAACATCTTTTTTAACAAAAAGAGTTTTTTTGTTAGAAAATTGTTTTTCACCTTTTGGTAGGTAGTTTTTTATTATATCTAACATTTCTTGAACACCATCTCCTATAAGTGCTGAAATAGGAAAAATTTCTTCAAATAAATTCATATCACCTAAAGCTTTAATCTTTTCTAATACTGTTTCTCGGCTAACTTTATCTATCTTGTTTAATACTAAGAAAATCTTACTTGATTGATTGGACTCATTTAAAGTTTTGATTATCTTATCAATTTCACTATTCTTAGTTGAACCTGAATCAACTACGACTAAAACTAAGTTAGCTTCATCAATTGCTGAAAAAGCTGTATTAGTCATTTTGTTGCTAATTTTTGTTTTAGCTGAATAAATACCTGGTGTATCTTGAAGAATAAATTCAGTTTCTGAAATATTTTTTACTGCTTTTTGATTAAAAGTAGTTGATTGTTTCTTTCTAGACACCATCGAAACTCTTTTGCCAACAATTTGATTAACTAAAGTAGATTTACCTGAGTTTGTTGCTCCTAAAAGTAAGATTGTTCCACTTTTCATAATAATTAAATATTTAATTCATTCAGTTTTATAAATTCAATCGCAGCTTTTTTTTCAGCATCTTTAATGTTACCTGATGTAGCCATAGCTTCTTTGTAGTTATCAAACTTTACATTTACCTTAAAAGTAGGAGAATGAGCGGGCCCTTCCTGCTTAATCAAATTATATTCTGGCAATCTTTTGTATCTTCTTAAGCTCCATTCTTGAAGTGTAGATTTTGGGTCTTTGAAGTCTAAATCAATCGAGTTCAAGTACTTAGTCCAATTATCAATTATGAAGTTTTTAGCTGCAGTAAAGCCACCATCTAGATAAATAGAGGCTATCAAGGCCTCACACGCATCGGCTAATATACCTAACTTATTCTTTCCTTCTGAAGCAATTTCAGTTTTTCCTAAAATTAAAAAATTTCCTAAATTAATTCCTAGTGCTACTTCTGCACATATATCCTTATTTACTAAAGTACTAAATACTTTATCTAAATTACCTTCGGATATTTGATCATAGTTTTTAAGTAATGTTTCAGAAATTACTAATCCCAATACACGGTCACCTAAAAATTCATACTGTTCATTGTGCATAGACATCATTGTACTTTTGTGTGTAAGTGCTCTTTTTATAATATCTTTATCTTTAAAGGTGTATGAGATGTGTTTCTCTAAAAGTTCAATTTCCATGATCAATTAATAATTTTGAATATTCTATTAAGCTGGATATCAAAAGGCCATCTCCAAAATTCTAAAATTGTAGAGCCACCTTCAGTTGCAAAAAATATTATTTGAGCTTTTCCAACTAAGTTATTTTTTGGTACTGAGCCTATAAATCTACTATCTTTTGAATTATCTCTATTATCTCCCATAAAAAAATATTCATCTTTAGGAACGTTAAATACTTTAGTATTATCAGCTCTAGTATTACCCATATCGAAAGTTTCAAATGACCTTCCGTTGGGAAAAGATTCTCTATAAACAGAAGCAGTTAGCACTTGGCCACTGTTAATAATTTTAGTCTCCTCTCTTATCTTTTCTCTTTTTACAGGTGTGTCATTAATATGAAGTATTCCATCAATCATTTGAATTTTATCTCCAGGTAACCCGACCAGCCTCTTTATGTAATCTATTCTTAAATTTTCTGGTGTCTTAAATACTATTGTGTCTCCACGCTTAGGTTCTGAAAAGAAAATTCTATCTGATATCAAGGACAGACTAAAAGGAAGTGAATGCTTACTGTAACCGTATGTAAATTTTGATACAAATATTCTATCTCCAACTAAAAGAGATGGTTCCATTGATGAAGAGGGTATAAAAAATGCTTGGAAGAAAAAAGTTCTAATTACAACGGCTATTAATACTGCATAAAATAGTGACAATACATTTGACTTTATCCATTCAAAAGATGTTGATTGATTCATAGTTTTTTAATTACTTTCAATAATTACAATAGCTTGAGCATAAGGGTACTCATCAGTAATAGTAAGGTTTATAAGTGCCTCTTTTTTAGCTGGAGTCAAATAAGTTAAGTAATCTTTTGCACCGTTATGAAAAATTATTGTAGGTTGACCAGAAGGTAAATTACTAACCTCTAAATCTTTCCAAAAAACACCTTTGCGAAAGCCAGTACCAAGCGCTTTGGATGCAGCTTCTTTAGCTGCGTATCTTTTTGCATAACAATTAGCTGATAACTTTCTTGCTTCACATTTTTTAATCTCATTTTGTGTAAATATTCTTTTCTTAAATCGATTACCAAAACGATTAATAGTTTTTTCTATTCTTCTAATATCTAGAATATCAGTACCAATACCAATCATTTATTAACTTTCTAAAATTAAAGATTTCATTTTTTTAATAGTTTTTTCTAAACCCATAAAAATTGACTCACCAATTATAAAGTGTCCAATATTAAACTCTTTTACAGATTGAATCTTTGCTAAAGGCTTTATTGAATTGAAAGTAATACCATGTCCCGCATGAACCTCCAAACCAATACTTTCTGCATATTTTGATATAGCCATGATTTTATTCAATTCTGAATCTGCGATAGTGCTACCAGTTTCAATAAGTTGACAATATTTTCCAGTGTGTATTTCTACAATATTAACACCTATCTCCATACAATTATCAATTTGTATTTTATCAGCATCAACAAACAATGATACTCTTGAACCATTGTCTTTTAACCGAGAAGTATAATCTTTTAAGGTTTTAAAATTTTTAACTGTATCTATACCCCCTTCAGTTGTAATTTCTGCTCTTTTCTCAGGAACTATGCAACATGCATTAGGTTTATGCTTTAATGCTATTAAAAGCATTTCTTCTGTTGCAGCCATTTCTAAGTTTAATGGAATCTGTAGGTTATCAACCAAATCTTCTATGTCTTTATCAACTATATGTCTTCTATCCTCTCTAAGATGTGCAGTAATACCGTCCGCACCATAAAGCTCTGCGTCTAAAGCTGCCCTTAATGGGCTAGGATAGCCTTCACCCCTTGCATTTCTAACAGTTGCAACATGATCTATATTAACTCCAAGTCTTGCATTAGACATATAATTATATATCTCTACTGCCTGGTTTAATTGATCTAATTGATTTTAATTCATCTGGAAGTGAATCTTCATCATAAATTGGGATATCTAGCTTATGAATAGAGATTGGATTTTTGATTACACTTTCATTATTAGTTCTGTCTATCAAACAAACAGTTGCCAATAAGTTGACACCAATTTTATTTAATTCAATGATGCATTCATTCGCTGATTTACCAGTAGTAATAACATCCTCAACTAAGACAACTGTAGCATTAGGTTCAATTTCGAATCCTCTTCTTAATTCAAATGTACCGTTTACTCTTTCATAGAAAACAGATTTAGTTTTTAGCTGCCTGGCAAGTTCGTAGCCAACTAAAACTCCACCCATAGCTGGAGCAACAATATAATCTATATCTAACTTAATTTCATTTATAACTTTGATAGCTAGTTCATTGCAGATTTTCTCAGCTATTTCAGGGTATATAAATAATTTTGCACATTGACAATAAATAGCGGATCTCTTGCCAGAAGAAAGTGTGAAATGACCATGTTGTATGGCACCTGTTTTTTCCAATATGCCTACTATTTCTTCTTTTTTCATAATCTAATTAATAAATAATCTTTTTACCATGCTAACTCTATCTAGTTCTTTCAAATTTTTGATAATAATATTTAAATGATCAAGACTTTTTAAATTCATTTCAAATATCATATCAAAAAAATCATTACTTTTCTCTGAAATATTTAAATTAATAATATTTCCACCATGTTTGCCAATATGAGTAGCAAGCATTCCTAATGAACCTGGCTCATTAACCACCGATACCTTTATTCGCGAAGTAAATAATTGTTCCTCACTAATATCTTTCCAGGTAGCTGCAAGCCAAAGATCTTCTGAAAAATCTTCATTTAACTTTTTGCAATTTGAATTATGTATAATCACACCAATATCAATTTCTGAAACACCGATTATTCTCTCATCAGGCAATGGCAAGCAGCATTCAGCAAAATGTACTGCTAACCCAGGCTGTAAGCCTTTAATTTCCAATGGAAGAGTTTGATTAGGATTTTTTCGATATCTAGTAAAAAAAGATAATCTTTTTCTTGGCTTAAATTTTATTATTTCTTTATTTTTTATATGACCTCTTCCAATAGATATCATTAAATCATTAAAAGATTTTTTCTTGAATTTAACCATCATTTCATTGGCAACATTTTCCGGTATCTCTTTTGAAAAACCAAGTGAGTTTAATAATATTCTTTTTCCTAAATCTACAAAGTCACTGTTTTCTTGTTTTTTAAAGTATCGTTTTATAGAAGTTTGAGCTTTTGCAGTGGTTGCAATATTTTCCCATACCTCTGATGGTTCTTGCCCTTTTGAAGTTAAAATTTCTACTTCATCTCCATTTTGAAGCTTTGCAAATAATGGCTGGGACTTTCCATTAACTTTACATCCTATGCACATATTACCTATCTCAGAGTGAAGAGCGTAGGCAAAATCAATTGGATTAGAGTTAATTGGTAAGTGAATAAGATCTCCTTTCGGAGTAAAACAAAACACCTGCTGTTGAAACATCTCTAATTTTGTAGCCTCTAATAATTCTTCTGAAGTAGCGCCAGAGTCCAATATGTCAACTAGGTCTCTTAACCATGTTACATTAATTGGATCAGAAGATGAATCATCTACTAAGTTGTAGTTATCTTTGTATTGCCAATGTGCAGCAATACCACTATCTGCAATTTCACTCATATCTTTAGTTCTAATTTGAAGCTCCACTCTTTGTCTTTGAGGTCCTACAATTGTTGTATGTAGAGAACTATAGTTGTTGATTTTTGGTGTTGAAACATAGTCTTTAAATGATCCAGGTACTGCTGACCACTTAGAATGAATTATTCCCAAGGCCTTGTAGCAATCATTTTTATTATCAGTAACAATTCTGTATGCAAATATGTCTGATAATTGCCTAAAAGCAATTTCCTTACGCTGCATCTTATTCCAAATTGAATAAATTTTTTTTTCTCTACCTATTACTTCGCACAATATACTCTCTTCTTTTAATAAGTTAACTATTTGAATATTAATTTTTTCAGTAAGATTACTGCTGCTATTTTTTAAATAATCAACTCTATTCTTTATAGATGTATAGGCAGCTGCATTTAAAATTTGAAAAGATAGGTCTTCAAGCTCATCTCTAAAAGATTGCATGCCCAGTCTACCAGCTAAAGGTGCATAGATTTCCATTGTTTCTAAAGCTATTCTCTTTCTTTTTTCTTCATTTGGCACATAGCTTATAGTTCTCATATTATGCAATCTATCAGCCAGTTTCACCAATAAGACTCTGATATCTTTTGATACCGCCAATATTAACTTTCTAAAATTTTCAGCTTGATTTTTGACATCTGAATGAGTTTTCATTTTTGAAATCTTGGTTACACCATCAACTAAGCTTGCAATTTCGTTACCAAATATTTTTTTTAATTCTTCCATTGATGCTGGAGTATCTTCAACTGTGTCATGGAGTAAACCAGTGATAATTGTTGCTGTATCTAATTTTAAATTAGTTAGTATTTCAGCAACCTTAACTGGATGGGATATATATGGATCTCCAGAATATCTTTTTTGAGATTTATGTGCTTCAAGAGCAAAGAAATAGGCTTTCTCTATTAAAGATTGATTTGCATCACTATCTTTAGACTTAATGTTTTTTATAAAGTCTGGTTGCTGCATAAGATACTTTTAACCATGATTTTGAGTATAAAGAAATACCTAAAAATGTCTCAAATATCACAAATTATTTCTATATATCCTTACTTTTTCTCTAGATTTTGAAGTAGATATTATTTTTTGGATACTTGTTTCTAATATTGGGTGTTTCCACTGAGGGCATATATCCATCAATGGTCTTAATACAAACATTCTTTCATGCATTTTTTTATGTGGAATAGTAATATGATATTTATTTTCTTTATTGTTAAAGATTGTATTTTGGTTAGTTAAAAGTATATCTAGGTCACATGGCCTAGATGTGTTTGGCTTATAAGCATTTCTTCCCATTTCATTTTCAATTTTTTTTAGAGATAACAAAAGATTAAGTGGCTGTAGTTGAGTTGATATTATTATGGCTGCATTTAAAAACCAATTATTACCTTTCATGCCTACAGGTTGAGTTATATATATTCTTGAAGTTTTTAAGACTTGGATATTTTTTTTTCTTATACAGCTTATAGCTTTTTTTAACGTCTGATATTGATTTCCATATCTAGAGTTTAAATTTGATCCTAATCCAATAGCATAAATCATTTATATTTTTTCTTTTCTCTTTCCCAAGATCTTTTTTTACTTACCTCTCTCTTATCATGATCTTTTTTTCCTTTGGCTAACGCAATTTCAATTTTAGCAAATCCCTTCTTGTTAAAAAAAATTTTTGTTGGAACTAATGTTAAAGATTCTTTATTCAGCTTTCCAATAATTTTCCTTATTTCTCTTTTATTAAGTAAAAGCTTTCTTGGTCTTGTTTCTTCATGATTCATATAAGAAGAGTTAGTGTATTTTGAGAAATGAGAATTAATTAAAAATAACTCACTACCTTCTTCTCTAGCATAAGACTCTGTAATGTTAACTCTACCTAAGCGAAGAGATTTGACCTCGCTGCCTCTTAGCTCTATTCCTGACTCGAACAGTTCTAAAAATAAGTAGTTATAACGAGCTTTTTTATTTTGGGCTACGATTGTCAATTTTATTTAATTAGTGAGGCGTGTCGTAAAGCATTATCAATAATTTTTTTTGTATCATTATTAATTTTAGTTACAGGCAACCTTACTTCCTCTGAACATAAATCTAGCTTAGATGCGGCATATTTTACTGGTCCAGGGCTAGACTCTAAAAATAAAGCTCTATGTAATGGCATCAATTTGTCATTAATTAGTGATGCTTCATGAAAATTTTTATCCATACACAAACTATGAAAATCAGAACATAGTTTTGGAGCAATATTTGAAGTTACTGAAATAGCTCCATGTCCACCATAAGTCATAAATGCCAATGTTGTAGAATCATCTCCACTTAACATATTAAATTCATTACCTACTTCACTTCTTGTAAAATATACTCTTGGAATATCTCCAGTTGCGTCTTTAACACCAACAATATTTTTAACCTCAAATAATTTACTCATAGTCTCATTGCTCATATCTACGATTGATCTTCCTGGAATATTATAAATAACAATAGGAATATCTACACTGTTGGCTATTTTAGTAAAATGTTGCAAAAGGCCTTCTTGTGATGGCTTATTATAATAAGGTGTAACAACTAGTGCAGCATCAGCACCTGCTTTCTCTGCATGCTTAGTTAAATAAATAGCTTCTTCTGTAGAATTAGAACCTGTACCTGCAATAACAGGTGCTTTTTTATTTGCTTGCTCGATACAAACTTCAACTATTCTTATGTGCTCTTCGTGACTTAGTGTTGGAGACTCGCCAGTAGTACCCGTGGGAACCAAACCATGTGTTCCTGACTTTAACTGAAAATCAATTAATAAGCGAAAAGAAGCTTCATCAAATTTGCCATCTTTAAATGGGGTAATTAATGCTGTAAAAGAACCTTTAAACATATATATTATATTCTATCATTTTTAATTATTTAAAAAATATAAATCATAAATATACTCTCAAAACCATTAATTTATTCATTTTGTGAAACAATCTATAACTATATTACTATCTTTTATTATTTTAGGTACTTTTAAGGCTTCAGCTATAGAAAATAGCATTAAATTAATAGATCTAAATACAAGTACTCAAAAGGTACTAGTATTAAATTTTCCCTCAAAAAAACCAAGTAAACCGTTTCTTTTATCTCCAATTAAGAAACCCAAAGCGCCCATATCATCAAACACTTTGTCAAATAAAGAATTTGATATTTTAGACTTAGCTTTCAAACAATCAAAGAAATGGAAATGGGAAAGAGTTTCAAATATCAAAAAAAACTTAAAGGATGAAGATGCTTTAAATTTAATTGATTGGGTAAGATATTATAATGGTGCATCCGATTTAACATTTAAAGATTATATAAATTATGTAATAGAAAATAATAATTGGCCTGATATAGAAAAAATCAAATTTAAAGCTGAGACAAAAATTAGATTCTCAGACTCTCCTTCTGATATAATCAGTTTTTTTAGAGAGAATAAAATTCAGAGTGGAATAGGCAAGATTTACTTAGGTAATGCATATATTTCAATTGGAAAAAAAGAAGAAGGAATTAGATTAATTAGAGAGGGCTACATTGAGGGTTCTTTTGGAAGAGCTGAACAAAAACAAATAGTAATAAAGTTTAAATCTTTTTTAAATATTGAGCATCATAAAAAAAGAATATCAACTTTACTTTGGAATAAGCAATATCGTACTGCACAAAGACTGATTAAGTATGTAGATAAAGATTATCAAAAACTTTACGAGGCTAGAATTGGACTCATATCATTCGCAGGTGGGGTAGATAAATTAATTTCTAATGTTCCTACGCAATTAAAAAATGATGCTGGACTTGTTCATGATAGAATTAATTGGCGAATAAAAAAGAAGAAGTTTTCTTCAGCTCTAAACTTATTACAAGACATCAATAAAAA
>ENA-OSJC01000696-OSJC01000696.1-marine-metagenome-genome-assembly--contig:-NODE-696-length-31529-cov-5.772669_pt1 | contig 31529 bp, 25 predicted proteins | sample MGYA00237885_ERZ534234 | MGnify/ENA primary metagenome ERZ534234 (study PRJEB26413, sample SAMN06343907) | marine metagenome | isolation source: coastal waters | place: Atlantic Ocean: West Antarctic... | reverse complement strand
TTACCAAGTTGGTTCGATGCTGACAGTATGGTCAGTGAACAATTTTTTGTATCTTCAAAAGATGGTACCCAAGTACCGTATTTTGTTGTTCGTGCAAAAAGTACAACAATGGATGGCAAAAACCCTACACTTTTATATGGCTATGGTGGCTTTGAAATCTCCTTAAATCCGAGTTATTCGGCCGTTCGTGGTAAGCTTTGGTTAGAACGAGGAGGCGTTTATGTCCTCGCTAATATTCGTGGCGGTGGCGAGTATGGGCCCAAATGGCACCAAGCTGGGTTGAAAATACAGCGACAACGTATTTATGATGACTTTATTGCAGTAGCTGAAGATTTAATTGCTCAAAACATTACCTCTGCTAAACATTTAGGTATTGAGGGTGGTTCTAATGGTGGTTTATTGATGGGCGTAATGGTTACACAACGCCCTGACTTGTTTAACGCAGTGATATGCGCGGTACCTTTACTGGATATGTTGCGCTATCACACGCTATTAGCAGGTGCCTCCTGGATGGGCGAATATGGTGATCCAGATGACACCGTTGAAGGTAACTTCCTACGTAGTATCTCTCCTTATCATAACCTCAATACTGAAATTAATTACCCTGAAGTGTTTTTTATCACTTCGACTAAGGATGATAGAGTTCATCCGGGACATGCCCGAAAAATGGCGAAGCGAATGGAGGACCAGGGGCATAAGTTTTTGTATTATGAAAACATCGATGGTGGGCATTCCGCTGCAGCCAATCTAAAGGAAACAGCAAAACGTTTGGCATTGCAGCACACGTACTTGATGCAAAAGCTGACAGGCGTTTAAATGCCTGTTCAGACATATTACGGTTCAACGACAAACGTCATAATTATTGGATAAGAATTTACTCTAGCGGCTTAGCATAGAGTGCAATAAATTAAGCACAAACAAAAAAGCCCTGAATAACAGGGCCTTAAAGACATTATTGGATACTAATAGATTGATATTTGGTCGGGACGGCACCGCCCAAATTAATAATGTAAGTCACTGTTAAATAACGATTTACTTATTTATTTTTCTAAATATACCGTAAAATATACCGTGATAAAATTTTGTACTACCCAGCCACTCAACGCTTCAACTCCCAAAAGCCCTGTAACAAAACCCCAATTCTCAGATACGCCGACCCCGCCCCGGGGGTACCCCCCACTTTTGTCATAAGGGACTCCTGCTATTACATAGTATTACTAATGCGCGGGAATGAATTTGGTTTTCAATGGTAGAGGTAAGGCATCCCACTTAATCGGATTCTTTTAGACTCTATTCAGATCACCATCGCTGACCGCCTTGGAGATGGTATTACCGGCCGGCTTAAGCAATACTTTTATCTCCAGGATATCCGCGTTGACCACACCGAGTCTTACAGTCACTGCGTCTATAGCGCTTACTCACTATCAAGTCGCCCTCGCACTTGGCCTATGGGTCTTTTTGAATACACCATGGTATCTAGTGCGGCCGCAGTATGGGTTCTTATCCAATAGAACTGGTCACTGCAGTAGTAGCGCAAGTCCGATCATTCACGATAGCTTCAAATCATCACAGATTTTATCTTGCGGGTGAAATCCTACTGCTTTGTTGGATAACAAACTCTTAACCGGAAGCAGTTTTACTTGTTTCTAGTGACTGAGTTTTATTCAACTGTAAGATAAATAATGGCGCTAATAACGCAAGCACCATAAAGATTAGGAAGCTTAACCAGGGAGACTCAGATGATTGAGTTAACCAGCCAGCCAATAAAGGGCCTAAAAATGCTCCGGTGTTTCCAATCATGAAAAATATGCCGAGTGCTGTTCCGGCTGAGACATGACCGATTCGAGGCATTTCCATTGGCAACGACGTGGTAACAGGTAGGATAGGCCCGGCGGCGATACCGGCCAGGATCAAAGAGAAAGCCAGCAGCGGCCCATCAAACAGTAACAATGTGGGGATGGTAACGCCAAATAACAAGACGCAGACAATCAGAACGCGAACTCGGCCAAATCGGTCTGAAAGCATTCCGCCGACAATGTTTGAAATTATCATGGTCAGTGGAATCAGCGATGTATAAGCACCGCCATTTTCTATACCACGTTGAAGTAACAGGCTTGGCAAGAGACTTAGAATGGCATAAAAACCGGCGGCAAAAAATGCGTAGTATAGCGATAAATACCAAATTTCCGGTAACCTAATCACCTCTGCGAAAGACTTAGGCGTACTTGGTAGTTCAGTACTGGAATCAGCATTTTCGGTGCCGTCTCTAAATAGCAGGAACCATATAATTGCTATAGCTACTGATAAACCACCTACAAAGATCATACTACCGCGCCAACCGTCAAACATCGGGGAAAGCACATTGGCACTTAATGCTAGCGCTAAGGTGGTTCCTACCCAAAATCCCGAAAATACAATCCCGTTAGCACGCCCGAATTCTTGTGAAGAAAAAACCGTGCCCAACACCTTCGGTATGATCGGCCCATAACAGGCAAACCCGACCCCGCCGAGGAACATCATTAAGAGCAGCATATCGGCACTGTCAACCAGGCCGCGCATTGCACAGGAAGCACCAACCAATAGAACTGCGAACGTTAAGATGGAGCGTACGCTGATAGAGTCTACTAGTATTCCTGCGATTGGAGAGACAATTGGAGACGCAAGTGTAAAAATAGCAACGGCGGCACCGACCTGTGTAAGCGAGAGCCCAATGTCCTTATCAATTTCTTGGGCCAAGGGAGCAATCATATGCATAGTCCCGAAACCGAATACAATGGCTAAAAACAGAACAGACAGTACGAACCATTTGTAATAATTACTGTTATGCATATTGGTTACTCCAGTTCCTCACCATCTAGTTCATCACCAGCACTGGTTTTATCGTCAAACCATTTTTCACGTCGTCAAAGGCCTGATTGATATCAGCAAAGGGATACGTTTTTATCAGCTTGTCGTAAGGGAATAGCCCGCGCTGATGAAAATCGATGAGCTTCGGGATAAATAAACGGGGTACTGAAGACCCGAAAAAAATTCCCCGTAATTTGCCGGCCTTAACAAATACCGGGAAGGGAGTGAAATCGAATTTTTCGCCATAGTGTGGAACAGTTACCATGCCGCACTCGCCCTCCATCGATAAAACATCGATGGCATCGTTTAGAGCTTGTACTACACCGGTAGTTTCCAAACTGAAATCCACACCACGAGGGCACAGCTCCATTATTTGGGCAGCGACTTCACCGGTGCTGGCGTCTATGGTATGGGTTGCTCCCAACTCTTTGGCCATTTGCAGTCGGGCCTGATTGATGTCTACCACTATGATAGCGCCGGCATTGACCAGTTTAGCCGCCATCACTGCACTTAATCCAACTGCGCCTACGCCAAATACGACAAGGCTGTTCCCGGGCCCGAGCTTGAAGCTGTTCAATACAGCGCCCGCACCGGTCATGATTCCGCAACCCAGAGGCGCAAGGTTGCTTGCAGCGATCTGATCTGAAACCTTAACTAGATTCCGCTCAGAACTGATTGAATGCGAGGAGAAAGAAGACTGTTGAAAGAATGCCGCGGAAATGGGCTCGCCTTTTAATGAGGCGGTATGTGAACCATCTAACCTAGTGCCATTAAAGTTAAGCGCCACGCCATGGTCGCAAACGTAAGGTTTGCCCCTATTGCAAAGAGAGCAGCAGCCACAATTACCAAACGAAGCCACTACACGGTCACCTGGCGCCACTCCGATCACCCCAGTACCAATTTTTTCTACCACACCCACGCCCTCGTGACCGAGAATCACAGGCATCGTTAACAAGGCCTGTGCCGAAATATCGGTATGGCAAATACCACTTGCTTCATTGCGAATAAGCACTTCATCTGGCCGCAGGTCATCAAGCTCAACCTGCTGTAGCGAAAAACGACCCCCTGCCTGCTCCAGTATTGCCGCAACTGCGGAATTTGTCATAGTCTTACCTCCTGTGTGAGTATTACTATTCTGAAAAATAACCGTGGGTGCTTAGGTGAACTGCGCTAGTGGCGAAGTGAGGACTGATATCACCTTCGGTACCACCATGTCCCAGTACGTGACGATTCATAAAGTTAAACATGCAAACCACGTTAATTGTGTCGTGCAGCGCCTGTTCGCTCCAACCTGCAGAAAAGACCGCATCAGCGTCAGTCTGACCCAATTTGGTAGGTTCGAAGTTCAATTTTTTAGTAAATCGTAATAGGGGCTTTAATTTTTCGTCAATATCGGCGGATTCTATGGATACTACCAGCGTCTCCAGTAGACCTTCTTTCATGCCAAAAGATTCCGTAATCATGGTATGTACACCATAACAAAGGGCACAGGCGTTCAGGCCCGAGGTATAGGCAGCAATCAATTCACGTTCTGCAACGCTAAGAGGAGACTTACCACGCATCACAATCTCGTGCCACTTGGAAATGCAGTCCCCTGCCTCTGGGCTCCAGTTAAAAATATCCATGACTACATTATCTACGCCAATTCCTGATATAAATGCCATAAAACCACCTCGATTGCTTGGATTACATTAAAAGGCCTTCGCTAAAAAGGATAGGAACTTTGACCTTCCTGTATGGTAACCCACTTAAGTTCGGTCATTTCGTCGATACTGAAGCGACCACCTTCACGTCCCACACCGCTACTTTTAAGGCCGCCAAAGGGGATGTTTGGTTCGCACTGGATGGTGCTTCCGTTGACATGCACCATACCGTACTGTAAGCCCCGTGCCATAGACATAGCAGTGCTAATATCCTTGGTCATCACTGCCGCGGAAAGCCCGTAACAACTGGCATTGGCAAGTTTCAAGGCTTCAGTACTATCTTTAGCCGAGATGAGACAGGCCACAGGACCAAAACTTTCTTCATCAAAGATCCGCATCGTAGGCTTTATGTCGCATACAACCGTCGCCGCATAATAGGAGCCGTCATGGCTACCGCCAGATAATAACCGGGCCCCTTCGGCAACAGCTTCTTCTAATTGGCTGTCTATAAAATCACATTGTTTAGGGTTGATCAATGGACCAATGACGGTATCAGGTAGTGTGGGGTCACCAACCTGGAGCACAGCTGCCCGAGCCGTAAAAGCTTCACAAAACTGAGGGTAAATTGCCTCCTCAACAATTATTCGCGAGCTGGCCATGCAGACCTGGCCCTGATGGTTAAATATACTAAAAATAGCGGTATTGACCGCATAATCAAGATCACAGTCAGCCAATACTACTAGGGGGCATTTGCCACCCATTTCAATAGCAGTTTTTTTGAAATTTTCAGCGGCGGCAACGGCAATTTTGCGGCCGGTGACGGTGGAGCCGGTAAAGGTAATCATACGTACATCTGGATGCTGTACCAACTTGATCCCTATCTGACCGTCCCCAGGAAGAACACTAACCAGCCCGGGGGGTGCTCCTGCCTCTTCATAAATTTCAGCAAGTAAGATGCCTGATATAGGGGTCATCTCGGAGGGTTTTAAGATAAAGCTGTTACCTGCTGCAATTGCCTTATCTATCTTGTTAGCTGCTAAGACAAAAGGTACATTGAAAGGTGCTATTCCTGCGATGACGCCCAACGGTTCCCTCACGGTGTAAGAGAACAGCCCTGGAACGTCTGATGGAATGGTTTCTCCACAAATGCGTCGACATTCGCCGGCGGCGCTGCGAGCCGACTCAATAGAATAACCTACCTGGTAAGCAGCGTTGCCAAAATTACAGCCAGATTCCTCGATTAAGAGAGGGATAATCTCGCCCTGACGCCTCGCCATAATATCAGCGACCTTCAAAAGTAAAGCTTCGCGTTGTGATGGACCGGTTTGACGCCACTCTGTGCAAGCAGAGACCGCAGCTGAAACCGCAGCGTCAACATCTGCATCGGTAGCAACATGAACTAATGCGAACGGTACACCGGTTGCAGGATTCAGATTTTTCATCACCTTACCTTCAATACCTTCGCTCCAGCGCCCGCCAAGATAGAATTTATAGTGGTCCATTGTCGTTCCTTCTAAAGTCACCGCGATAAAATATGATCAGAAAAGCCCCACACAAGGGGCCTCAAATATATTATTTAGTAAGTATAGGAAAGCTTAGCACCAAACAACCGCGGTTGTGGGCCATATGTTAACCAGTACCCATTGGTGGCGAGGAAGCCGCCGGTCTTCACGAAATTGTCTTCAATATTTTCTACGAATAACTCGCCCCGCCAGTGATTGTTTGCTGAGCCCCAAATCAAGCGTAGGTCCGATTGTGTGTAGGAGTCCTGCTTGTCAAGCCCATCAACATTGTTGGCAGCAGTAACAAAGTATTCGCCTTTATAAGTAGTTTGCAGATAGGGGGTCAAGGTACCCATATCACCCAGATCAAAGTCATAGGATGCGGCAAATGTGAATTTCCATTCAGGCGATAACTCTCGAGTGTTGCCGGACGCATCAATATTTAGCGAGCCATTGGAGAATTCTCCATAGTCGTCATAGACCGCGTCAAGAAAGGCGCCTACCACTGTTATTTCTAGTTTTTCGTCGGGCACATAGGTTAATTCTAACTCAAGTCCCTTAGTGCTAGCACTGGCTGCGTTTGTTGTGATGGAGGACGGAAGCGAGTTGTCAAATGCGTAGGACTGAAAATCGTCTATCTCGTTGTAATACAGCGCAACGTTCGCACGAAGGGTCTCGTCCAATAGGTCGGCCTTATACCCCACCTCATAGTTGATAAGAGTTTCCGGCTCAAATCTCAAGTCATACGACAGCGAACCGTCAGATGGTGGTAAGTAGCGATTAAACCCGCCCGATTTGAAACCAGTCGAAATATTCACATAAAGCATTCTCGCGTCATCAATAATATAGTCGAGGCCTACTCGCCAAGTCGTATCATCAAAGGTTGCACTAGTGTCAGCATTGCCTCGATTGTCCGCACGTGCGACATCAGTAGAGCGATAAGCTTTCTTATCCTCTGTGTAGCGCGCGCCAAGTGTTAACCGTATATTTTCATTAACGCTGTAGGTGGCTTGACCATAGACAGCTATAGACTCTGCTGTGGCTCTACCATCACGGGTGGCGAAGTCATTTCCCCCAGGTATAAAGAAGAAGCGGAATAACTCGTCGATCTCTTCGTCTAAATAGTAAAGGCCAACGATCCAATCGAGGTCGCTACCGCCATTAGATGATAGCTGCAATTCTTGGCTAAAAATAGTGGCGTCAGTATCGAGAGAAAGATCTGCCAACTCCAAAGTAGAAAAATCGCTCTCACCGCCAGCTAATTGTTCATAGCTTGAAGATCCAGTGATACTCTTGAAAGTAACTTCTCCCAAGTCGTAGGCGACGACCAGCGTTGTGTTAACCGAATCAACATCTCTATAGGAATCATTAGCCTCAATCTCCCAATCCTTTGTTTGAGCTGGAATGTCCGTTATTCCTGATAGTGCACCTGCCCAGGTATTTATCGAGGGGTTATCCTGATCGAAGAATCTGACGCCTGAGAACGCAGCACCATTACCCCCTTGACTCCATGTATCCAGAGCGAGATCGACTGTTAGTGGGCCTTCCTCATATCGAAGCGAGCCACGCACATACTGGATATCTTCATCAAGGAAATCCTCTCCGATATCAAAAGTGTTTTCCAGGTACCCATCGTGCTCCTGTGTAAAAAAGGTTAAACGAGCGGCGAGATTATCACTGACTGGTGCATTAAAGTATCCGGATACACCTACCTGGTCATAGTCAGCAAGCGTTAGATTGATATTAAACTCTTTCTCTCTGGAGGGTTTATTGCTAACCACGTTAATACTACCAGCGGAGGTGTTGCGCCCAAACAATGTGCCTTGAGGACCACGAGTGACCTCAACGCGTTCAACATCAGTCATAACCGACCATACCTGTTGTCCACGTCCCAAATAAATTCCGTCGACAAAAAAACCGACCGGGCTGTCGGTATTGGCTTCAAAATTCGCAGGGCTTTGGCCACGTATACTTACATTCGCTCCGAGGCCGTATTGACCCCATTCAAGGCCGGGCGTCAGCGCTCCCAGACGTTCAATATTGTCAGCGCCAATCTTGTCCAGTCGTTCCTGGGTGAATGCCGATACGGCCAGCGGTACCCGTTGCACATTTTCTGAACGTTTTTGCGCCGTAACAACAATTTCTTCCAGAACTGAGCTATAAGCATTTAGGGCTGTTGTTGCTGTGATTAAAGCTATCACAGATGCGGCTAATACAAAAATTCTAGCTGGACGAGTTGACATAACATTTCTCCATTAAGTTATAAAGACTCTCCTACTATAGTAATAATTTAGACTTATGTAAACCCCACTAGATAATTAGGAAAAATATAAGAGCACGTGGGATTCTTGGTTTATTTTCGTAGCTAAGCGTCTTTAATCCGAGCCGCCGAGATAAGCATGCAATCAAGCCATGGAGTTATCCGCGTGTAGCGCCAAGCCTTACCCGATTAGATGCGCCAATTCATTAGGGAATAGCTCTAATGAATTGGCGCGGATGTAATTACTTTTTGTACGCATCTCTGGCGATGGCCGAAATTGGGCATTGATCTACAACAGCTCTAATTTGTGTTTGAATATGCCTCTCCAAGGACGGTTTTATTGCGCCTCCATAAGACTCCCGCCATGGTTAAACGCCAGCACAGGATTCTCGGGGCCAGCCGGAAGGATATCAAGCTTCTGACGTGGATCCGAACCATAGGCCAAGCCCAACTGCGCCCCGGCATTCGAGACGTAACATCAGAACGGCCAGCATATTGTACCTGAAGGGCCACCACGGCTGGTGCCGTCCGTCCAAATCATATCCGCTGCTGCTCACTTCTTGTAATCTTCACGGGCCGTCACAGAAATTGGGCAATGTTCGACCGTGCAGGTGATCTCTGTTTGAACGTGGCGTTCGACTGTCGGCTTATTGCTGCCGCCATCCGGCTCGCCCCATGTTAGCGATACTTCGGTGCCCGGCACGGCGACCTCTTCGTCCAACAGCGCCAGCGATATCCAACTGCGAACGTTGGAAGTGTAGACCGGGTAATGGGATAAGCCGGCCGGTTTACCGTCTTTCGTGACCAGATCATACGGGCATGTTGCGTAATGCGAGGCCGGCATGTCCATGAACTTCATCCGCTCATCGTCACCAAGTTGCGAGGCGAAGACTTTGATCACATCCTCTTTGGACCAGCGCAGGGTACGCTTGTGTTTGTGCGGCTTGCCCTGCATCGCTTCCAGAGCTTCACGGCCTATGAAATCATGGTCAAACTTCACGATATGACCATAGCCCAGATCGTAGGGCGACAGGTAATAATCCTCGACATTATCGCTGACCAAAGAGCCGCCCAGCGACAGACCGGACATAAAGCTATCTGCGCCCAGCCATTCGCGAAAACCCTTCATCGTTTCACCAGAATAAATTGCGGGTAGAGGGGACGGGAACCAGCCGCTTTCATGGGCGACCGTGGAATAAGTCTTGGACCCGGCGGCCAACAGTTCCATATTCTGACCCGCTTCCATAATCGCGTCACGGATACGATCATAATCGTCAAAGGGGCCGAACAGCTCCAGTCCAATCGCGCCTGCCATACCGTGCCGCAGCGCGCGAACTTCAATGCCGTCGATATTAATCGTGCCCATGCCGAAGAACTTGAACCCTTCCAAGGGACCGCCATTCAGCTTTTCAAGGATGGCGTTGGCGTTTGGTCCCTGAACCTCAAAACGATAGCCCTGACGCTTACCTGTATTGTCTAGCGCGCGGGTGTCAGTGGTGGCCTCCACATCGTAATTGCCGGTTTCGATGTGGTATTGCACCCAATCACGGTTAATCGGCTTATTGACTATATTGACCTTGTTGTCCTCTAAAATGAACATGATCGCATCGCCGATGACAAATCCGTCATGGTTGCAAAATACGACCTGCTTGGCGATGTCGCGGCGGAAATTGGACATCGTGTTGATCGCCAGATCTTCCAGCAACCGCTTCACATCGGGGCCTTCGATATAGTGATCTGTCATGTGGAACGATTGATCAAACAGCACCGCGCCATGGCGCCAGGCGGCTTGTTCGTCGCGCCAATTGGTGAATTCTGACTTGATCGGGAACTGATAGGGCCCGGCATTTGCGTTGCGCAACATATCAACGGGATTGCCAATGCCGCGAATTTTGCCCTCAAGTGAATTATAAATCATCATCAATATCCTCTTAATTATATTATGAGCTGCCTAAATACCCCTTACTTCACACCCGTTGCTATAGATAATCTTAGCCGGATCGGCAAACGACGCTTTGCACATTCGGGACCTATTTCAACCACCCGCACACTAATCAATATGTCCGCGATGGAGCGATAACTTTAATTGAAATTTACCACCAAGTAAATCCCACTATGTAAATATATATATTTACATCTATAGTGGGGTAGGTGTACGCTCCAAGCTCTCTACTGTGAATTAACGATCGACTACCGCGCTAGATCCGCACCCAAGCCATGACAGTTTGTAGGATTCAATACTGATGTCTTATTTAACCACTTACGCTCACAGATCCACTCATTTTGAGCTTTTCGATAAATACTCGCACATATATGATCTATATTCCCGAACTATTCGAGGCATAATACGCGGTCCTTCGCCGCTAGTTTCTCGCTCTCATTTACCTATCTAGGACCGAAGAGACTATGACAAAGATACTCGATGCGATGGAAAGTGGAATGGACGTGAAAGCTACTATTGATCGCAGCCCTATCAGGCCATTGCAGGTTGCGGTTATTATGATTTGCTTCACTCTAAACGTACTTGATGGTTTCGATGTGGTTGCCATCGCCTTTGCCGCGCCCGCCATTTCGAATGATTGGCAAATGAGCTTGACACTTCTGGGGCTAGTATTCAGTGCTGGCTTAGCAGGTATGACCATCGGCGCAATGTTCCTAGCCCCTTTGACAGATATCGTTGGTCGGCGAAACATGATACTCATTGCACTGCTAATTATTAGTTCAACTATGGTTATAACCGCTACAGTTCATGAAATATGGCAGCTGGTGATTATGCGCAGCCTGACGGGACTAGGTATTGGCAGCATGCTGGCCAGCCTAACCTCAATGACAGCGGAATTTGTTCCTAACCGCAAACGGAACTTCGCTATTAGCTTAGTTCAAGCAGGCTACCCAGTAGGTGCAACCTGCGGTGGTTTTATTGCCGCCTGGTTGATACCTACGTATGGCTGGCAGTCACTCTTTTACGCCGGCGGCATTCTCACCGGCTTAATGATTCCCGTGGCATCACTATGGCTACCGGAGTCCATTGAGTTCTTAATCAGACGCCAGCCAGCCAATGCGCTAAAAAAAATCAACCAAACACTTAAAGCCCTTCATATGGGAGCACTATCCAACCTTGCAGCATCTAGCTCTGAAAAAATTAACAAAGCCAGTGTTAGTTCGTTACTCACCACGAAACACCGCAACAATACACTGCGACTATGGCTGGCGTTTTTTATGTGTTTTTTTACACTGTATTTCCTTATAAGCTGGCTGCCAAAAATAATCGTTAATGCAGGTATGGGAATGCAAAATGGGATATATGTCGGCACCGCTTTTAATTTCGGCGCCATCATCGGTGTGTTGTTACTCGGTTATTTGGCTGATAAAAAAGGCCTGAAACCGATGATATTCTGGTTTTCTCTTGCCGGCGCCGCTAGCATGCTGGTGTTCGGCCTGATACCTGAGCAGATAGCCATACTGCTAGTTATGACAATATTGATAGGTATGTTTGTTGACGGGGGCTTCTCGGGCCTTTACGCCGTGGCCGCCCGCCTATACCCTACAGAATTTCGCACAACAGGCATTGGCTGGGCAATTGGCGCAGGCCGCTTTGGAGGAGTCCTAGGCCCCTATGTCGGCGGAATTCTAATCTCCCAGCAGTGGCCTATGGCTGCTTACTTTACCGTTTTCGCCATCCCAATGATTATTGCAGCCATAGTCGTCAAGGGTATCAATGCCGATGAGTTAAAAGTCGCCACCCTCTAGCTGGGCAGTGCTCCCGGCTCAGGCAACTGAAGTAAGAGAGGTGAGCGCGTACTCTGCAATTGCTAACCTTATGCCATAAATCAAAAATCTATGCCTTGGGACTGCTTGCGTGACTAAAACTTATTTTGTTAAGCCCTTGATGAACGTTTCATCTTTTGACATAAGCTCCATTTTAATTTGATAAATTAAGTTAAATATTGACTGGATATCACTCACATAATCAGCGGCCTACAACAGCTCGTTTTATACGTTTCTTTACATCCGATTTGGATAGAATGTAAATTATTGCTTGCTACTTAATGAGCATACAAATTAAAATCCCCTTAGATAATTAATTTCTGTATGATTTAGTGGGATAGAGTCATACAAGCAATACCCAAGGAATAATAATATGAAATACACTGTCTATGCAGCCACTATGCGTTCCGTGTGGTTTAGTCGCGATGAAGGAGAAAACTGGAAACGCCTGCTGACGCCTACTGGCGGAATGTATAATGAGGCGAGATGCTGGTCAATTACTACACATCCCAAACGCCCGGGCGAGCTATTAGTAGGGACAGATCAAGGACTTTATCGCTGGACCAAAGACTCAAATCGATTTAATTACATTCCTTCCCCCATGGACAGCCTTCAGATTCTGCATATCGAGCAAGCCCCAGATGACCCAAATTTTATTGTTTGCGGCACACGTCCCGCAGAGATTTTCATTTCTGAAGACAACGGTCTTAGCTGGACTCGAAGTAATCTAGACGCAAGTACCGAGTGTTGGTTTATAAATACGCCTCGCGTTACATCGATTCACTTTGATCCTCTCGACTACAATACCATTTGGCTAACGATTGAAATAGATGGGATATTTCGCTCCCAGGATCGCGGGAGAACCTGGGAAGCGCTGAATGACGGGCTCTTAGATTGTGATACTCATGATTTAGTGTTTATTGATTATGATAACGGTCGTACCATCCTCTGCTCCTCCGAGGCAGGCTTGCATAAGAGCTTCGACAATGGCCAAAATTGGGATCATTCACCTGTTCCCGAAGCCCCGTGGCCTTATTTTCGCGGAGTTAAAGAGCGTGCTGATGACAGCGGTGTTATCTTCGCTTCAGTCGCTGACCGTCCCTCTGGGGAAACAGGTATTCTGCTAATCAGTCATGATCATGGTGAGAACTGGAAAAAATCACCTATACCTGAGCCAGTCAACACCACTATTTGGTCTATAGGTACTAATACTGCTGATCACAATATTATTTTCGCCGCCACGCTTTTTGGGCAAATCTTCCGCAGCCAAGATGGCGGTGAGAGCTGGAAGAAAATGAAACGTGAAATGGGTGAAATTCACATGATCGCCTGGGAGCCCAACGAGCAATCAAGCTAACGATACGCACAACTAAGAAGCGTTGCATAAAATAAATGGGAGTAGATCCATATGTCTTTTTTTCTCTACAGGCCGCATATTGCAGGTCCAAGTAATAATATCACTACACCAGACCTTATTATTGACCGGGTAGCCATCCATACTAACAATACCACGCAGTTGGTACCGACTAATCAACTTTCAAGCCAGGTGGAAATACAACTCACCAATGAACCTTTCGAAGCTGCACCCTGTTACGTACTTGTTGCTGCGGGCGGTGGAGTGTTATTTAGTACCGGCGTAATAATAAGACCCAGCGACAATTCTCTTGGGTCAGCACAGATGCTGGTATCTAGAAGCGCCTGGCGATTTAGTAATTTATCTAAACATCTGTCCACCCTTGAACTTGCTATCTATAGCGGCACGCCTGCCGATCCTGAGGTGCAAGGCAAACAAGCAATTGGTAAACTTTATGAACCTGCAGACATCATGGAGCAAATAAGTGGTAACCGCGATGCCCTCCCCCGAGGCACCATGGTATTTTACTGCGCAGATCAATTACGCTACACCATTACATCACCAGAATTCCTAGCCGTCTGCATTGAAGATGGAACCATGCAACGCAATTTGACTCACCGCATTCAACTGGTATCGACTGAAGAAGATCGCTGGTTGAACCGCCCGCTACCGCGTTATACCGTTGGCCCGGTAGGCGATGTAGAACACTATATTTAAGCACTCAAACACCCTTGCTATTATGTGCCAGCCAGAGTATTGCAACAGCGTCAATCTCGAAATTTGCGGTAATACCCCTCTTAAAGGGCTTGATTGCAATCGCTACATAGTAGCCCAATAGTAAAACCGGAAAGCATATCCCGAGTTATAAAATACAACTCAATTCATTAACTATAACAGGCCTCGATCGATTAGTGATCTAACTGAATTTGCCGTAGCGTAAGGTTTCTAAGATGAAAATTCTATGACAAAAAAAGACACTCAACCAACTCGATACGCACCCGTTATCTTATTAGGAACAATGATGGCTATGGGCCCACTGGCGATGGCTATGTACCTTTCAGCTATCCCTACCATTGCTAAACTAATGCAGGCAGATATCGACCTGATACAGCAGTCACTGACAGTATATTTATTAGGTTTTGCAGGGTCGCAACTGATATTTGGTCCAGTGTCGGAAACAACCGGGCGAAGACCCATTATTCTTTGCGCTCTGATCCTCTATATTGTAAGTAGTCTTCTTTGCAGCTATGCCAATTCTGCGCAGCAGCTTATCAACTTCAGATTTACCCAAGGACTTAGCTCTGGCGCCATTTCGGCGATGGTGTTGTTGGTGCTTAATGACCGGTATGTTGGCAACCAAGTCATTCGTAATTACTCGCTGGCTTTTAGCGTAATGACTCTAGCTACCATTTCATCACCTTCGATTGGCGCCCTAGTCATTCAAATGGCCAGTTGGCAAACTGTTTTTCAACTACTGGCGGCTGTTGGTGTGATAGTGTTAGCCATGACAAGTATTTATCTTCCAGAGAGCTTACACAAATCACAACGGCAACGACTCAACCTCAAACGGTTAGCGCAGAATTACCGCACAGTACTGAATCATCGTCATGCAATGGGTAATATACTTTCAGGTAGTTTCGCTTATGCATACCTGTTTGCGTTTATTTCTGGGTCTGTCTTTTTGTATATGGAACACTATCAGCTCAGTGCAGGACTTTACACTTTACTGCTCGCTATAATTAATACTATGCAAGTAATATTCAGTTGGATAAATGTCCGTATCACAGGACGATACAGGCCCGATCAGATAGTAGTGTTTGCAACAACGCAAATAACTTTAGCTAGCATGGTCATACTACTGCTTATTAGCTCCCGTGCCGACAGCATAATCGTAGTTACGGCCATCTTCGCATATTCTATTGGCATGGTTGCTCTAATTGCTGGGAATACTGCACCTGCTGCTATCGCCCCGTTCATACACGAAGCAGGCACTGCAGCGGGACTCTATGGCGGCGGTCGCTTTATAATATCTTCATTTGCTGCTGGGGGAGTGGGCTTATTACAAAACGGGAGTCCTTTACCCATGATGGCTATCATGGTGGCTTGTGGAGTACTAAGCTTTGCAACCTATCGCTACCTTGGGGGCACCGCTACGTCAAATAATTAATGGTCTCTCTTAATTACAAAAGACTCATTAATAAACCACAGGCCCGCATGTTTTTTTATTATATTGGCGCTGGCCTGCAAGTAATCCTCGCGGGAATTTACCAATGCATCAACTTTGTCTCTGGGGACCTGCGAGACGAAAACAGCGTTACTCCAGGCCGCTAATAATGTAGATATATCTGCCTGCTGATTTATATCGATCGGAAGAGTATGCATGTCATATCGAAACAGCGATGTCTTGTCGGTCGCACCGGTGAACTTATACTGTAGTCTATCATTACCTATTGCGCGCTTTAATTCTGCAATCAGTTTCTGTCGCCCAACAGAAGGCAGCTCCTCTTCACTCCAGAACTGTCCTGCTATTTCATGCGCAGGATCGCTTCCATAGGACTGTACGACCATCATTCGACCGCTAGGGGCCAGACATTTGACCAGAGGCAATAAAACCTTGTCAATTTTGAATGATATTGATCGATCATGCCTGTACAAATGCGAAGCAATAATAAAGTCATACCGCCCATCAAAAGAACCTGGTTGAGGAACAATATTATGGAGCAGGAACTCGTGATCTTTTCTATATAAAACCAACACATTCGGACGTTCAGATCGCGGCTGCCCGTCCCTGCGCGACTTGACTAACCAATCCTCGCCAAAATTCTGTTGGAGACCACTGATCTGTTTCTGAAAGTCATACGCCGTATTGCCCTCCAATGTGACGGTGTTCCAATTCATTGCCATAGCACGTTTAACTGATCCAGCTGTCAGTGTCGCCGCCTCTTCGAAATCCATGTTCGTAATTACTAACACTGTCAATGGATGCTCTAGGAATCGGTCGGCCATCTTTCCGAGGCTGTTACGCAAATCATCTAGCCCTCGCTCTTTGGCAACAATTAGAAATGGCACAGTCGGATGCTTATGGTGAAGGGCCCTCAAAAGTCTAGCCAAGGTAGTCCCTTCTCCCAAGTTACCCTCGAACAACCTTAAAGCTGGGGGAGACACAAGGAGGTCATCAATGATGTTACTAGCACGTTCGGCTATTTGCCACTTTTCATTACAGCTATTATAAAACAGTAGATGACTCTGACGCTGTTCATTATGCTCCGCAGCCTGACTAAGACCCGCAGTTGTTTCCTGCGAGCTTATTTGCGCCAACATTTCTTTTTTTGCAATCCCAACCCTGCGGCGATCACGGCCCTCAACACTGCGTTCACCAGATCTCACATCAGCCATGAATTCGTAGGTCCGGGCAACCATTTTTTTACCTACATTACTACCACCACGAGCCCGAGCAACAAATTTCCCATCGTTGACCGCCAGTCGCCCAAAGGTTGACTCAGCAATGCCTACCTTTGCACAAAAATCTTCAATCTCCTTGAGAAAGATAGAGTTCTCTACCTTTACTAACTGCGTTGCATCTGTACTTTCTTTGTTCAAAACTAGGGGTCCTCTCCGTCATTACTTGTTTTGAATATTACACCAAATTAGGAGATGTTACCGATTTTACTTTGTGCCCCAAAATGATAATTGTTTACCTAATCAAGTAATTTTATAGGTTATCTAAACTGCTTTATGACTTATATGTGTTCGAGCTTATCTGGCTCAGATGTACTTGATCGACTCACACCCACCCAAGCCAGCTCGAGGCTTTGAGTTACGAGGATATGCTCTCGGCTCTATGGATAAAGCTTACGCACCCAATCCGACATCAATCATATATCTTCCGATTGATGGACACAAAACCGGCGGCACCAATGGAAATAAAAGCTAATGGAAGTAATAAGATAAATCGACCATAACCTGGATTATTATTTTCTAGCACCTGATAAAAAATAACCCCAATCAGCGGCATTATCAGCCCCCGAATCCCCGTTAAAGTAACGTGCAAAGCCATATAATCCGCGGAGTCAGACTTGTTGGAGAAGTCGTTATGCCCCAGATTCCAACCTAGTCGCCCCCCTGCTAGTCCTATTCCGAACATTATCGAACCCAGCCATACAAAGTCCATTTCAAACTTTATCGTACCCATTGCTATCACAAGCATACTTAACGCCATCAACCAACTATGGTACGCACGGAAATTGACTATATGAGTAGAAGCAATAACATTAGCCCACAGCCTCACAGTCAGAGCGGCGCAGATCAAAGGTACTGAGGAACTGAGCATTACCTGCACAAAAGCACTTTGATTTAGCTGCTCACTCAATACCAAAATAAGCAATGGGACGTACATTAAGTTTCCACTACCCTGGGCGAACATACACAACAAGTAGTGACGGTACCTGCGATCCTGCTTAAAGATTTGCCAAGCATGTGTGGAAAAAACACTTCGCCTTGGTGAACGTTGCTCCGTGATGACAATCTGCTCTTCGTGGCGCAAGTGTAATCGTGAAAGTATGCGAATGGCCACCAGGCTACAACCGGCCGATACAATAAACACCAATCGATAAGCCTCGCCACCACTATTCGCCAGAAAGCCAGTAATAAAGCCGGAAACTGCCATAATGGCAGATAGTAAAGCGAGATTGCTGGCGGCAATTTTTGCTCGAGACAAGGGAGCATAATTAGCTCTCCACGCCTGCGCGCGTATCGTTACCAGGCAGGAAGAGCAAACGCGGCAGCCAACAGTAAGCAATACCAAGCCAACCAAACCAAAATTACCAGTGGGCAAAAAGAATATCGCGCTAATCAGGCGCCACAAAAACTAACAGAACACGCTTAAGAAAAATTATTTTCTTTTTTCCCCAGCTAGCATTTACCCAAAAAGTACTGGTCAAATTCGAAATTGGCATTGCACCCGTCACCAAAGCCAAAGCAATTACCGCTAACGCTGGGTGGGACTGCAGGGCAAATTTGTTTTGAATGATAACACCTATAACACCGCCGTTAATGGCGCCCCCGCCAACAGCTAGTAATCCCCACGCTCGCATCTCTATTGCCGAAATCACACGCTCTCTGCGGCTGAACCCAGGCGAAGTGACGAAGCTGATAATCTTTTTCATGAACAAAACTCTAATCACAGTAACAGGATCTTCTTTGCATCAGGGCGATGAAACTTGTGTCATTGTACTACGTATCCCACTTGCGTTAAAATTAAATCCACTATCACAAGTGGGAATCAATATAGGCGCAAAATTATGGGTGCACTGACAACGGAACAGCTTCAGAGTGAATACGATTTAACCGAAGTACTACAAAGCTCATCCGAGCAACTAGAAGAATACGAGACACTGTCTAGGCTTGCAGTAACAAGACTGACACATTTTTTAGATTTACCGTATACAGCAAGTCTCTGTAACAGACAAACCTTAGATATTTTCCTACCAAATGGCATAGCATTTAACGCGCAACAACCAGCGCCTGTTGTTATCTTTATTCACGGAGGATACTGGCGAGCCAACTCAAAGGACAGCCGTCGCTTCCCTGCCCTGGCAATGGCAGAAAGAGGTATTGCGTGGATACCTCTTAACTACCGTCTGGCGCCAGACTATACTATTCCTGATATCGTTGATGACGTCCGCCGCGCAGTTTCCTGGGTTTACAAAAATGCCAAACAATTCGGCTGTAACCCGGAGCGACTGTTTGTCTGTGGAAATTCGGCCGGCGGCCACTTAGCGGCTACACTGCTCATGGATGGATGGCAGCAGTCATTCCAGCTGCCGGGCAATGTACTTAAAGGAGGGTGTGCGCTCAGTGGCCTGTTCGAGCTTGAGCCACTATTGGACGGGGGGCCTAATGAATGGCTGCACATGGACCGGGACACAGCACACCGCTACAGCCCGGCGCGAGATATCTCTGCCGATAGTCCTCCATTGATTATCACCTGCGGTGGGAAAGAAACGTCTGAATTTCGCAGACAGTCCCGTGACTATGCGGCGCTATGCACCCAGAAACACAGACCGGTAACGTACTTCGAGCTAGCAGAGGAAAATCACTTCTCCATAATAGGCAAGCTTTCCGACCCGCAGAGCCGATTATTTCAAGCACTCACCGATATGATAAGCGAGCTGTAAACTCTAAGAATACCCGGGCCAAGCCGCGACAGTACATCACTCTGCTGAGATTTCAAAAATACCGTCAATTTCAACCGGTTGGCGCGCCACTAAACCACCAACTCCCATGGAGAATCGACCATGGCAGCCGACGTTCTCACCAAATACTTCATAAAAAAAATCAGATGCCCCATTTAGCACCATGTTATGCCTCTCAAAGTCCGGGTGAGCATTTATCATGCCATGGATTTGTACTATCCGGGTAACACGGTCCAAGTCACCAATATGATGCTTCACGGTAGCCAGCATTTTTATTGCACAGGCTCGGGCAGTTTTGTAAGCCTCTTCTTCAGAAACCTCAAGCCCGACCTTACCGCGCTTAACAACCTCCGAATCATCCAAAAGGGCCGCACCATGCCCCGAGATGTAAAGCAAGTTGCCAGACTGTACTGCACTCGTTCGATTTTTACTGGGTAAAACCAAGGGGGCGGGAAGCACAACACCCATTTTCGCTAGGCGCTTTTCAATTTTACTCATTCATATACCTATTATTAGCCATCACTATTTAACCAGCATGGCAATAGACTCATCCGCTGTGCGAACATCGCCAAAGCTCTGATAAAAGGACGTCAATCCCACCAGATGATCCTCGTCAAACCGGGCAGCATTGCCATCAGAAACCATAACAACCTTATAATCAAGCATCATTGCATCCCTGGCCGCAGACTCACTACACATATTAGTAGCGGTGCCCGTTATAATAAGGTTTTCAACCCCTGAAGATTGAAGCCTTCTGTGTAAGTCACTGGAGCCTTCAATAAACGGACTAAAGCGAGTCTTATGTGCCATTTCATCCTCTGAGTGAACATCAAGCTTCGAATAGATCTTATGCTTCTCAGTTCCTGCAGTGAGGCCATCCTTATGCTTTTTCCCTTTCTCAGGAGTAAAAAAATAATCGTGATAAAGAGGCCACAGACTGGGGGAGTCCAAACTATTCGCAACCGTCATCACCACCCAATAAACTGTACCTCCGGCTTGGCGGACAGCATCGGCAATACGGTTGATATTTGGCACGATAGCTATAGCCGTATCCACTTCTTCAACATAAAAGTTCTGCATATCAATAACTAACAAGGCCGTTTTAGCCGCGTCAAAATGATCAAAAACTTTATACCTACCGCGTTTGGCCCTAATCCGTTCCAGGACATAATCAGGCATTTTTACATCATGCATCATAAATAACATTCCTTTATTTACCATCCAGTGACAGCAAGTCCCATTCGGGTTGAATTCTTCAAAATAAGATCGTTAATAGCGTAATGCCAACTAATAAGCGGCGACATCTTCACTCGACTCAACCACCACAGCTACTATCTATCAAAAACGCCTACCTTAGGCAAACAGCTACCGGTCACTTACTTCGATCTACTCTCAGTAATATTCAAAAATCAGGTTTTTTTAATGACCTGACCACCGCCAGGTCCGGTCAAGTTTCAGAGAAGAGCGCAATTAGACTTACTTTCTGTTATTTTTTAAGGTGGCAAAAAATATCCCACTAGCTATGTATATCATCCTAATACTTTGATGTCAATAAACTCACTCAGGGGGAGTAGGCTGTCTTCATTCGCTCAAAAACACTAAAAACCCTTTTGTAAATACTTTAAATATATATTTTTCAATAAGTTAACCAACACGATTAGTCTTTTTCTTTTATTCAGCACTTTCTAGATGCGTATGACTCCACACCAAAATGCTCACTTTACGTACATACTTTTAAAATCCCACTACATTAGTATAATTGTTAATAATAGCTAGCTGGCTGAATTTGGAGACCTGTGCATTTTTTTTCATTGCACGTCAGATGAAGACCTGCAGATCATTTTATAAAACGTTAATGCTATGACCAAAATATTACGCGATCTGAAAACCGCCTGTACCGTGGAAGCTATCTGTAAGATGGCGTTACGGCTAAACCCCAGAGTTGCTCTTTAGAGGTGTCACAACGCGTGTACCTTCGCTTGGTGGGAAATGGAACCTTATGATCCGGACCAAAAGCATGGAAGTGGGTATCGACTACTGCTACCGGTGTTACATATTGCGACTTACAAGGTAACGCCTGCCAGTGCAACCAATTAGGATCGGCGCTAAAACAGGGTATTATTTACCCATCCCTTTTAATATTTTATCTAACCTTGGGTATACGCGGCGCGCATTACCCTCATATACCTTGTAGCGGTCTTCTTCAGACAGGTTCAACGCCTCAATATAGCGTTTGGTATCGTCGAAATAATGGCCAGTTTCTGAGTCAATGCCACGCACGGCGCCTACCATTTCAGAACCAAATAAAATATTGTCGACGTCAACAACATTGAATAATAAATCAATACCAGGCTGGTGGTAGACACAGGTATCGAAACACACATTTTTCATTACATGCTCTGCCAATGGCGGTTGATTCATCATATCAGCTAGACCGCGATAACGTCCCCAGTGATAGGGCACTGCACCGCCCCCATGAGGAATAATAAAACGTAAATCGGGAAAGTCAGTGAATAGATCACCTTGCAAAAACTGCATAAATGCAGTTGTGTCAGCATTAATGTAATGAGCACCTGTAGCGTGGAAATTACTGTTACAGGAGCCAGATACATGCACCATTGCCGGTACATCCAGTTCCACCATTTTTTCATAAAAAGGATACCAACTCTTATCTGTTAGCGGTGGAGAAGTCCAATGGCCACCTGAAGGGTCAGGGTTAAGGTTACAGCCAACAAATCCCATTTCGTTCACGCAACGATCTAATTCGGCGATAGAGTGCGCAATCGCTACCCCGGGAGATTGCGGTAACTGACAGACGCCAATGAAGGTTTCGGGATAGAGATCTACTACCCGCTTGATAAGATCATTGCAGGCGCCTGCCCACTGCTGACTGACACGCTGATCACCAATATGATGTGCCATAGCAGAGGCGCGAGGCGAAAAAATAGTCATATCAGCGCCCCGCTCGTCTAACAACCGGAGTTGATTTAACTCGATACTCTCACGAATCTCATCGTCACTGATCACTGGCACCGATGGCAGCGCACCACCAGCTTTATAGGCTACTATCTGAGCTTCACGAAAGAGTTGATGGGGTTCAGGTGCCGTGGTGTAGTGGCCATGACAGTCAATAACCAGCATAGATAACTCCTATTTTTGAGTATATTTTGGTAGTTGCTGACGAATGCTGGTCAACAGGCCATCTAGTTCGGTTTCAATCAGTGAAGCATTAAATTGCGGGGCCCACTGTTGTCTGACTTGGCAGGCTTCAGTCATTAAAGGCTCAATACCGGCCTCTTTAACTGTAATGACCGCATCGCTCATCTCTTCAGCACGTCGTTCACCGTGCTCTAGGGTGCGAGAAATTAAATAGCACGCATGCTCAGGCCAGTCTTTGCGAGGGAATAGATTATTAAGAGAATCCAAAACGGCCTGCTCTACCCCATAATATTTGGCAGTCAACATAGATTCGCTGACAAGTGCTTCCATTCCTTTAATGATGACACTGCGGCATATTTTAGTAGCGGCCGCTTTGCCATAGCTAGACGAGCAACTCTGCATCCGACTAAAGCCAAGCTGCTTGCCAATAACCATGAAACCTTTCGCATGGGGGCCAGCTAACAATATAGGTGCAGTGAGTCTCTGAGGCTCGATTGGCGACATTATTGCGGCCTCAACAAAGCCCACTCCCAGGGGATTTATTAAGATCGCTAGCTTTTTCTTGGTGCGAGGTGCCACGGAATTGAAATCGACAAACCATGCCCCCACTGACAATGATGGTGCGACTAAAGTTGCTGCTGCGATAGCCTGCTCAGCCGTCACGGCAGACAGCACAAGGTCGCACCCAGCAAAAGCAGTGTCTGGTTGTTGCGCAAATGCTACCCGGTCATGATCTTTAAACTCTTGGCCGTTACGCCATGGTTGACTCTCTACGGTGGACATCTGTTTATCCCAAATAACTATATCGGCTGATGTACCCTGCAATAAATCGTGCACAATACGAACGCCGACTTCGCCCAGGCCCAACATGCCTATGGTTTTGATCGCAGAGCTCATTGCTGTAGCCCCGCTGGCACAAATACCTCACCACGCATTAGTAATCGCGCAGTTCTCAGAAGTGCCGCACGTTTGACTGTAACCTGCTGCAGGGCTGCACCTTCCAGCGTCATTTCTACCGAAAAATGACCAGTGGGATGCTCTACCTCTAATAAATTAAAACCATCCTGCACCTGAGTTCGGGCAATCTCGAATGCTACAGAATCCTGTATCACTGCGGCGGTAGCAACACTAACTGACCCCAATACACCAATAGCCTCATGCACTCTATGAGGTATAAATGTCCGAGTGTTAATGACACCGCCATTCAAAGGAGCTGAGACGAGGCAGATTTTCGGCACAGTTTTATCGGTCACATCTCCAAGGTTCATCACTAAACCAGCTTTGATCCTTATCCGCTCGACACGCTTTTTTAAGTTAGTATTCGTCTCTAATTGTTTTGGAGATTCTGCGCCTGTTAAGCCGAAATCTAGCGCATTTAGAATCACCACCGGCATGCCATTATCGATACAGGTGACGGCTACGTCGTCAATAACATCTCGAGCTTTTCCAGTGGGGAGCAAGGCGCCGCAGCTAGAGCCAGCAATATTGAGGAACTCGATGGGGATAGGCGCAGCAGTGCCAGGTACGCCATCGACACGCGCTCCTCCCGAATAGTTAACGATGCCGTTTGGGGTAGTGACTCGAGCAACTGCCATCGCACCGGTGTTCACCATAAAAATCCGCACGTCGGTGGTCCCATCTCTAGCGGTGACCATGCCGCTTTCAATAGCGAATGGCCCTACCCCCGCCAAAATATTCCCACAGTTTTGACTGTCGCTGACCTCGCCCTTATCGACTAAAATCTGTAGGAAAAGATAATCTATATCAGCATCGTCGCGACTCGACAGTGAAATGATAGCAACCTTACTAGTCAATGGGTGTGCACCACCTACGCCGTCAATTTGGCGGGCATCTGGCGAGCCCATGGCAGCTAGCAACACCTTATCTCGAATCCCTATATCTTTCGGCAAATCGGCCTCGTTAAAATAGAGTCCTTTGGAAGTGCCACCGCGCATCAACGCACAAGGGATTGCCAGCTGCATTACTCGTAATCCTTTTGGTCGAGATAAACCAAACCCTTTTCTGCAAGACGCTTGCGCATAGCGAAAATATCTAAACGCAATTCACCCGCGGCCATCCGCAAGCGAGTTGTTTCTTCTTTGTCTGCGCGCTCGGAGGATTTGACTACAACCTCATCGGCTTCATGTCGACGCACCACTACAACGCCATCGTCGTCTGCCACAATAACGTCGCCGGGATTTATTAACTGCCCCGCACAAACAACAGGGATATTGACACTGCCAAGAGTTTCTTTGACGGCGCCCTGCGCAAAGATAGTTTTCGACCAGACCGGGAAGCCCATTTCGGTGAGTGCGGCGATATCTCGCACACCGCCATCCATGATTAAACCAACGACACCGCGCGACATTAATGAGGTTCCAAGCAAATCACCAAAGTAACCATCTTCACACGGGCTGGTGGGGGCTACGACTAATACATCTCCAGGCTGACACTGCTCTACCGCCACATGAAGCATCCAGTTGTCCCCTGGCGCTACCGACACCGTGACTGCCGTTCCGGCAATCTTAGAGGGACGGTAAATGGGACGCATATAACTGGCGAGCAGACCCTTTCGACCCTGAGACTCATGGATAGTGGCGACCTCAGCACCCTGATAGCTTGCTAGAGTTTTATCGCTGGGTCGTTTGATATTGGTGACACAAACTGACATTTTTTTTCCTTGTAGTTTTGGACGTGAATTACCCAAATAATAGAGAAAAATATACTTTAAAGCTTGCGCGGAATACACATATAGGTATAAGTTATGACGATATCCCTAGAGATGGGCGTAATGAATAACCTAATTAATATTCAACATTTACAATCTATTACTGCCATAATTAAATTTGGGAGTATAAGTAAAGCTGCCGATGTTGCTCATTTATCTCAGTCTGCCGTATCCCAGTCCCTACAAAAGCTAGAACGCCAATTAAAAGGAAAACTATTCACTCGGGGGGCCAAAGGGGTAATACCAACTCCCCTAGGAATCGTCTTTATTGGTCGCATAGAACAGGCCCTGTTGCGGCTCCAGCTCATGGAATCTGTCGTCGCAAAGGAAAACGTTAGTCACCATTTCCAGCGGTATCTCACTGGTAGCCAGCTGGCTGCTTTGATTCATGTAGTAGCGCAAGGCTCGTTTAGACGTGCGGCCCAACAGCTAAACTTAACCCAACCGACCATACATCGCGCAGTATCCAACCTAGAGAGCCTGGTCGGCCAGAAACTATTTAGTCGTTCAGCTTTTGGCGTTGAACCTACCTGGCAGGCCCGACAACTAGCCCGTCACGGCGGATTGTTTTTACGGGAGATTGAAAATGCTTATGAAGTTGCTCAAAGTCTTATGGGCAGCCATAGCGGTAAGCTAGTGATTGGTGCTCTGCCTCTGGCACGCTCAACAATGATTCCAGTAGCCGTAACTCAATTGTTACAAACCTACCCCAAAGCTCAGATTCAGATTATTGATGGTCCCTATGATGAACAATTTAAAGGGTTGCTCCGCGGGAGTATCGATGTGATCGTGGGGGCGCTGCGCGATGCTAGTCAACACTATGAAATTCAACAGAGCATACTGTTCACTGAGCCTCTTAATATTGTCGTCAAGCAGGGACACTCCTTATTTCAACATCAAGGCAGACTATCAGCGTACCTCTTGGCTGAACTGGACTGGGTTGCCCCCAGGCACAACACCCCAGCGAGATCAGCCTTCAATGATTTTTTCAAGCGAGAGGGGCTAGTCATCCCAGAGCATGTTATCGAGTGCAGTTCACTGGTTGCCATTAGAGGCCTGCTGATGAATAGTAACCGAGCCGCGATTTTGCCCGCAAGGCAGGTGGAATTGGAAGTTGCGAGTTCACAACTGGCGGTATTACCCTACCCCCTAGTAGGGACTGAACGCAGCATTGGCGTCACCACCTTACGCGGTTGGCAACCTACCGAGATCCAATCGCGATTTGTGGCCCTACTGCACGAGAGGCAAGGCAATAACCAACACACCAAACCATAGGTATAAACAAAAAAGCCCTGAATAACAGGGCCTTGAGGACATTAGTGGATTCTAATGGATTGATATTTGGTCGGGACGGCAGGATTTGAACCTGCGACCACTACACCCCCAGTGTAGTGCGCTACCAGGCTGCGCTACGCCCCGATTTTAGTGTCGCAATGATACAGCGAAAGGCTTGTTTTGCAACCGAAAAGCCTTCCTTAAGGGTTAAATAATAGAGTTTTTTACAAGGTCTTTAAAACATCTTCTAGCTCAGATATCGTCTGATCGAGAAGTTGCTTGTAGGGTGTAAGTTCTTTCTTGTCTGGTGTGTCATCAAGTTTTTGACGGGCTCCACCAATCGTAAATCCTTGTTCATGGAGTAACGATCGAATCTGTCGAATTAATACCACATCCTGGCGTTGGTAATAGCGGCGATTACCGCGCCTTTTTACCGGGCTTAGGCTTGGAAACTCCTGCTCCCAGTAACGCAAGACGTGAGGCTTGACCGCACACAACTCACTCACCTCTCCAATAGCAAAGTAACGCTTACCTGGAATAGGTGGTAACTGGTTATTATTACTTGGTTCCAGCATAGGTCTCAACTCGTGTTTTTAACTTTTGACCAGGCTTGAAGGTGACTACGCGTCTAGCAGAAATAGGAATCTCTTCACCTGTTTTCGGATTTCTTCCTGGACGACTTTTCTTGTCTCGCAATTCGAAATTTCCAAAACCAGAAATTTTCACCTGATCGTTACTTTCCAGAGCGGTACTTATTTCACCGTAAAACATCTCTACGATCTCTTTCGCCTCTCGCTTGTTCAGACCGAGTTCGTCAAACAGCATTTCAGCCAGATCAGCTTTCGTTAGAGCACCCATTAAAAATTCCTTCCTACACCTTATTGTTACGCTCTAAGCTCAGCGCCGCACATTTCAGCTAACTGTGCCACTACCGCGTCTATTGCGTGATTAATCTCTTCATCCGTAAGAGTGCGCGAATCATCCTGAAACGTCAACCCTAAAGCGATACTTTTTCCTTTATTATCAACATCTTTGCTCTGATAAACATCAAATAACTTTAAATCAATAAGATGCTTTCCAGCCGCCTCCCGAGCACTGTTAACAAGACTCTGAGCGGGCACCGACGCATCAACAAAGAACGCCAAATCTCGCTTAACTTCGGGAAATTTGCTGACTTCTTTGTACTTTGGAAGCCTAACGTCGACGATCTCGCTAAAATCAACCTGAAAAAGATATACCTCTGACGATATCCCCAAGCGCTTCTGTATCTTCGGATGCAACTGCCCTACCCACCCAATTTTGCGATCATTCCGGCAAATTGATGCAGTCTGCCCTGGATGTAATGCCGGGTGCTCGGCAGCCGCAAATGAAAACTCCGCAGCTAATCCCGTCTGAGCAAAGACTGCCTCTAAGTCACCTTTAATGTCATAGAAATCCACCTTATCTTTGGAAGAAGTCCAGCCAACAGGTGCCCGTGAGCCACAAATTAACCCTGCTAGCATCATATTTTGCGACAGGCCTAGCTCGCCATTGTCCGACGGAACAAAACATTGCCCCATCTCAAATATCCTCACCCTCGTTTGCTGTCTGTTCAAATTATAAGACGCTGTGCCTAGCAACCCAGACCATAGGTTGGTGCGCATAACAGCCATGTCTGCAGAAATTGGATTGGCCAGTGACACTGGTGTAATATCTGGCTCAACCATGGCCTGAAGCTCAGGGTCTACAAAACTATAGGTAATAACTTCCTGGTAACCACGACTGGTCAGTTGCGCTCTAAAAATACCCGGCTGCTGCACAGTCTCTGGATTCGGCTGGAGATCTAGAGCCATAGTAGGCGTTGACGTTGGTAGATTATTGTAGCCATAAATGCGAGCTACCTCTTCTACAAGGTCTTGCTCTATGGTCAAATCAAAACGCCAGCTCGGGGCAAGCCAGGTGGCTCCACTCGAGCTCCGCTTGACTAGCGACAATCCTAGTCTAGACAACATGTCGTCTACATCATCAGCGGCAATGGTTACGCCCAACTGCTGTGCAAGACGCGCATCCCGCAGGGTAATTTCAGCAGGCACCGGCAAATGCTCGGCACTCTCCTTGACCACCAATGGACCCACCGAACCACCACAGATCTCGAGCATTAGCGCCGTGGCTCGCTCCATTGCAGCAACCTGCAGCCCAGGGTCCACACCACGCTCAAAACGGTGAGAGGAATCCGTATGCTTACCATAAAACCGAGCTTTACCCGCAATGGCTAAAGGATTGAACCAAGCACTCTCAAACAATATATCCGTAGTGTTGTCACTCACTGCCGACTCAGAACCACCCATGATACCCGCTAATGCCAGTACCTTTTTATGGTCAGCAATAACAAGAGTATCCGGATCAACTATGACCTCAGAATCATCCAGTAATTTTAATGGTTGATTGGTACCCATATTCACCACAATGCCACCGTCGATCTTAGCAAGATCAAAAGCGTGCATGGGCTGCCCCAATTCAAGCAAGACATAATTAGTAACATCAACCGCCGGGCCAAGACAACGAACGCCACTGCGACGCAATCTTTCTTTCATCCACTGCGGAGTTGGCTGAGCAAGATCGAGATCACGCATAACTCGGCCCACATAGCGCGCACACCCTTTGGGTACTTTGAGCTCCACACTGACAACATCATTAATTGTCGCCTTAACAGGAGAGCAATCTTGTACTTTGACATCGGCTTTATTGAGAACCCCTACCTCGCGTGCGAGACCTCGAAGACTCAGGCAATCACCGCGATTAGGTGTCAAATCTACCTCGATAATCACATCGTCTAAATCAAGATAATCAACCAAATCAACGCCAGCTGGCGCCTCGACAGGTAATTCCCAAAGACCGCTGGCATCGTCACCCAAGCCTAGCTCGTCCTGGGCGCACAGCATGCCAAATGACTCGACACCACGCAGCTTAGCTTTCTTGATTTTGAAGTCGCCAGGCAATAATGCCCCGACCGTAGCAAATGGAACCTTTATACCTACACGTGCATTGGGAGCACCACACACCACCTGTGTTTGCTCGGAGGCTCCCAGTACTTGGCAGACACGTAACTTGTCTGCATCAGGATGCTGCTCGACACTAATGATTTCACCAACGATCACGCCCGAGATCTTTGGCGCCGCAGATTCTACACCGTCAACCTCAAGTCCTGCCATGGTAACTTGGGCCACTAAGTCCTCTAGGGATATAGTCGTATCAACTGATTGTCGTAACCAGGATTCACTGAATTTCATAAGTTACCCCAGTTTAAAATTGTTTAAGAAAACGAAGATCGTTTTCGAAGAATAGGCGTAAATCATTCACGCCGTAACGTAACATTGCCAGTCGCTCAACACCCATTCCAAACGCGAACCCAGTGAATGTATCGGTATCTACGTCGCAATGTTCTAGGACATTTGGGTGCACCATTCCGCAACCCATTACCTCTAGCCAACCGGTCTGGCTACATACACGACAGCCATCGCCACTACAATTTGTGCACTGTATATCCACTTCAGCGGAAGGCTCTGTGAACGGAAAATAAGAAGGCCTAAAACGGACGGGTAAGTCGGCTTCAAAAAACGCCTTTAAAAATTGATCGATAACCCCTTTGAGGTCAGCAAAGCTAATGTCTTTGTCGACCACTAGACCCTCTACCTGATGGAACATCGGGGTATGCGTCAAATCTGAATCACAGCGATAAACTCGTCCTGGACAGATAATTCTTATCGGCGGCGCATGACGCTCCATTGTGCGCACTTGAACCGGCGATGTGTGTGTGCGCAAAACAGTTGTTGGATCAATATAAAATGTATCGTGCATAGCCCTAGCAGGGTGATGCGATGGAATATTGAGAGCTTCAAAATTATGGTAGTCATCCTCAATCTCTGGACCGACCTCTACATCATAACCAATCCGACTAAAGAACCCTTCGATTCTCTCCATCGTCCGAGTGACCGGATGAAGGCCGCCAACGTCTTCGCCACGACCTGGCAGGGTGACGTCAATTGTCTCTTTGGCTAGCTTTGCATTAAGGTCAATACTCTCGAAATACGCTTTTCGCTGACCAATAAGATCTTGCAGGCTTTGTTTGACGTCATTTATTTTGGCGCCCGCTACTGGTCGCTCCTCTGCCGTCAATTTACCAAGACCCTTAAGAAGTCCCGTTAGCCTACCTTTTTTGCCCAGGTACTCGACACGAAGATCATCCAAAGTACTGAGCTTTTCAGCGGCAGCAATTGACGATTCGGCTTGTTTTGCAATCTGTTCTAGTTCGCTCATTATTGATCACTTTAACAATCTGTAGGTGCTATCTTATTACTGATAAAAAAATAGGGAAAGAGCTAATGCCCTTTCCCTATTCGATTTGCTAAGTCACAGTCTGCAAAAAAGCAGCTATGGCACAGGCTTAACTAAGGCAGGCGCTACGCCAGGGCTGCTTTCGCTAGATTGACAACCGCACCAAAGGCAGCTTTATCATGCACTGCCAAATCAGCCAGTACGCGACGGTCAAGCTCTATACCTGCTTTGCTCAGCCCATTAATGAACCGGCTGTACGACAAACCCTCAACACGTGATTGAGCGTTGATTCGTGCGATCCATAAACGACGGAACGTACGCTTTTTAACACGACGGTCACGATACGCATATTGTCCTGCTTTGGTCACTGCTTGAACTGCAACGCGATAAACGCGACTACGAGCTCCGTAGTAACCTTTTGCCTGCTTTAAAATTTTCTTGTGTCGGCGATTAGCCTCTACACCACGTTTTACTCTAGCCATTAT
>ENA-OSJC01000695-OSJC01000695.1-marine-metagenome-genome-assembly--contig:-NODE-695-length-31546-cov-8.733420_pt1 | contig 31546 bp, 30 predicted proteins | sample MGYA00237885_ERZ534234 | MGnify/ENA primary metagenome ERZ534234 (study PRJEB26413, sample SAMN06343907) | marine metagenome | isolation source: coastal waters | place: Atlantic Ocean: West Antarctic... | reverse complement strand
ATTAACTGTAAGGTAATAGTACGTTATGGAGTTGGATTTGATAGTGTTGATATTAAACAAGCTGGCTATCAAAATATAAAAGTATTTAACATCCCAGATTATGGGGTTGATGAGGTTGCAGATCATGCGCTAGCAATGATATTAAATTTATCAAGATTTATTAGCGGCAATGATGAAATTCTTAAAAAGGAATATAAGAAAAATGAAATAAAATGGTTATATGATCAAAATAAAAATCAAAAAAGACTCAAAGATTTATCTTTAGGCATTATTGGATTAGGAAGAATTGGAACAGCCCTAACTGAAAGATCAAAATCAATATTTAAAGATATTTTATTTTATGATCCTCTAATAGAGGATGGGTACGATAAAGTCTTGGGAATAAAAAAAGAAGAAAAATTAATAACTCTTTTTAAAAATTCAGATGTTATTTCTTTACACGCTCCATCAACAGGAGAAAATAAATTTTTTTTAGACGAAAAATTGTTTAAAAATTTAGATAAGCCAATAATTTTTGTTAACACTTCTAGAGGTGATCTAGTTAAAAACAGCATTTTAGCAAAATACTTTAAAAATGGAAAAATTAGAGGTTTAGGATTAGACGTTTTTAATAAAGAGCCACCACAAAAGCATGACGAATTAACTAAAATTTGGGAGGATAAAAAAAATACTGGACGGATAATATTTACACCCCATGTTGCCTTTTACTCCACCGAAGCATTAAATGAAATTAGATTAAAAGGGGTAACTACAATAAAAAAATTTTTTAAAAATAAAAATTTGAAAAATTGTATAAATACTATGTACCTTTAAAAATATGTCTTTTAAGAATCTATAATAGACCTAATGAAAAAAATAATTCTAGACATGTCTACTTGTTATATTCTTGCTAATGCTAGTAAATTTGCAGAACTTATAAATGCATATTCGAATGAAAATTATAAAATACAAATAATAAAAAAAGATTGGTCAAAAGAAAAATTTAAAGGCTTGAATTTTGATATAAAAACAAAAGAATTTTCAAAACCAGATGGAAATTTTTTGTGGGACCCTCAAACTCACCCAGATGACTACATAAACAATCTTGTATTTTCTTCATTTAAAAATTTAGAATTTTTGAAAGAGCTCTCTTTAATAAGAAAAGCTATTCTCTTTTTTCATCCTAGGTACATAACATATAGTCTTTGTTTGAATTTTTTATCTGATGAAAAAGAAAAAAAAAGAACTCAAAAATACTATCTAAATTTTTTACTAAAAAACATTTCTTTTATTAATTTAACACAATACTTAATTAGATTTTTTGAAATTAATATCTTAGTGTTGATTAAATCTAAACCTAAAAAATTTAGTTCTTTTAGATACTTACTGGCAAAAGAAAAAATGAATGAGAATGTAATAAATATTTTAAAAAAATATAAAAACTCTAAGAAAAAAATTCTTTTATCAGTATTATGGGATGAAAATAAAAAATTTGAAATTTTAGATGATAGATTAAAAGGTGGTCCAATATTTAAAGATAATCATGAAAAAACGTTTGAAGAATTAAAAAAATTTATTTCAAATATTGACAACAGAATATTAAAAGGTGAAAACTATCAGTTTATATTGGCTAGTAAAAAGGCTGTTGACTGGGAAAGATTTATAAAGTCAGATTATATTGACTTTAGGAATTTTGAAAGACTGAATCTTTCATTGTCCCAAATGATTTTTATTTGTCAGGAGTTAAGTGAATATAGTATTAATTGGCCTTCTACTTTTAGCATTTGGATTTCTAATTGTTCTAATATAAAACATATTACATTTTATGACTTAAAAGATACTGCAAATTGGTGTCATGATAATTTAAATAAAGAAAATATTAAAGCTTTAGAAAATAATGATACTTATATCTCATAGAGGCAATATTTCAGGAATAGACAAACAATCAGAAAATAAACCTGATTATATTTTAAATGCTCTGAATATTGGTTACAATGTTGAAGTGGATATATGGCATCATAAAAATGAGCTCTATCTAGGCCATGATGAACCGATAATATTACTACCTGAAGAGCTTTTAGAGTATAAAGATAAATTATGGTTTCATGCAAAAAATTTAGATGCTTTAACTAAATTAAAAAAACTTGATGTTCATTATTTCTGGCACCAAAATGATGACATAACTATAACAAGTAAGGGCTATTGGTGGACATATCCTGGAAAAAAACTCTTTAATAATAGTATATGTGTTTTACCAGAAAAATTTAACCAAGATATTTCTAGTTGTGCGGGGTGTTGCTCAGATGTTATAGGCAGATATAAATGATCAAAACCATAATATTTGATTTAGATGGTGTCATAGTTGATACAAAATTAATTCATTTTTCTTCTTTAAATGAGGCTTTAAAAAAGACTAAAAAAAAATATACCATAAGTTACTCAGATCATCTTAAAATGTATGATGGCCTACCAACAGTTACCAAGATTGCTGATTTATTAAAAAAAAATAAAATTAACAAAAATGAAGTAAATAAAATCAAAAAAAATAAGAAAGCTTTTACAAATAAGTTACTTAAAGAAAAAATAAAATTTAATCCCAAAATATATAATATTTTTAAAACATTAAGTAAAAAATATAATCTTGTAATAGCTTCTAATGCTATAAGTGAAACACTACAAATATGTATAAAAAATTTAAAAATTAAAAAATTTATAAAATTTTATTTAAGTAATGAAGATATTAAAAATCCGAAACCTCATCCTGAAATTTATTTAACAGCTTTCTTAAGATTATATAATTCACCAAAAGAATGTATGATAATTGAAGACTCTTATTATGGTAGACTGGCAGGAGAGCATTCAGGTGGTAATCTAATTGGTATCAATTCAGAAACAGAGTTAACTTTAAATTTAATAAAACAATCAATAAAGGAGATTAATTTTAAAATGAAAAAGAATTTGATTTGGAAAGATAAAAAATTAAATATATTAATTCCTATGGCTGGAGAAGGTTCTAGATTTACTAAAGCTGGATATACCTTTCCAAAACCCTTGATTGAAATTAATCAAAAACCAATGATACAAACAGTTATAGAAAATCTTTCAATTGATGCCAATTTTATTTTTTTAGTTAGAGAGGAGCATGAAAAAAAATATAATATTTCAAGTTTGTTAAATGTTATGTCGCCAAATTGTAAAGTAGTTTTTGTAAAAAAACTTACAGAAGGTGCTGCGTGCACAACTTTACTTGCAGAAAAATTTATCAATAATTCCAACCCGTTGATTCTGGCTAATTCAGATCAATACATAGAATGGAACAGTGCAGAATCAATGTATAGGTTTATGTCAAAAAAAATTGACGCTGCAATTTTAACTTTTGAGTCTATTCATCCAAAATGGTCTTACGCAAAAACTAATAGTAATGGCTTTGTAACTGAAGTAGCAGAAAAAAAAGTTATTTCAAAAGAAGCTACAGTTGGTATATATTTTTGGAAAAAGGGTTCTGATTATGTCAAATATGCTAAACAAATGATTAAAAAGAATATTAGAGTAAACAATGAATTTTATGTATGCCCTGTTTTTAATGAAGCTATTAAAGATAAGAAAAAAATTGTGACAGAAAAAATTAAAAAAATGTGGGGGCTAGGAACTCCTGAGGATTTGAGAACTTTTCTTAATAAATAAAAATTTTATTTTTTAATTGTCATTAAAATACTCTGTAATATATTTTTTTTGGATCTGTTAACAAAATTTTTATCAAGAATAAAAACCTATAAGGCCATAAATAATTTTTGCCTTTAAAGTGATTTTTAAAAACATGTTGATCCGCTAAAGTATTTTGATTTATTTTTTTTGGTATTCGCCACTTTTTTGGTAATTTGTTTAATTTATACTTTTGATCATCCCGTTCAGATGTTGTGTGTGTGGCACTCTTGCCAAAGCCTATATTTTTAACAAGATTCATATTAGGTGTAATAGTTAATAAATTATTTTTCCATAAACAGAGTGACCAAGGATATGCCCAACTATCAATTTTTTTTTTATAAATTTGATTAAATATTTTTGTCCAATACTTTTGTTCTATTGAATCTGAAAAAAAATTTTTCCATTTATTTGTATTTTTATAATAAGGCCAAAAACTAATATTTTTATTATACATTTTCCAAGATCTTCTCCAAGTAGCCCAACCCCAGCAATGAGAATATTTAGAATAATAGTAAGTTTCTTTTATATTTGTTTTTTTTTGAAAATTATTTCCAGTAATAGTTCCAATTTTTTTTGAATTTTCATATTTTTTTAAGTTAATTGAGCAGAATTTAAAAAAATCTAAATTTGGAATGCAATCATCTTCTAAAATAATACCATGTTTTTCATTTTTGAAAAACCAGGTAATTCCATTAGATACAGCTTGTCTACATCCTTGGTTTGAAATTAAATATTTTTTTTTAATTGAACATTTCCAGCTAATTTTTAATAAATTATCTTTTACTTTTTTACAAAAAATTTCGTCTTGAAAATTATTTTTTCTTGGCCCATCAGATGAAATATAAATTTTAGTTGGTTTTATTTTTCCTAAAATTTTAATTATTTTTGTAATATTTTTTGGTCTATTAAAAACTAATAGTAAAATTGGTATATTATACATTTTTTTTTAAATAATCTGCTAGTTTTAATGATAGGGCCAAAGAAGTAAATGTACTATTCGCAAAACTTGACTTGGGAAAAAGACTACTTCCAGTGATATAAATATTTTTTGTATTCCAAACTTTATGGTTTTTATCAACAACTCCACAATATTTATTCCTTGAAATTATTGTACCACCACTTGGATGGTTGGTATCACGTATATTTTTTAATATTTTACTATTTGACATTTTTTTAAATTTAGTTTGATCGATTATTGCTATTTTATTTCTGACCAAATAATCACTTATATCATTAACAAACCTTTTTATCAGTTCTATTTCTGAGCCATTAATTTTCCAATCTAGTATATAATTTTTTTTATTTTTTACTATCTTACTTTCATACATTGGGATTTGCTCACATTGTATATAAAATTTTGTAGCTTTATCTGAGAATGGTTTTATTTTTTTATACATTATATAATTATAAATAAGACTAAATGATTTAAATTTTAAAGATATTAAATTTAATAAAATTTTTAAAAGATCTTTTATTTTATAATAATTTAAATAATCTTTAACACTCGTTTTAAGGTTTTTTGAATATATGTAATATTTGGAAAAAAATTTAAATTCACCACAAATACCTAAACTTTGAAAATTTTCATTAAATTTATATTTAATTTTTGGTTGATATCGCTGACCTTTAAAAAAACCATTATTAAATAATAATGAGAACTTTTTCTTATCAATTATATTTACTTTTCCGATCATTAATCCTAAGTGATCTTGGAAAAATTTACCTATAAATTTATTCGATTTCCATGGATAGTTTTTCTTATTTAAAAAAAACTTAGAATTTTCTACACAACCAACAGCAAAAATAATTTTTTTTGTAAATATTTTTATCTTTTTATTCTTTATTTTTACCTCAATACTAGTGGCCAGATTACTTTTAAAGTTTATTTTATCAATTACAGTTTCAGTTATTATGTTTTTATTTGGTACTTTTTTTATAAAATATTTATAAAAATTTGGTTCTTTTAACCAGTTAGTAAAAAAGTATTGTAATTTACTTTTATGAAAACTTTTTAAAAATAAATTATTGTTTATTGACTGATCTAATTTAGTGATACTAAAAATTTTATATAGACGGCCATAAAGCTTTTTTAGTTCAAAATAATCAAAACCCCAATAATATTTTTTATTTTCTATATCTTCCTCACTAAATTCTGCTAACTGCCCTCCCCATAAAGTACTGTTACCGCCTACTCCAAAGGCTCTTTGCGCTACTGTTCCCAGGTGTTTTTTTCCTTTTTGCAATATATCTTTTTTATTTATTTTTTTTGCATTAAAAGTACCCTTTTCTAAAATAACAATATTTTTATATTTTTGTTTTAATTGATTGAAAAGGAATAACCCATGTGTTCCAGCTCCTATTATAACTAAATCAACTTTCATAATTTATCAAAACAGTATCTTATATTTTAATTTTTAACTTATATATCAATTCTAATAATTTTTTATAATTGCATGTGATAATGCCTCAGCATAATTTTCTGAAATTAAATAATGAGTAGGTAAAATTAATATTTTATTTGATAAATCTGTAATGTTTTCCGAAACACCTTCAAATTTTGAAAATCTCTCTAATAAATGACAATTTTCATAAAAAGTTTTTCCCACATCATAATTATTAGCTAAAAGTTTTTTTTTTAAACTATCTCTGTGTTCCTCATTTTGGCACTTTATTAAATAATTAAAATTGTCACTTTTTTCTATATTTTCAAAAAGATCATCATCTTCATTTATTGAAAATGATTTTAAATGTTTATAGTAAATTTTTGATATAGTTATTCTATGACTTTTATCACTCTTATATCGATTTAGTTTACGATTTAATTCTTTAGCCATTAATTTTGTAGGATATGAAAAATAGTTTTTATTAATAGAAGTTTTTTCAATTTTTAATTTTTTTTCGATAAAATCACTTTGATTTTTATTTAAATATTTATGTTTTAAGTATTTAATTGTCAAATTGCTAAATAAATATTTACTCGTAATAAAATCAAAAAAAATTGTTCTAAGAAGCTGTGGAAAATAATCTCTAAAACTTAATTTTTGCCAATTTTTTGTTTCACTAATTATTTCTGTTTTATACTTTTTATCATAGACAATCGCACCACCATAAAAGAAATTTAATAATTTAAAAGATGAAAAACTAAAAATACTATAATCAGATAGTGTGTTTATATTTATATTTTTACTTTTACCACTAATTGATAATGCACTATCTTCTATTAAAATTGAATTATTTTGTTTTACTATCTCTGATATTTTTTCGTAAGAAATTTCATTAAGATTATAATGAGTAATCATAATAGCTGCTGGGTTTAATTTCATTTTGTTTTGAAGTGATGGTATATCAAAATAGGTAGTGTCTTTATTGAAGTCTATAAAATGAGGTTTACCGCCTGCGTGTACAACAAGATCTATAACTTCAGGAATTGTATAGGGTGATAAAAAAATTAGATTATTTTCTTTAGACTTAATTGCATTTTTAACTGCTAAATAAATTCCTGCTCTTGCTCTACCTAAAAGCAAAACCTCTTTGTCCTCAATACTTGCTATATTTCTGAAATTTTTTAAAAATTCGCTAGTTTCAGCTTTTATAAAAAAATCTTTCAATATTTTTAAGTAATTTATGTTATAAATAATTTGTTTTGGATAACTCATCTGCATACACTATTAGCTAATTATAATATTTGAAATGTATAATTATTATAAAATTTATTTAATTAAAAATGGAAAATAAATCTATTTATAAAAATTTTTGTCAAAATTGTAATGAAATTCCAATTTTCAGCCAATATTGGTGGCTGGACTCGGTTTGTAGTGGTGATGAATGGAATGTTTTAGTCTATGAGATAAATAATAATATTGTAGCCTCAATGCCATATTATATTAAAAAAAAAATTGGTCTTAAACTTTTAATTCAGCCAAAATTTACTCAAACACTTGGACCTTTTATAGTTAGTGAATATCAGAAAGAGTATTTAAGAATTTTAGAATACTTTTTAAATAACATGCCAATATTTAATTTTTATGACCAAAATTGGAATTCTAACTTGAAAAATTGGCTACCTTTTTATTGGAAGGGCTATAGTCAAACAACTATGTATTCTAGTGTAATTAAAAATTTAGATAATCATGATTTAGTTGTAAACAACTTTAAACAAAACCGTAAGCAAGATTTTAAAAAAGCTCAAAGAGAAAAACTTTCAACTGTATTTAATATAGATCCATTGATATTTTACAATGAGCACGTTAAAAATTTAAAGGTTTATAATAATAAGATAACTTATGACTTTGATATTTTTAAAAAATTACATGATAATTGTTTTTCCAGATCACAAGGAACTATTGCGGGTACAAAAGATAAGTATGGTAACTATTATAGCTTAGCTTTTATTGTTTGGGACAAAAATTATGGATATCTTAATCAATTAACTTCAAATCCACTTAAAATAAAAAGTGGTTCTTCTAGTTTATTAATAAAAGATATTTTATTTTATCTTAAAGATAAGACAAAAAATTTTGATTTTGAAGGTAGTATGGATCAAGGTATTTATAATTTTTATAGATCTTTTGGATCTAAAAACGAAAAGTTGATGAAAATAAAGAAAAGTAATCCAGATCTTTTAAATAAAATAATTGAAATGTCTCGTATCACATTAAAACATAAAAAGAATTATGAATAATAAAATTTTATATGATAAATTTTGTGAAGATAATAAAGATACTTTAATTTTTTATCAGCCATGGTGGCTAGACACTGTTTGTGGTCCAAATAATTGGGATGTTTTATTATACATAAAAAACAAAGAGATATTAGGAGCATTTCCATACTTCTTTAAAAAAAAAATTGGTCTTAAGTTATTAATTACACCAAAATTATCCCCCGTAATGGGCCCATTAGTTAGTGAAAAAGTTAAAATTAATATAGATAAAAGCAAAGTAGTAATTGAGCTTATAAAAATGCTACCAAGGTTTAATTATTTTAGTATAAATTTGAATTATACTTTTAAAGATTGGCTTCCTTTTTACTGGAAAGGCTTCATCCAGAGTACAAATTATAAATGTATTATAGAGAATTTAAGTGATGATAAAAAAATATTTAACAACTTTAGTTCAGCAAATAAAAGAATGCTTGAGAAGGCAAATCTTAATAAATTAAAATTTAACCCTGATATTAAGATTGAAGTATTTTATCAATATTACGAATCTTTTCTAAAAAAAAGGAAAAAAAAAATTTTTAACTCTTATGATGAAATTAAAAATATTTATCATAATTTAAAAAAAAAAAATCAAGGATGTGCTTTTTCAGTTTTAGATAAAAATAATAATATTTTATCAATAGCTCTGATTATTTGGGATAAAAAAGGTGCACATATGATCTTAAATTCTACAGACCCAGAAATGAAAAATACTGGGTGTACACAATATCTAATAAAGGAAATTATTTTATTTTTAAAAGATAAGACTAAATCTTTCAATTTTGAAGCTAGTATGGATAAAAAAAAATTTAATTTTTATAACTCTTTTGGTGGCAATATTTCTTCATACTATAAAATAGTTAAATCAAACCCATCGTATCTAAGATATTTAATCAAAGATAATAATCAAAATCTTTTTGAAATTTAAGATATTTTACAGTTATTTCGTTTAATTATGGTAATGAAGATTAATTGTTAATAATTACAAATATTCATTAATAAAATAAATTTAATCCACTATTTTTTTTATAAAGCTGAATAGACTGCCACCCTTAAATAGATATCCTTTAATTTTTGATTTTTTTGCAAATAAAATGTCTGTTTTTTGATCACCTATCATAAAAGAATTTTTTCGGTCTATATTCCATCTCTTTTGTGCCAATTTAAACATTCCATTATTGGGTTTTCTTAATGAACTTATTTTTTTATATTTTTTTATAATTCCGTCTTTATGATAAGGACAAAAATAAATTGCATCAATTTTTACATTGATTTTTCTCATTTCACTTAAAATATAATTATTAATTTTGTAAACATCATCAATAGAGAAGTAGGCTCTAGCTACCCCAGATTGATTAGTGACTATAACTATTTTAAATTTTTTATCTTTGATGTATTTGAGTGATTTTTTTGCACCTAGTAACCACTTAAAATCTTTTATTCTTCCTATATATCCATTATTAATTTTGGGAGAATTTAACACACCATCTCTATCAAAAAAAGCAATCTTAACCAGTTTTTTTTTTTTTAAATTCAAATTAATATTTTAAGTTAATAAATAGATTTAAATCATTCAATATCTTAATTTTTTTTTTTTAAAGCTTCATGAAGTGAAAGTTTGCCTAAATAGTATAAAAAAATTGAATATGGATAATGATGAAGACCTGCAATATTTAGAAAAATTAAAGCTGTAAGTATATTAACTTTTTTTTTGGAAAAATTATTTTTTTTTAAAAAATCAAAAAAAATTTTTTGGCAAAATTTATTAGTTTGGGATTGATAGTAATTTAGTTTAATATTAGTTTTATTTACATTTATATTAAATTTTTCTAGTCTAACAATATTATGATCAATAATTAAGCCATGATTTATCTTTGCTAAATCATAATAAATATCTCCATATTTAATAATACCTGAAAAGTTTTCTCTCCAGTCAAGTAAAGTAATTTTTTTTTTATTTTTAATTATATTCTCAAAATGTAAATCTCCATGAAAATTTACTGGAAAACCATCGTTTATTTCTTTCCAATCAACTCTTTCAAATAATGAAGAAATTTTAAAAATACTTTTTCCATTTATTTTTTCAACTTTGTCTTTAATATTATTTTTTTCGTATAAATAATTTATTCTAGTCAATGTTTTTTCATAATAAAAACTATTACATTTTTGTTGAAAATTTGAATATTTAATTCTACTAAGTTTTTTTTTTTTCCAGAAATAATTATTCAACCAATTTAATAGATATTGAAATTCCTTTGTTTTATTTTTTGTACTAGAAAAAACTTTACCTTTTATATATTTATAAACATAAAAATACTTTTTATAATTAATAATTTTAGGAATATAAGGTTTTAAAATCTTAGATCTTGCAACCCTATTTTTAACTATTTCTGGATCAACAAAAAATTTGTACACTTTATTGTTTTTAAAAAATATACCTTGATCATTTTTTGGAAGAATATTCTTTTTAGCAAAATATTTTTCAGCTTCTTCTTTAGTTTCTTTACTGCCAATATCAAACCACCCCTTAATAAATCTAAAATTTATATTATTTGAATCTAATGATTTAAAATAAGCTAACTCCCCTTGATTTGATTGATCCTTGCGAATTATCTCCTTAAACCTGCTAATATTTGAGATAAATCCAACACCAGTATAGTTGTGCAAATCTTTTCTTAAAAAACTTAGTTTATTATGAATTTTATTATTATTTTTTTTTATTTCTACAGTAGCATACTTCATACTATCGGAATTACCCTTTTGAATAAACATTGTATCTTTTTTTATATTTTTAAAAAAATTTTTATCAGTAAAAATTGTATCATTCGCATGGAAGAAAAATGGTTTATTAATAAAACTCAAAGATTTTTTTAATGACAAAGTTAAACCGGAACCCAGTCCATCATAATTTAAAACTTTTACTATTTTTATTTTTTTTGCTGAGTATACAAGTTTTAAATATTCCTCTATTTGATCTCCTTTATATCCTGTTATAATTATAAATTTTGCATTCGAAGGATAAGAATCTATTATTTTTGATATTACAGGTATATCACCTACTTGGATCATGGCCTTATTAAAAAATTGAGTATTTAAATCTAACCTTGACCCAATCCCAGCTGTTGGAATAATTACTAGCATGCTTATTATAATCCTATATATTAATTTAAACTTTATTCAAATTTATAATGATCAAAAATACATTTCTAGGTATCGGTCCAATGAGTGTCGAAATTATTGACTCTTTAGATTATTTTTCAAAAAAATTTAAAAAAAAAATTATGTTAATTTGTTCAAGAAATCAAATCGAGTCGGACAAACTGGGTTCTGGATATGTAAATAATTTTTCTACAAAACAATTTTCAAAATATGTAAAAAAAAAAAAAAACAAACTCTTAATAATGAGTAGAGATCATTGTGGTCCATTTAAAAGAGATGGAAATAAAAAAAATCTGAAAAGGGAAATTGAAAATTGTAAAATTTCACTTTTAGATGATATTATCAATGATTTTAAGATTCTTCACATAGATACTTCTGAATGTGGTCATGCAAAATATGATGTAGCAAAAGAATTGATGGATTACTGCAATGAAAAGGCAAAAGATAATGATAAAAAAATATTTTTTGAGTTTGGTTGTGAAGATCATGGAGTTTTAACAAACTTTAAAAAGTTTAAAAAAGATGCAAAATTCTTAAGTAATTTTTCAAATAGGCAATTTATTGTTTGTCAGACAGGTTCATTGGTAAAATCAATTTTTCAAGTTGGTCAATTTGATATAGATACTGTTAAAATTATGAAAAATATTGCTGATGAATATGGCATTCTATTAAAAGAACATAACTGTGATTATCTGAATTTTAACCAAATTTCGTTAAGAAATAAATATGGGATTGACGCAATAAATATTGCTCCAGAGCTTGGTGTTATTCAAACCAATTTAATTTATACATTATCAAAATATTTAGAAATAAATAAAGAAATTAAAAAATTTCAAAAACTAGTTTTAAAAAAAAATAAATGGAAAAAATGGAATTATAATAATGAAAATAATTTTATTAAATTTCTATCTGCAGGTCATTATCATTTTAATGAAAGTTTGTATAAAGATATTATTTATAAGATTAATAAAAAAGTTGATTTGCAAAAAATGCTCAATAAAAACATTGAGAATTATCTTTTGAGATTATTTAATTAACTTTTTCTTTTATAATCATCACTTAGTCTTACAACATCATAAAATTCTGGGGAGCTGCATTCAAGATAAGTAGTGTCAACCAGAGCTTGCATTCTATGAATAATTTTTGGTAGAATTGTAATAGTTTCTTGTGCTTTAAAAATTTTAGATTTTAAATTTTTTTCACTTTTTCCAATAAAAATCTTTAGTTTTCCATTTAAAACAAAGATGGTCTCTCTTTTTTTTCTATGATATTGAAGGCTACACCTATGATTTTTTTTCATAAATAACTTTTTAAACATATACTTTTTATTTTTTTCAACCAAAACTTCATAGCCCCAAGGTTTTTTTATTTTTTTCATAAATACTTAATTCTAACCTAAATATGCTCTAATTTTTTTAATTTTATATTTTTTATTAAACTCTAAAATATCAATTATATTCAATTTTTTTTTATTAAGCTTAATTGTAATAAAACAAACAATATTATAACTATCTATAAAAATAGCATTCGTAAGATTTACTGAAATTTTTTTAAATTTTTTAAAAAGTTTAATATTAAAAGCTAATACTTTTTTTTTTCCTACTTCATGATTATCCCAATCTTTCAAAACTATGTTTGTGGCAAACAAATAATCTAAATTCTGAATTTCTTTTTTTTGAAAATAATTAAAGTAATTTTTGGAAATATTAATAATTTTTTTTTTGACATTATATTTAACTTTCATAATATAATCCTAGTAATTTTAAATTTTTATATTTTAGCATTTACTTCACTTTTAATTAGTTTTATGGCGTCTTTTTCAAAATAATTTATATGATTTTTAAACTTATTAATTATTTTTTTACTTAAGTATCCCCTTTTTTTGTGATTTTTTTTTAAGATGATTATACTTTTCTTCAATTGTTTTATCGAACTTGAAATAAGTGTTGGATTATAATTTTTTAAATCATTAACTTTTTTCTCTAAAGTAAGACCTGAGTCAAGGATTACAGGAATTATTCCAACAGAAGCAGCTTCGATTATTGTGGATGAAAACTTAGAAAAAATTATTGAACATTCATTAAGAGTTTTCCCTAATGGAACTTTTCTAGGATCATGAATAATTATTCCATCTTTAAAATCCATTTTTTTTAAATCATAATAATCTTCATTATCTCTTGGATGAGGTCTTATTATAATTTCTTTGTTAAATGTTATACATAACCAATTCATGAATTCTTTAAATTTATCATGATTATCAGAATATAATTTAATACTCCTACACTGTAATAATACTCCTATTTTATTTTTTAATAATTTTTTTTTCTTAGAGATAAGTGCATTTCCTACAACTTTTATAACTTTCTGATTAGGACAGATTTTTTTGTAAATATTCTTGTAATGTTTTCCCCATACCAATATTTTTGTCTGTTCCATGTTGTGAAAACCTGCTTTTTGAGTAGCCTCTATATCTGTAGCAGTTTGAATATTAATAGACTTAAAACCTATTTTTTTTGATAACAAATGCAACATAATATGATCCCACGAATCGCCCTCAAAAGATATGATAATTTTAGGTTTTAATATTGTTATTGATTTTTGTATAAAAAAAAAATTTAGCAACATTTTATTAATGAAAAAATAGTTGTTATTAGAATAATTTTTAATAAAAAAATTTTTTTGTTTTTTGAAAAAATAGGTCAAATTTTTAAATATGAAAAATTTAGTAAAAATTTTATTTGTTTTTGGATAGATTGTTTGAGATAAATCAATATGTGTTGAATTATGCCCCATAATATAAAAAAAAACATTATTTAGATTTTTTAAGGGTTTGTTGCTCTGATCATTACAAAAAAATAATATAATTTTTATAATTATTTTTGATAAATATGTTTGAAAATAATAGATAAATTTATTTTTTAAAATAAAGTTAGTTTTTAATTTATAATTTTTCAAAAATATTTCTGCCACTTCAATTTCTTCTAATGAATTAAAATAATATTTTTTTAGTAAATTTTTAGAATATAAATGTGAAACAAATCTAGTGAATTCTTTTGACTCAGAAACTACACCAATCATACCTTTGGTAAAACAGTTAGTAAAATCATAATCACTTTGTTTAAGAATTTTTTTGTAATTTTTTTTTAATACTAAAATGCTCAAGCAGATGAGTATATCTTTTTCAAATCTTGAAGAATATGTCATATTTCTTTATTATTCTATATATGTATAGTTGATTTTATAATATATATAAATTTTTTTATGAAAATTGCATTATGTTTATTTGGATCAATTGGATCTACTTTTAAACCAAAACGAAATCTAAGTGACAATTTTTTAAATCCTGAAGTTTGTTTCAAAAGTATCAAGCACAATATAATAGATAAATTTGAGACTGATGTTTTTTTTCACACATGGAAAAATAATTATAATAATAAATTAGTCAAATTATATAATCCAAAAGCATTTAAAATTGAAAAACAAATTAATTTTGAACCCAAACTTTTAAATTATTCTTTAAAGTATATTAATTGTTATAATGATGTGTGCAGCCTAAAAGAAGATAATCAAGATCCAGAAATTGTATATAAAGATTTAGCTTATCGAGCGCACAGTAGATGGCATAGCCAAACGCAAGTATTAAATATTCTAGAAAATTTTAGTAAAAGGAATAAAGTTAAATACGATTTTATAATTCAATCAAGATTTGATTTAATTATTAATAATTTACCTAACCTCAATGATCTTAATAAAAAGAAATTTTATTTAGTAAAAAAAAATATAAAATCACCCAATTCACTATATGATATTTTTTTTATATCAAATTTTAAAGCAGCACAAAAAATAAAAAATATTAAAAAAAAATTATATGATTATCCAATTGATCCATCTCAGGCATTATATTTTTTCTTTAGAGATAAAAAAATAAATTATCAAAACTATATTGAATTTAAAGATATAATTTTATATCGATACTTAATTAGAAAAAATAATTTATTTAAAAAAATAATTTTTATGTTTATATTTTATCCATTAAATTTATTTTTTTTATCTTTAAAAAAAATTCACAAAACTATTAATAAATTTTTAAATCATGAATAAACTCATATATATTATTGAGTTAATCTATCGAAGATTATTGAAATATAATTTAAAATTAATAATTAACAACCTAGTTTCAAAAAATAAATTAGAAAAATCATCTGAATATACAAAGATTATTGATGAGTTAAAAAATAACGGTTATGCAAAAATTGAAGGTTTTCTTTCACAAGAGAAATGTAAAAAAATTATAAATATTGTTGATATTTATCTTAAAGAAAATAATCATAAGATCTGGAAAGATGATAACAATAATTGTGATTTAAGATTATTTGGTGCAGAAAAAATTGATAGATTAATTTATGAATATTATAATAACAAAAAAATATTAAAAATTGGAAATTTATATATTAAGAGTTTTTTAAAAAATATATTTACCCTTGCTGGCAAAACCTCATTTGTTGAAAAAAATAATTTTGGATCTGGTGATGGATGGCATAGAGATTCAATTAATCCATCATTTAAATCAATGCTTTATCTAACAGACGTTAACTCTGGAGACGGAGGTTTACAAATAATCAAAGAAAGCAATAAATTCAAAACCATAATTAAATTTAACAGTGAAATAAATAAAAAATTATTAAATACCAGGTTCAACAATGATGAAGTCGATTATTTAATTAAAAAATTTGACTTAAAAATTAATGATATATGCGGAAAAGCTGGGTCATTAGTTTTATTTGATGGCTCATATATTCATAGAGGAACACCGGTAATTAATAGTACACGTTATGCTTTAACAAATTATTTTTATTTAGATATAGATGTGGAAAAAGTTAAATATCCATCTCCAATGATATAATTTTTAATGTTATTAAACTTTGTGGGCTTTTTCCATATCCTTTGCTGTATCTATATCAACGTTTCTTGAGTAATTAGGTATCTTTATTTTTTCAAATCCTTTTTTTTTAAAAGTTTTAAACTTCTTTAAAACTAAAACTGGAGATAAATATAACGAACCATTTATTTGATTTTTTTTAAATTTATAAGTTTTTTTTGAACAAATACTAACGACTTGCTTATTTTTTTTTTTGTAAATTTTAATAGCCTCTATTATATCTTTTTGGAATCTAAATGGAGATGTTGGTTGAAATAGAAAAACTGCATCAATATTTTCAAATTCTTTTTCATACCAATTTATAGCATGTATTGCGGCATGTTCAGATGATATATTTTTGCCACTTAGTTGTTTGGGTCTAATCCAAGGGGACAAGAAACTATAATCTCTTGCATAGTTTTTAATTTTAGATGAGTCTGTAGAAACCATGACATTAACAAATAAATTTCTAATAGCCTTTTTTTTAAGTAAATCGAATGTCCACAAAATAAGAGGTTTATTTTTAAGTTTCAGTATATTTTTATTTCTTAACCTTTGGGAATTTTTTCGAGCAAGAACTAACGCTAATATTTTTTTCATAAAAATATCTAGGTTATTTTCCTATATTTAATTCATTAAAATTTCTAAGCTTCATTGATTGAAAGTCGGAATGTAATAATCTCCATGTATTATTATCTAAAACTTCTGAGGAGAGTAGATTTCTTAAATTCTCTAGATCTATGAATTTAAAAAAATAGGCAATTGGGTATAATAAAAACAAAGGGACATGAATTTTAAGGATTTTTTTATTCAATTTTCTTGCAGAAGTTTCTATTAATCTTTTAAAAGTTATAATTTCAGGACCACCAATTTCTATTGTTTTATTATAAATATTTAATTGCAACATCTTATAAATTATAAAATTAATATCATTTATGTAGACTGGTTGTCTTGTTTGACTACCAGACCCTATTATAGGCACAACTCTAAAATAATTAATAATTTTTTTTAAAACTTTCAATGGTTGTTCTCTTGATGATTTAAATTTAATTTCATAAGGATCTCCAAAAACAAGTGCCGGTCTAATAATTAGATAATTTGAAACTTCTTTTTTAATAAGTTCTTCAGATATAATCTTAGATTTTTTATATTCACTTTCAAATTTAAATTTAACCTGTGAGCTTGAGATAAAAACAAGTAAAGAATTATTTTTTTTTACATAATTAATTACATTTTCAATCATTTGTAAATTTTTTCTTAACTTGTCTTTTCCAGCCACAATTGAAGAATACAAAAATACAAGGTCAAATTTTTTAAATTCATCTATTTTTTTTCCATCAAGTAAATTACATTTTTCAAATTTTTCATTATTATTTTCAGCCGAATAATAGGTGCCAGTTACTTGTTCTTTTTGTTTCTGTAAAAATTTATACATTTGGAATCCCAGATAACTTGAGGCACCCAAAATAAGATAACTTTTATTTTTCATAATAGATTTACCATTTTATTAATACATTATTTAAAGAGAAAAAAAACAAAGTTGAATAAATACTTAAATGAATTTTTATTAAGATAATTAATTAGGTAAATATTCTTATTATTTTTTGATTTGCTTAACTTTTTTTGACAATAATTTCTGCTATCCGGTATGAGTTACTCATAGATAAGAATGTTGGTGGCGTTGATGGAATTCTATCTAAAGACGAACAATCTGATATGTATATATTTTTATAGGGATATAGTATTCCCTCATCACTCGTTTTGCCAATAATTTCATTTTTACTTGGTGGTAAAGATGAACCAAAATGCTGACTGACACCTATTTTTGATTTAACAAAGATAGGTAAAGGAAAAGACTTGAGTTTATTGACAAACTTTATCAATTTAAAAAAAATCTTTATTATATATTTAGTTGAAAAATTTTTATTTTTTTGTGGTTTTATAAAAAAAGAGTTTTTTTCTTTATTATATGAGATTTCCATATGATTACTTATCTCTTCAGGAAAGTAAACTACCCCAATCATAATTCTTTTCAAAATAAAATTGAAATTTTTAATTAAGAATTTAGCAAAACTTTTTGGGAAAAAATTATTTATGGTATCTCTCAATAAAAGTACTGAGTGATATAACTGTAAGTGAAAAGTTTTTTGATTTATTTCAGTCTGTAAAAATACTTGAGATAATCCAATAGTGTTTTTTTCTTCATCTTTTTTTGAACTAAATAATGTAAAATACAAAAAAAAATATTTTTGAGAATCTTTTATCGTCAAAGTTTTTTTTCCATGAGGTGATAAGAGTTTGAGGGCTAATTTTGAAGTATTAATACTTCCTGCTGCAATAATAACTTTATCAAAATAAAGTTCTATTTTTGAGTTATTTTTTGTACTATTTCCATATACTCTTACCCCTCTTTCATCTTCATCTACCTTGTTTATTAATGTATTTTCAATTAGATTAATTTTATCTTTAATTTGATCTATATAACTAAAAGAATTAAATATTGAATTATTAAAACATCCATACATTTCTAAACCAGAATTTGCATTTTTAGGATCTTGATCAATTTTATCAGTTTCAATTGCAAGTTTTGAATATCCCAATCTAAAATTATTTTTAAATGCATATTTATATTTATTATAATATTCCATTATTTTGTTTGCTTGAGAACAATATTTAAGAGAGTTTTTGTTATATTTAAAATTATAAGGAGATTTATAATCTATATCATCACTATATCCCGAAATTGGAAAGATTGATGAAATTTTATTCATTATTTCACTTAATTTATATGCAGAAGGATAAATATTTAAATCATTATTTGATAGCCCTGTAACATTTGCTCCCCATACATTTGATAATCCTCCAAGCGAATGTGATACATCAAATTCTATTTTTTTTGAAACATCTAAATCGTTTTCAATATTCTTATAAACGTCTGATTTACCAAAAAATAATTTTTTAGGTATCAATTGTTTTGTGGAAAACTTTTTTTCTTCCCAGAATTTATGTTGTTGATCTCTATTTAAGCTTTTTAAATAATTTTGCATTTTTATTATATCATCTGTAAATAAACTTGATCCAGATGATATCATTGTAACCTCAAACTTTTCTAAATTATTTAAAAATGGAATTACGGATGTTAGTCCATTAGGTCCCGCGCCAATCACACAAATTTTAATTTTGTTTCTTTTCATAAAAATACTATAGTAATACTTATATATAGATAAAATTAATTAAAAAAATTAGTAATTTGAAAATTGATATAATAATACCTTCTAAAGATGAATTAGATAACTTAAAAATAATTTTACCTGAATTAAAAAAGTTATATGATTATAATATTTTAATAATTGACAAAAGTTCTGAGGAAGATTTTAATGAAATTCAAAATCTTTGTAAAAATTATAAAGATACAGTTCTATTTAGGCAAAAATCGTTTGGTAAAGGAAATGCTTTGAGAGAAGCTGTAAAACTGAGTAATGCAGAATATATAGTATTTTTTGACGCAGATGGATCTCATAATCCAGAAGATATTGAAAAAATAATTTTACCTTTTCAATTAAACACAAATGTAGATCATGTTGGTGGATCAAGAATGCTTGGTGGATCAGACGAACTTTACAGTGATATTCAGCATTATGTTAGGTTATTTGGTTCATTAGTTATTAATTACTTCATAAATCTAAAATTTGGTGTCTCTATAACAGATTATCAGAATGGATTGAGAGCAATTAAAAAAGCTGTTTTTTTAAAACTTAGAACAAACTCTAATCACACATCAATTGAGCAAGAAATGGTCAGCAAAACTTTATCACAAGGGTTTAATTATACTGAAATGCCCACCCATGAATGGAAGAGACGAAGTGGGGTTTCAAAAATCCAACTTTCAAAACATGGCTGGCATTATGTATGGAGTTTAATAAAGATTATGTTTTATAAAAAAGAAAAAAATAAGACTGTGATCAAAAACTATTATAAGAATTGGTATGATTAATTTTTAATTAAGTAATCTTTATTTTCTATTTTTAAATATAAATTAATATCGTTTAAATCCTTAGGTATTAAGCTTAATTCATTCTCTTTTTTTATGTTTTTGTGAAAATAATGTTTTTGATTTAAACTAATAACTTCTGAAATGCTTGAATGATTTATTTGACCACTAACGACATCAATTATTTCTTTTTCTTTATTAAGGAGGATCACAAAGCAATTAGACTTGGACTCATCTTTAACCATTTCACAGATACTTTTCGGTGATTTAAAAAATAATTCTTTATTAACCATATTTACTTTTACATATCTAGTTTCATTTTTTTCTTTATTAATTTTCCATATATGAAAACCATTTATACTGTAATGAGGAGAATAGTTTTTTAAAATAAATTTTAAGATTGTGTTGGAATATATAGATGAACGAATATTATCTTCTACTCTCAAGCCCAATGAATAATATTCTGGGAAGTTATCTATATCAAAAAGGATTAAATTAGGTTTATTTTTTTTGAGTTGATCAATTGCTTTATTCAATTCGTGTTCAGTCCTAATATCTTGAGGAAACGGTTTCGAAGTACATGGTTTTTTCTCGAGTTTAATTTGTAGAAAAGCGTCGTCAATGAAAGAAAAAAAACAATCTTGATTTTTGGTTTCACCTTTAATTTTCTCTACAACGTCAAATAAACCTATATTATCTTTCATATTCATTTCATCATTTGCTGATTTTATATCTTGGATTTTAATTATAAATTTAAGATTATTATAAATTTTTTTTTTAAAACCAACATCAGAAAAAACAACAACCAAAATTATTAATGAATATGGAAATAAAATTGAGACAAATTTATCTTTTTTTATAAAATTCATTAAAATTGCACCTATTATAAAGTAGTGAAAAAAATTTGATGCAGCCATATAACCACAACAAATACCCCTAGTTAAAAATTGATAGAAACCTACCAAACTAAATAATAAAATAATAATCAAAAATATATTGCTAATTAAATAATATTTTAAACTTTGAAAAAAACTTGTTTTTAAATATTTTATATAAAAGATTTTAATGTGATAGAAAATGATAAAAGCTATAGAAACCAAATAGATGTAAAATGCAAAAATTGAGTTAGATATTGTATAACCATACCTAAAATCATAGAGAGTTCCATGTTTTGCACTAGAGGCCAATTCATTTATTTTATCAAAACCAATCTGGTAAATTTCAAAGTCAATAAATAATGTAGATATTAAAAAAATTAAGAAGAACGATATAAAATTAATTAATAAATATTTAATGTTTTTAAATAAATAAGAAATTAAAATTATTAAAAATGTGTTAATACAAAATATTGTAATAAATTGATAAAAATTATAAAAAAAACTCATAAAAATTAATAATGAATTTAAGATAATTAAATAATAATTTTTATGAGATTTAGAATTTTTAAAATTAAAATTAAAATTTAAATAAGAAATTAAAATCAAAAATAAAAATAAAAATCTATCTATAATAGTAAAAATACCGAGGAACTGTAAAATTAAGAATGAAGAAAGAAAAAAGACTAGAGCATATAATAAAATTTTTTTATTACAAAATTTTTTACAGAAGAAAAATATAAAAAATAAAAATACAATAGAAATTAAAATATGTACCAAAGTGTTAACAATTCTTAATCCATACAATATATTTTTTGAGTCAAAAAATTTTAAAGCCAAATTGGAAATATAAAAATCAGCAAACCAGCCATGCAATGTATAAGTATTCTCTATTATTTCTTTAAACTTAATATCAAAGAATTTGTAACCTAAAAATGCTATTTTTTCGGAGTCGTGAACTATATACCCAAAATTACCAATCTTTAATGGATCAAAATAGGGTAAGTTATTTATAATAATAAATATTCCTAATATAAATATTAACAAATATGTTAATAAATTTAAATTAAATATCTTTTTTAAATAAGAAAAATTTACATCAACTAGATAAAACACAAGAACAAAAATAATTACATTAATTGATATAAAAAATAAGTTGTTATTAAAAGACCATCCCAAAAAAGATGATATTGTTGAAAATTCTGAATTATATTCTGGTAAAATAATTAATTCTTTATTTAGTAAGAGCAATAGATCTAAAAAAATTAAGATTAATAATATTAGATAAGGTTTTTTTGAAGATAAATTCATTTTTATATTAAAGATTTAAAAAAAAGTTATTTTTTAATTTTTTACTAATCTTTCTTTAAATAAATATAAATATACTGCCTAATAATCAATTAATAAATTGATTTATTTTAAAGATCTTACCGTATTTAAATTCATTGCAATCATACCTTGGCACATAAAGTGCATTTGATTTTTTAGTCCAGTCTTTTGACTCAACATTAAAAGAATGGGTAATTTTTTTTTTTTTTAATATTCTCATTGTATTCTTGTTAAAAGTATTAGAACCTCCATATGGATAACAAAAATATTTAATTTTTTTACCTAAAATTTTAGACAAAATATTGATTGATTTTAAAATATCTTTTTTTTGTGCATTATAATTTAGCTTAGACAAAACTCTATGCCCATAACCATGAGCACCAATTATCATACCTAATTTATCAAGTGCAATAATATCTTTGGAGTTTAAGTAGAAGTTTTTAAAAATACTTTTTTGATCCTTTTTGTTTATACAATAATTAAATATATCTTTTATAAGTTTAGAATCTTTTTGATCTAAGTTATTTAGTTGAGTTTTAAGATATATTTTTTTATCATTTTCAGATATTTTATTTTTTTTTTCTAGAAATTCTTCTTGTTTTTTAAATATTGAAAAAATTTTTTTTTTTAAATTAATTTTTATCTTAAATTTTTCAAAAATTTCAATTATTTCCTGTGAATCATATTTTCCAAAAATCAAATGAATTTTGTGTATTGGTAAAAAATCTGATTTTTCAATTGGCATTCCAGGTATAAAAAAAATACCTAAAATATTTTTTTGTTTTAAATATTTTGCTACTTTTAAGTGTTCTTTGAGACCATCATCAAAAGTCAATAAAAATTGATTTTTATTATAATTTTGATTTAAATTATCACCTACTTTAATAAAGTCATTTCTTTTACCTAAGTGTTCATTTTGCTTTTTAAAATCTTCAAAATTTAAAAAATTAAAATATGGCCATGCATCATTAAACTTTCTTATATAATGATACATTATTACTTTGCTCATATTTGTTTTTTTAATGGATACTTTTTTTCCATTATTTTTTTATATTTTAAAATATAGTTCAAAATAAGATTATTTTTAATGTTATCCATTGCTTTATTTAAGTTTTTTTTATTAAAATCTTTTCTTTTGTAAATTCTAGTTTTATATTTTGTTTTAATCTTAAAAAATTTAAACTTACTTTTTTTCACAATAATTTTACATAATTCTTTAGCTGTTTTTACAATGATTTTATTTCCAATAGTGTGAATATTGTCATTTGTACTAAGGTCTGGTCTTACTTGATGTATAATTTTTCCACTATCTATTTTTTTACTTATCTGCATTATTGTAGAACCACAAAATTGTAACTCATTATTTACGAATGGAAAAAAGTTAGTTCCAGATCCTTTATAATATGGAGATAAACCCAAGTGAACATTAAATATTTTATTTTTAAATTTATTAATAAATGCTGAACTAATTATTGAACATCCATATGTAATTATATATTGCATTTTTTCTTTCTTAATTAAATTTATATTTTTTTCATCATTAATACTTTTTTTTTTTATTTTTATAAAATTATATTTTTTATTTTTTTTAATAAAGTTTTTAAAAAATAGTTTTTCTGTTTTATTTCTTAAATCTACATGTTTTTTTATAAGATTATTTTTTTTGTATAAGTCATTTTTTTCTAACTTGATATTTGACTCATGAATTACAAGTTTTAGTTCAATATCTTTTTGTGAGGATAAATAACTTGCAAAATAAAGATGTCTAAGCTCATTTCCTGTAATTAAAATTACACTTTTTTTCACAATTCTAAAAAATTTTTTATTAGTTTAAGACCTTGGGGCCCACTTTTTTCTGGGTGAAATTGGCAACCATAAATATTTTGATAATTCACAATTGCTGGAAATTTTACATTGTGATATTTTGAAAATAAAATATTTAAATTTTTTTCAAAATTTTTAAGAGCATAGCTGTGTACAAAATAAAACTCATCTGTTGAAGAAATTTTTTTTAAAATTTCTATGTTATTATTAGTGGTGTTTATTTCACAGTTTTTCCAACCAATATTTGGCAATTTATAATCAAAATTATTACAAAATTTATCTAGTTTTACAATATTGCCATTAATTAAGTTTAGTCCTTTTGTTAACTCAAACTCTTCACTATTTGTAAATAGTAATTGCATTCCTAAACATATTCCTAATAGATAAGTTTTATTATTTTTTATATCCTGGATACATTCAATTAAATTAAAATCTTGCAACTTATTCATTGCGGCAGGAAATGCTCCTACACCTGGAAGTATGACGTGTGATGCACTTTTAATTTCTTCTCTATCTCTTGTTACGATTGAATTGTAACCATGATAAAAAATTGCATTTTGAATACTTAAAATATTTCCTACACCGTAATCAATTATTACTATTTTTTTATCCATCAATTTTTTTAATATAATTTTTTATCTCATTTATTTTAATTTTTTCATAATGAAGTGCTTTTGAAATAGAAATAGCATCTATTTTTGTATGATTATAAAGCTCTTCTATATGTTGAAGTTTGCCAAATCCACCACATGCAATTATTGGTGCATTTGTAATTTTGCAAACCTTTTCATAAAGCTCAACATCAAAACCACTTGATAAACCATCTGCATCTATTGAAGTTAATAATAATTCACCAAAATTATAAGACGACATTTTTTTAATCCACTCTACAACATCCATGCCAGTCTTATCTCTTCCAAAATTTATATAAGCTTCCCAAGATTTACTAGAAACTTTTTTTGCCTGTACAGATAGCATTATGCTCTGACTACCATATTTATTTATAAGTTCACTTCCTACTTCTGGATTTTCAAATAACTCTGTATTAATTGCTAACTTATCCGATCCATTTTTCATTAATAAGTCTGCATCTTTTTCAGATCTAACTCCACCCGCAACAGTTATGGGTATAAAAATATCTTTAACTGCTTCTTTAACTAGTGCTGATAGATTGTTTCTACCATAAAGACTTGCAACACAATCTGAATATATTAATTCATCCGCTCCTTCTTTATAATACTTTTTTGCAAGATTGTTGGGCTTCCCCACGACCCTTAAGCCTTCGAAATTTATTCCTTTGATTACATTTTCGTTTTTAATATCTAATCTTGCAATGATTCTCATTTAAATACGGAATATTTTAATGTCCATTCATTTCCGTTAAGCTCCCAAAGATGAGGAGATCTAAGCTCTTCAATTTTCTTTAAAAAATCATTCTCAGAAATTTCTATATAATCTAAGAAATCTTTAAAATAAGTTTTTGGAAATTCTCCATCAAATTTTCTAACTAAATTGACACCTTCTTCTCTTGTTATTTTATCATTTCTTATTTCTTGGGAGGCATCATATGAAGCTCTACCAATACCAAATTTTATAAAAGTTGTATAAAAATGAATTGGTACTATTTTATCATCTATTTCTGTGTATTTTGAATAAGTCCCATCCGATCTTTCTTTGGCTGGTCTAAAACCAGTACTTTCACTTGCATAATAAAAACACTCTTGGGGATCCCATTTTTCAAAATATCCAAGAAAAATCATTTGAATTTTACTTTCTAAAACTTCTTTTTTTCTTAAAGGTAAATAACTACTAAAATTTTCAAAAGTAAATTTTTTTTCTTCAATAATATTACTAATTTTTTTTCCCCCAAATTTAATGTCTTTAAAATTAAAATTATCATCCACAGAAAAAAAATTATCATTCATGTAATGAGATAAGTTTTCTTCAAGCTTGTTACCATATTCTGCCTGATTTTCTCCATAAATCACTAATGGTATATTAAATTTTTTTGCAATTTTTGGGCCAATTATTTTTTGACCGTGTATAAATGGCTGAAATGGATGACCTAAATTTAAGAACGAAATTTTAGTTAAGTATTTGTGTAAACTTCCATTTGGTGTAATAAGAATACTATCAATACCTCCAATTCTTGACAGATTGTCAAAGTTTTTAAAACCTTGATCGGTCCACATGTTTGGTGCCCACGTAACTGCTAATGGATTCATTTTGTACTTATTTTTTAAAATATGAGCAGTGAAAGAACTATCTTTACCCCCACTACTTGGAACTACACAATCATATTCTCCATTATTTTTTCTATATTTTTCTAAAAATTTAAATAGTTGTTTTTCTCTTTCGTGCCAGTCTATTTCTAATTTTTTTTTATTATAAGAGCATGCATCACAAATACCCTCATCATTAATTGAAATACCAGATTTATTTTGCTTTTCAGAACTTTTAAATTCAACTGTAGATGAAGGCCTTTGATTAGATATTACACAGAGCTTACAAAAAATTACTTTTTCAGGTAGTCCGTATAAAGAAGAATTTTTCATTTAAGATATTTAAAACAAGTTCTTAAATACTTATAATTTATCTTAAAGAGATTTCAATAAGCATTTATGATATTGTCAAATTAAACCATCTATAACAGAAAGAATTAGTTTTGAATTTAGTTACCTATTTTTGATACATTCAAAAACTTGAATTAATTTAGACTATTTATTATTTTTATAATCTATCTTATTTCCAATATCTATCCAATTTTCATATACAGGATAACAAAATACTTTTTTATTTTTTTTTAATTGCTGTGTAATAAATTCATTCATCATTAATTTTTTATTTCTAACGATATTTCTTAAAAAAAAATTTTCAATCACATAAACACCTGCGTTAACTAAATGATAAATTTTTGGTTTTTCTATTATTGACTTAACTTTTTCATTTTTTTCTACAATTTCTCCATAAGGCATTTCGAAAAATTTATTTTTAGCACAAATTGTTATGTCAGCTTTTTTTGTAACGTGATAATCAACAAGGTTATTATAATCAATTTCCGAAATTAAGTCCGAATTTGCAACTATCAGTGGAAACTCTGCTTTTTTTAAATCTATCAAGGATAAGGAGCCAGCTGTACCTAAATATTTTTTTTCACTAACATAACTAATATTAACATTAAGCCTCTCACCATTGCCAAGATATTTTTTTATTTTATGCCCCAGGTAGTTAATAGATATCATAAAATTCTTAAAACCTTGGTTTTTAAATTTTAAAATAATTTTTTCTATAATTGGTACTCCTTTTATTTTTAAAAGTGGTTTTGGAGTTTTTTTGGTTAAAGGCAGCAATCTAATTCCTTTGCCCCCTGCCATTAAAAAAACTGTATTTTTTTTACTTTGTATTAAAGTTTTACTAAATTTAAAATCAATTATCTCTTTTCTATTATTTACAACCGGAATACAGATTAAATCTTTTATGGATAGTGAATCATTGTCTTTTTTTTTATAATATTTTGGTTTTTTGAACATAATTTTTTCAACTGATTGATTTAGATCAATTCGTTTTCTTATTGACCTTCTCAAATCACCACTTGAAATTGATCCTAAAAGCTTATTTGATTTATTAACAACAAATAGCATTTTAATTTTAGATTTTGTAATTCTAGTTATGGCCTCATAAATATTTTGGTCTTTATGAATGACAGGAGAATTTTTTTTTAAATTGTACATTTTTTTAATTTAAAATCATTTCTTAATATTTTTTTTTCTATCTCATTTGGAATTTTTTCAAATTTAGAAGTTAATTTGTATGGATTTTCATAAACTTTATAAGTTTTTAATTCATTCTTAATTTTACTAATTATTTGTTTTTTATTGGCCCCAACATCAACGACATTCTTAGGTTTTAACCTTGATTTTTGTCTATTACCAATATTTAAGGTGGGACAATTAAAAAAAATTGTTTCTTTAATTCCGCTTGAAGAGTTTCCCATACAAAACCCTTTTTTGTTTCTCCCAATATAATTAAGCAACATATGGTAGTTAGTATGACCTAAATGTTTAATAACTTTTATTTTATTAATTTTTTTTTTTATATTTAAAATTTTATTTATAATATATTGGTATCCAGGATCAAAATTAGGGTAAGTAATTATGATCTGATTTTCTTTTGACAGGTATTCAAGGGCCATAAAAACTTCATCAACATCTTTTCTATGATCATTTTCATCTTTTACAACTGGATGAAATGTGAATAGTATGAGAGGTTTTTTTGGATCAAGTAAAAAGTTTTTTTCTATTTTTTTTTTGTTAATTCTTTTATTTTGAATTGAATAGAAGGGTGAATATCCCACATTATAGCAACGCCATTTTTCTTCTCCCATTTTTAATATTCTTTCTAAAGAGTCTTTATTAGAGGTTATATGTAAGTTTGAAATTTTTGTGATGGCATGCCTTATATTGTCATCTAATGCTCCCCCCTCAGTTATATCTCCACCTTCATAATGAACAATTGGTATTTTTTTTAAGTATGAAGAGATCGCAAACGCAAATGTTTCAAATCTATCACTTGATATAAAAACTAAATCTGTTTTTCTTTGTTTTAAAAATAAATTAACTTTTTTTTGCAAATTGCAAAAGTAATCTGAAGTATTACTTAAAGTATTTGTATTTAGTGCTAAATTAATTTTAGTATATTTTATATTATCATTTTTAATTTCTTCAATCGATAATCCAAATTTTTTTGAAAAATGAGAGCCAGCAACAACTAGTTCAACATTAAAAATTGAGTGTTTTAAAAAAATTTTTAAAAAAGGATAAATAAGACTATATTCTGCTCTATTAGCAGAAAAAAAAATTATATTTATTTTTTTCATTTGATTTAATTAAAATAAATTTTTTTGATTTGTGTATTTCTTTTTACCTTAGCTTTTATTTTTTTTCCTATTAATGAATAATATTCTTCAGCCTTAAAATCTCCATTTCCAGGTCTTCTTACCCAAATATTATTTTTGTTTAAAATGGTACCTTTTTCGAGATCTTCATTTGCCACAACTGAGGCAAATGCAAAATTTGCTGTTTTTTTTTCTCTTGAGATAGGTTTAATTCCCCCCGGAATAGCTTTATGAATCAAGTTTACTCCTTTAATTAATTCTATCATTTGTTTGGTGTTTACCGATGCAGAAATATCTGGACCATTTCTAGCACTATTATCTATAAAATGTTTTTCTATTATTGATGCCCCCATAGCAATAGCGGCGTAAGATGTATAATTATCTCCAGTATGATCTGACAGGCCTATCACTGTATTAGTAAATCTTTTTTTTAATTCTATCAAAGCATTTAGGCGAACCTCACTATGTTTAGTAGGGTATAAGTTTGTCGTGTGAAGAATAGCATATTGAACTTTTCTTTTTTTTAAAATTTTAATGGATTTCTGTATAGATTTAAAATCATTCATTCCAGTACTGATTATTATAGGTTTTCTAAATGAAGCTATATAGTCAACTAATGGATAATTATTACACTCACCACTTCCTATTTTAAATGCTTTAACTTTAAATTTTATGAGCCTATCTACAGCTTTTTTTGAAAATGGTGTGCTTAAAAAAATAGCACCTTTTTTTTCTATATATTTTTTTAATTCCAACTCCTCTATTTCGTTGAGTGAACAATCATCAATTAAGTCAAAAATATTTTTATTTGCATTGATGGGTACAATTTTTTTTGCCTCTAAACTCATTTCATCTTCAGGTATATGAGTTTGATGTTTTATTATCTCTGCCCCAGCTTTAATGGCAGCATCAACAATTTTTTTTGCTAATTTTAAGCTTCCATTATGATTGATCCCTAGTTCAAATATAATCAAAGGTTTAAAGTTTGGCCCAATCTTTCGGTTTCCAATTTTGATGAAGTTTAACTTGTTCACTAAATATTATAATTTTTTATATTTATATATTTTTTAAGATTTTCATCTTTTTTAAACCAATTATAAGTTTCATTTAAAGCTTTTTTAAATCCATCAGTATTTTTATATTTTGGTGACCATTTGTTACTTTTAAACAATTTTTTATTTGAACCTCTTAAGTCAAATACATCTGCTGACCTCAGTCTTTTTTTTGAAACTAAAATTTTTGGATTTTTTTTTGTGAAATAAATTAAATTACTAACAATGCTTTTAATTGAAAAAGATTTTCCAGTACAAATATTGTATACCTCGCCTGGTTTACATGATTTTTTCAACAAACTAATTAAACCAGCAACAGTATCTTTAACATAAACAAAATCTCTACTTGTTTTTAAATTTCCAATCTTAACAAGGTTATTTTTATTATTTAATGATATAAATTGAGTAATAAGTGTAGGAATTACCGCTCTAAGAGATTGTCTAGGACCAAAAGTGTTAAATGGTCTAGCAACTACAATCGGAAGGCCAGTAGCTTTATACATTGATATAGCTAAATTATCTGAAGCAATCTTTGTAGCTGCATAAGGTGATTCAGACATAGTGATTGTATCTTCAGTTAAAATACTTTTATCTTTTATTAAATTATTACCATAAACCTCACTTGAGGATATTTGTATTATCTTTTTTATTTTTTTTTTACATAGTGATGATGCTCTAAATACATTTAAAGCTCCAAGAATATTGGTATTGATAAAAGTTTGTGGATTTTTGAAAGAGTAAGGTACAGAAATGCTTGCAGCTAAATTAAAAACATAATCACAATCTTTAATAGCATTCAAAACTGAGTCAAAATCAGTAACATCACCATAAATTACATCTAAATTTTTATTTGAAAAATTTTCCAGCCACCCTTTATTTTGTCTGGAGTTATATCTGACTAGTGCATTAACTTTGTAGCCTTTGTTTAGCAGCTCCTCGCAAAGGTGTGACCCTATAAATCCAGCTGCACCTGTGACTAAGACTTTCATACCCAATATATATATGAATTATATGTTTAATGTGTTTTTTTTATAATTTAATTATCTCTATCCAAAAATTTTTTTCAGTGCATAAATCAAGCCAATTGAGCTATTAGTACTGGTCAGCTACACGCATTACTGCGC
>ENA-OSJC01000693-OSJC01000693.1-marine-metagenome-genome-assembly--contig:-NODE-693-length-31599-cov-7.071506_pt1 | contig 31599 bp, 23 predicted proteins | sample MGYA00237885_ERZ534234 | MGnify/ENA primary metagenome ERZ534234 (study PRJEB26413, sample SAMN06343907) | marine metagenome | isolation source: coastal waters | place: Atlantic Ocean: West Antarctic... | reverse complement strand
TGTATGCCCGCCCCGAAACCGCGACTGCCATCGATAATCTGTGGGCGCTGACACTTGAAAACGTGGTTGCAGCGGGCGTAGATGCACCGGTGGTGTTGACGCAGGATACTGATCCGATGAGCGTATGGACAGACCCCGCGCTGGTCTTGAGCCAGACCTGTGGGATGCCCTATCGCAAGTTCCTGCATGGCAAAGTGCAACTGATCGGGACACCACATTTCGACCTACAAGGCTGTCCGGCAGGGCATTATTTTAGTGTATTTGTCGTACGAAAAGAAGATCCGCGCAAATCGCTTGCGGAATTTGACAGCGCGCGGTTTGCTTTCAACGAAGAAAACTCTCAATCTGGGTTTGCTGCCCCGCTCAATCATGCGGCCCCATTCGGCGTCACTTTCGGTGAACGTATTCAATCGGGAGGCCATACTAAATCAGCTGAAATGGTAGCTAATAACATGGCGGATATCGCGTCACTTGACGCTGTGACGTGGGAACTGATCAAGCGATATGATGATTTCGCGTCTGATCTACGGGTATTGGAACGCACGAATCCCACAACGCCAGCGCTGCCGTTTATCACGTCGCTGGCCAATGATCCGGCAGTGATCCTAGACGCGTTGACAGCTGCGCTGAAAACGCTGCCACATGAGCAAAAACAGACGTTGTGTCTGCTCGGTCTTACCCAAATTCCAGCAGCAGATTACCTCTGCATTCCCAATCCCGCCTAGCAGAACGAAAGCAAACAAATGACGCATCCCATCCCAGCGTAAACCTGCATTTTTTGATCGCTCTTATTCCTGACGAGCACTAGTAAGCCCGGCTGCGGGAAATTTTGCCCTTAGCTTTAAAAGACTTGCGAAGGGTTTTTTCGCATTGATTATTTAATTAACTACTGTAATTAATTAAATATGAATAGAATCATCCGCACCACCTCAACTGCAAAGCCGCAGGAAAGTATTCGCGGCGCGAACCGGGCACTTTTGCTGAAACTTGTTTCAGACGCCCCTGGCATTGACCGAACGTTGATGGCGAAGCTGGCTGGCTTAACAACGCCGGCTGTCACGCGCATTGCGCAAGAATTGATATGCGCCAAGTTACTGACTGAAACCGGGTCCCTAAAAAGTGAAGGGCGTGGTCGCAAACGTCGCGGATTAAAAATCAATGCTGAAGGTGGTTGTGTTTTAGGTGTCAGCGTATTGGCGTTTAACACTGGCGTAACGCTTAGTGATTTGGCAGGCAAAACTTTAGCGCGCCAAGAAGTATTTCCGTCAAACTTGTCTGACCCCGTGACAACATTGGACGAAATTGCTGCTGTAGCTCATAAACTCATATCAGAAAATGTGACTGATCCGCAACGTGTGCTGGGTCTGGGTGCTGCTATTGCTGGCTACCTTGATACGCCGGGCGAAATTTGGGAGCATTCTCCATACCTTGGATGGCCAAAATTCAACATCAAGCGCAGCCTTGAACAACGTTTCGATGTGCCAATTGCCATTGAGAATGTGAACCGAGCTATCGCAGTTGCGGAAACACAGATTGGAACCAACCACGGTTCGCAAAACGTTGTTCTAATTCGTGCGGCACTTGGATTGGGTGGCGCCGTTCTGAGCGGTGGTGTGGTGAGTAACGGTCACAATAATCAGGCTGGTCAAGTCGGTCATATCCCAGCACAACTCGACGGCAAGCGCTGTGGATGTGGTAAAATAGGTTGCTTAACGACGATTGCGTCTGGGCTCGCGGTGTTGGAGGATTTGGGTCTTTCACATGGGCCTGGCAATGGTCTGGATGACGTGCAGGACAGAGGTGAGAAGCTGCGAGGTGTTCTTGCTGCGGCTTGTGCGAGCGACATATCTGCGATCAAAGCATTAACGCAAGCCGGAACTGCGCTTGGGTTTTACAGTTCTGGTCCAATTTTGTTGAACGACCCTGAAACTGTTATTTTAACTGGCCCGTTGGGTCGGGATAAAACTTATAGCAATATGTTTACCGCGCAATTGCGTGCAGCTGGTGTAACTGCTGATATCAAAACAGCACATGATCACATGATTTTACAGCCAGCCGATGCGGCGGCTGGGCTCGCTCTTTCTGCACACCTCTTCTCTTCCACATTGAACCTTGCTCCGTTGCTTGAAGACCGGTTGATACTGGATCAAGTGTCGGCCTCAAATACAAGAATGCTTGTTTTATGACTGATGCTAAAACTTTGAACCTTCGCTTTTATGAACTATTTGCGGTCTTGTTGGTTGGCTTTAGCCTGCACACGGCTGCCTTTGGCGTATTTCCCGATGTTATACAGCGCGGTTTTCACCTCGGCTTAGCGCTTGTCCTTGTTTATCTGACGGCGATGGGAGATGAGAAATTTACTTTGAAATCTGCCATTTTGATTTCTTTAGCAATTGTCGGCGCCTTAGCCGCCACTTACCAGGCGCTCTTTTATGATGCGGTGGTAAATCGGTACGGCGCGATGACTGATCCAGAGATTTGGATCGCCGCAATTGCCGTTATTATCCTCCTCGATGCGACACGGCGAACAATTGGCTGGTCGATGGTCATCTTGGCTTTGGCATTTTTAGCCTATGCGTTTTGGGGCAACTACCTGTGGGGTGACATTGCACACCGCGGATATGGTTTGAAGCGGGTATTAAGCCAAGTGTTTCTTGGGGCAGATGGTATTTTCGGGACACCACTTGGGGTCAGTTCGACCTTTGTTGTTCTGATTGTTATTCTGGGTGCATTGCTGGAATCCACAGGTGCCTCTAAAGTTTTGATGGATATTGCGGTATCCATGACGGGGCGTTCACGTGGTGGGCCTGCAAAAGCTGCCGTTGTTGGCAGTAGTTTGATGGGTATGATTTCGGGAACAGCAGTGGCCAATGTTTTAACAACTGGTACCATATCAATCCCTTTGATGAAACGAGGTGGGTACAAACCGACCGTGGCTGCCGCGATTGAGGCTGTTGCCTCGACGGGTGGACAGTTAATGCCACCTATCATGGGGGCTGCGGCCTTCTTGATGGCGGACATCATTGAGACCCCCTACACGGACATTGCTAAGGCAGCGATCATCCCTGCGACCTTGTTTTACATTGCGGTTTTTGCAGCTGTGCATTTGGAAGCGGTGCGCAACGGTTTGAAGCCGATGGAAGCATCTGAACTGCCCTCTGCGAAAGCGGCGTTGTCTGAAGGTGGGCATGTACTGATCGCTATCCCTGCTTTCGTCGGCTTTCTGATGTACGGATTTTCAGTGATGTATTCATCGCTGTGGGCCATTTGTACCTTGGTGATACTGTCCTGTCTAAAACGCAGTACTTGGTTAACACCATCAAAAATCATCGCGACTTGTCGTGCTGCCGCTGAGGCTGTATTGCCTGTCGCGATGGCAACGGCAACGGCTGGTATCATCATCGCGGTTGTGACGCTGACGGGTGTTGGCCTGAAGTTCAGTTCTTTGATTGTGACATTTTCTGGTGGCAGCCTGCTGGCAGCTTTGATCCTAACAATGCTTGCATCCTTGATCCTTGGTATGGGCTTACCTACGGCGGCGGCGTATATTTTAGTGGCTACTCTTGCAGCGCCTGCATTAATTAATCTTGGTGTAAACACGCTCGCAGCGCATTTCTTTGTGTTCTACTCAGCAATGTTATCCGCAATCACACCACCTGTGGCTCTTGCCGCGTTTGCAGCGGCGGCATTGTCTGGTGAAAACCCAATGCGCATTGCGCTGGTGGCAGTGAAATACGGCATCGTTGCGTTTTTGATCCCTTATTTTTTCGTCTATGATCCCCGCCTTTTGGGTATCGGCGAAATCTCGACTTTGATAATGCCAGTTCTGACTGCGGCTGTAGGCACCATCATTTTGGCCTGTGCAACACAAGCGTGGTTCTTCGGTCCTGCGAACTGGATTGTTCGTATCATACTATTCGTTGGCGCCATGCTGTTAATTGCGCCTGGCCTTATCACAAACCTCATTGGACTGAGTTGCCTTTTGGCAGTTTGGGCAATTCAAAAGGCGTTATCGCCTGCAACAATTGGGGCCTAAAACCCTCATAACTCTGAATAACCAAATCAAGTAACTAACTTTCTGGGAGGATAACATGAAAAACTTGAAATCAATCGCAATGGCTACCGTACTGGGCCTTTCTATAGCAGGCGCGCCAGCATTCGCTGACGATGTCCCTGTATCCATCGGGTCAAATCCTGTTGGCAACACGGCTTACCAATGGGCAGCTGGTATTTCTGACCTTGTTAACCGCAAAGTTGACGGTGTTCAGATGACTGCCGAAGGCACCAAAGGCTACGTTGCAAACGTTCGCTTGATGCTGAACAAAGACATCGAATCTGGATTTTCAAACTCTAAATTGGCGTATGAAGCTTACAAAGCTGAAGGCGATTATGCTGATATAGAGCCTGGCCAAATCCTAAGCTGGATGTCCATCGCTCCAATCGTACAACATGTTGTTGTACTTGCGGGTTCAGACATTCAAAGCCTTGATGATCTAAAAGGCAAGCGCGTTGGCATGGGTCAACCAGGTGGTACATCAATGCTGGACGCTGAAATTTTGCTGGATGCCATTGGTTTGGTTCCTGGCGAAGATTTCAAAGACTTCCGCGTGAAACTACCTGCAATGGTCGACATGTTGGGTGATGGACAAATTGATGCATTTATGTGGAATGGGTCCATTCCATTGCCTCCGATCATCAAGTTGAAAGCTAAAAAAGACATCCGCTTCTTGCCTATCCCAACTGCAGTATCTGATGCAATTCGCACAAAATTTGCGGCATACTCTGAAGGTGACTTACCTGCAAACACATACGCAAATCAACCAGAAGCAATCCCATCTTACCGTTTGGGCAACGTTCTTTTGATCCGTGCTGACGTTCCAGAAGAGATTGTTTACCAAGCAACAAAAACTGTTATGGAAAACCTTGATCACATGGCAACCGTACACCCTGCATGGAAGCGCGTATCGGCTGACAGCATTTTGGGTGGCTTTAACGCACCATTGCACCCTGGTGCGCTGCGTTATTTCCGCGAAGCTGGCATTCCTGGCATCGAAGAGTTTGCAGCACGTACTGCCACCAACTAATATTGTTTAGGCCGCGCATCGAGTATCGCGCGGCCTATCCATTCTAAAACGACACATAAGGCCTTTTACACAATGAAAACTGTTTTTGTTCTTCTCGACAGCCTAAATCGCAGCGCGATGGAATCTTATGGTGAGACCTCTGTAAAAACGCCGAACTTCAAACGTTTCGCTGATCGTGCGGTTACCTTTGACAATCACTACGTTGGTAGCTTGCCTTGTATTCCAGCGCGCCGAGACCTTCACACCGGGCGATTGAATTTTCTACATAGGAGTTGGGGCCCACTGGAACCCTTCGACGATTCATTTCCCGAACTGCTGAAGTTGCAAGGCACTTATACGCATATCATTACCGATCATCATCATTATTTTGCCGATGGCGGTGCAACGTATCACCCGCGGTATTCATCATGGGAATTGGTCCGCGGTCAGGCCATTGATCGCTGGAAGGCCCATGTCAACGCTGATCTAGATCACCTAACACTTGACTATCATCCGATGCAACAAAACCGCGTCAATTACATGATTAATCGTCAGTACATGGGCGAAGAGCAAGATTACAGCGGCCCACAAACATTTTCTTTGGGACAAGAGTTCCTAAAAAAGAACCACGCTGAAGACAACTGGTTCTTACAGCTTGAATGCTTCGATCCGCATGAACCTTTTCATGCCCCACCACGTTTTCGCGATATGTATCCAACAGATTATGATGGACCAATCTTGGACTGGCCGTTTTACAAACGCGTTGATGAAAGCCCCGAAGAAGTCGCAGAAATGCGGGCCAACTATGCGGCACTTACAACCATGTGCGATGAGTACTTTGGCAAACTGCTAGATTTCTTTGATGAAAACGACATGTGGAAAGATACCAGTTTGATCCTGACAACCGATCACGGGTTCCTTTTGGGCGAACACGATTGGTGGTCTAAAAACCGCATGCCTGTGTACGATGAAATCGCGCGTATTCCGTTTATGATGTATCACCCTGATCATGCATCACAGGGTGGCACACGGCGATCTTCGCTTACTCAAACCATCGATATTATGCCGACGATTATGGAATTGCATGGCCACGAGATACCGAAAGATGTCAGTGGGAAATCTGTCCTGCCAGTTTTGAACGATGACACACCCATTCGTAATACCGCCATGTTTGGGTATTTTGGTGCCGCGTGTAACATCACCGACGGGACCTACGTTTATCATCGCTACCCAGAAAGCCTGACAGGGGATGATCTGTATGAATACACATTAATGCCGACCCGAATGACCACGCGTTTTCCGATCAGTGATCTGGTGGGCGCTACGTTGGAAAACCCGTTTTCCTTTACCAAGGGGGCGCCTATTTTGAAGCTGAAGCCCCGTACGAATGAAGACGGTGATGTGGTAGAATGTCAGGGCATGTCTTTTGAAGACACAGTAACGCGGCTTTACAATCTGGATGCCGATCCACGTCAAGAAAGCCCGATTGATGCGCCAGAGATTGAGGCACGCTTTGTTGCTGAAATGATTGGGCATATGAAGGAGGCCGATGCTCCTGAAGAAATATATGCACGGTTTGATCTAGAAGAGGCTGGTGAAAATGCGTGAATGGTTGCCAGAAAAATATGCAAACGCGGACTTGTCCGTTTCGATTAAACGGGCCGAGATGTTTGTTCTGCGTGCTCCTTGTGAAACGCCTGTGCGCACGTCATTTGGGACAATGTTCGATCGGCCTGCCGTATTTGTTAGATTAGAAAGTTCTGATGGGGCAGTTGGGCTAGGCGAAGTTTGGAGCAATTTTCCATCTTGCGGTGCGGAACATCGTGGTAAACTATTGGAAACTGCAATTTTTCCAGCTTTGATGGAACGCCAATATTCTGATCCAGCGGCTTGCTTTGAAAAACTAACCGAACGGTTTGAACGATTGGCCATTCAAACAGGCGAATTCGGCCCCATTGCTCAATGTATCGCTGGTATTGACGGGGCGTTGTGGGATCTTGTTGCGAAACGAGCCGACGCACCACTTTATCATTTCTTGGGCGGAACCAGTGCGGTTATCGGCACTTATGCCAGCGGGATTAATCCAACAGGTACATTAGAGACGGTCACACGGTGCCGTGCGCAGGGCTATAATGCGTTCAAGTTGAAGATCGGTTTTGGTGATGACATTGATCTTAAAAACTTGCGCGGTATTGCTGATGGGTTGCTTGATGGCGAACAGATGATGACGGATGCCAATCAAGGTTGGAGCGTCGAAAAAACCTTCAACATGTTACCAAAGCTAGCTGAATTTCCACTGAAATGGTTGGAGGAGCCTATTCTTGCAACCAGCGCGTGTTCGGATTGGCAAGAGCTGGCAAATATCTCGTCTATTCCGCTGGCTGCGGGTGAAAATATAATGGGGTTTGCAGATTTTGACGCCGCCATGAGCATGGGTGCGCTGGGTGTAATTCAACCTGATCTTTGTAAATGGGGCGGGATCAGTGGAACCTATCCTGTTGCCAAAAATATACTGGAAACGGGCCATAGATATTGCCCGCATTTTTTGGGTGGCGGCATTGGTTTGGCTGCGTCTGCACATCTTTTGGCAGCGGTTGGTGGGGGTGGTCTGTTGGAAATTGACAGCAATGCCAACCCATTGCGCGAAGACCTATTTACGCCTGATATGAACGCAGGCAAAATCGACATCGGTCAAGATGCTGGGTTGGGTATGTCATCCAAGCACTTCGAAGAATTTATAGCGGCGCAAAATACATCAACTCTCACTGCAAGAATCGAGCTTACCAAATGACCAAAGGGTATGACTATATCATCGTAGGGTCCGGTTCTGCCGGATCATTAATGGCCAATCGCTTATCAGCTGATCCCAATTGTCGCGTGCTTTTATTAGAAGCTGGCGGCGCGGATACCAATCCATGGCTAAAGCTGCCCGTTGGGTATTTTAAGACAATCTATGACCCACGTTTTTCACGGGTTTTCAAAACTGAACCATCAGAAGGCGACGGAAACCGTGGTATTTTATGGCCTCGTGGTCGTATTGTTGGCGGATCAAGCTCGATAAATGGATTGATCTATATGCGTGGACAACATCAAGATTTTGATGATTGGCAGGATATGGGCGCTGACGGGTGGTCATGGTCCGATGTATTGCCGCATTTTAAGCGTATTGAATCCTATACAAAAGGCGACGATCAATGGCATGGCCGTGACGGCGACATGCCCATTAGCGATTTGCGCAACGACAACCCTGCCTGTGATGCGTGGATAAAAGCTGCGCGTGAATATGGATTGCCGTATAATGACGACTTTAATGGGGTGACGACAGAAGGTGTGGGGTCTTACCAACTTAGCATTGGGAAAAGATTCCGCGCAAGTTCGGCCGCGGTGTTCTTAAAACCTGCTTTGGCACGCAAAAATTTAACGCTGCAATCTGGGGCTCATGTAACCCGCGTTTTGTTCGAGGGCACCCGTGCCACAGGTGTTGAATGGATGTCACGTGGACAAAAACAAACCGCAACGGCTGATGCAGAGGTCATCCTTTGTGCTGGTGCCATTCAATCGCCACAGATATTACAACTTTCGGGCATTGGGCCTGCGGATCTACTGCAAGAACATGGCATCAATGTGATTACTAACAGCGCAGAAGTTGGCGGCAATTTGCAAGATCATTATCAAATGCGCCAGATTGTTCAGATGACAAAGAAATGGTCGTTGAACGATGATATTCGGAACCCGTTCAAATTGGCAAAAATGGGTATGGATTGGATGTTTGCAGGCACTGGCCCGCTAACTGTTGGCGCGGGACAAGTTGGTGGCGGGGCCTCTACTTCGCAGGCGGACGCAGGGCGACCAGACATCCAGTTTAACGTTATGCCCTTGTCTGTTGATAAACCTGGAACGCCGTTGCACAAATATTCTGGTTTCACAGCTTCATTTTGGGCATGCCACCCAGAAAGCCGTGGGCATATCCGCATAAAATCCGCAGACCCGTTTGCTGATCCGGTCATCACACCTAAATATCTGTCGACCGAGCGGGATCAGAAAACCATGATCGAAGGGGTGAAAATGCTGCGAGATATCATCAACCAACCCTCGTTCCTTGATCTTTGGAACAAAGAGATGGTCCCTGGGAAGGAATATCAAACGGACGCTGAAATTTTGGATGCAGTGCGCACCATGGGGGGGACAGTGTTCCATCCAACCGGCACCTGTCGCATGGGGAATGACGACCACGCTGTACTTGATCCAGAACTGCGGGTGAACGGTGTTGACGGATTACGTGTGGTTGATGCTTCCATCATGCCAAAAATCACATCCGCCAACACAAATGCACCGACCTATATGGTTGGTGAAAAAGCAGCAGATATGATTTTGAATGGTCGCCGCCGAAATGCCCAAGAGCAAGAGGAGAAATTGTCATGAGTAAGTCTCCGAATATAGTGTTGATCATGGCGGATCAATTAGCCGCTCAGGCCTTGCGGCTTTATGGGAACAAAGTATGTAAGACACCCAATTTGGATCGACTTGCCGCTGACGGGACGGTTTTTGAAAACGCCTATTCAAACAATCCCCTTTGTGTGCCGTGCCGTGCATCCCTAATGGCAGGCCGACTAACACCTAGCATTGGCGTTTATGACAATGCCAATGAATTGCCCAGCTCTAGCCCGACCATGGCACATTTTCTGCGCCATGCGGGTTATTGGACAGAACTATGTGGAAAAATGCATTTTATTGGCCCCAATCAATTGCACGGGTTCAATCAACGAAGTGTCACAGATGTTTACCCCGCAAACTATCAATGGATTGCTGATTGGGATGCAGGACCGTCGTTTGTGCCATCCGGTACAGCGTTAAACGGCGTTGTCGAAGCAGGGTCTTGCATTCGAACGATGCAAGAGGACTATGATGATGAGGTTGAACATTGCGCAATCCAAAGCCTTTATGATCGCGCCAGAGAGCCAGAAAACCAACCGTTCTTTGAACTGATTTCATTTACCAGCCCCCACACACCCTTTACTGTAAGCCAAGAGTATTGGGATCGTTACAACGCCGATGATATTGATGAACCCACGGTCGGTGAATTGCCTTTTGAGGAATTGGATTATCATTCCAAAGCGCTGTTTTTTGCCCATGGCCGCCATCAGCACAAAATCACCAAGGATCACCTGCGCGATGCCCGTCATGCTTACTATGGCATGATCTCTTACATTGATGATAAAATAGGCCGCATTCTTGATACTTTGGACAAAACAGGTTTAGCTGACGATACCATCGTGATCTTTACTTCAGACCACGGAGAGATGTTGGGTGAACGTGGCATGTGGTTTAAGCAAGCGTTTTGGGAATGGTCAGCGCATGTCCCGTTGATTGCGCGTGTTCCCGGTGCACCCAAAGGAAATAAGGTCGATACAGTTGTGTCTTTGGTTGATCTATTGCCTACTTTTTTAGACTGTGCAGGCCGATCAGACCTGATCCCAACCGAGGCAGATGGAACAACGTTGCTGCCGTTGATCAATGCCCAGCCATCTGACCACCCTGACATAGCTATTTCGGATTACCTTGCGATTGGGCCCTGCGTTCCTTGCCGTATGGTGCGTAAGCGACAGTATAAATACACCTGCACACATGGGCATCCAGACCTGTTGTTTGATATGCAGTCGGATCCAAATGAATTAACCAATCTTGCGGACAGAAGTGATTACGCGGAGATCCTAGCAGATTTAAAAGCAATAGCTTTTACAAATTGGAATCCGGATACACTCGGTCTTCAAATCAAAGCCAGCCAAAAGCAGCGTAAAGTGATAAAAACCACACCCGGTGCTGCGGATAAATGGGACTATGTTGCCCGTGTTGGCGATGACACACGTTTTGTACGTGTTGATGGCGTTGACGCTACCAAAGCTCGTCTTCGGTTGCCGCAAGTACCCGAAGTTCCGACACAATGGCCCGCTTTAGACACCAAAGTGATCGCATCAGTGATCGCAGGACGCAGTAACCTTTCCGATTATTTACCTGACTTCAAAGAAAGAGAGACCAATGGCCCTATCCATACAAAACCCCGCAAACCCAACTGAAACTGTCGCCACTTATGACGAAACCTCTGCCGATGGCTTGGACGCTATCGTTGATCGTGCCAAAGCAGCACAAAAAATATGGGCTGCAGTTCCGCAACCAGAACGAGGGAATATAATCAAATCGTTCCTGAAAGCGCTTGAGGCCAAAGCCAATGACATCGCATTGTCGATGACCCGAGAAATGGGCAAAACGCTTGGTGAAAGCAAAGGTGAAATTGCTAAGGCTGTAGGAGAAGGTCGAGCCACTGCTGATCGTGCGGGTGCGCCAATAGGCGAGGTGCTGCCATCACAAATTGCGGGTGTTACAAGTTATACACTCCGACGCCCACGTGGGGTTGTTTTAGGTATTAATCCTTGGAATTTCCCGTTCAGCACACCAGTGCGCAAAGCAGTGCCCGCCCTTCTTTATGGGAATGCAATTATCCAGAAACCAGCGACATTGTCCCCAGGCCCACTGTTGATCATGGAAGAAATAGCCAAGGAATTTTTTCCAGATGGGCTGTTCCAAGTCGTTGTCGGATCAGGTGCCTTGGGCCAAGAGTTGTGTGAACACCAAGGTGTTCACGCTGTCAGCTTTACGGGTTCGGTCGGCGTCGGTCGCAAAGTTGCAATTGCAGCCGTATCACATTTTGCAGAAGTCAGTTTGGAATTGGGTGGCAAAAACCCAGTTATTCTAAATGACAGCCGCGATCTGGACACTACGCTGGATCAGATTATCAATGCAGGTTTTGCGGTGTGTGGGCAAAGATGTACCGCAATCAGTCGCGTGATTGTTCACAAGGATATTGCTAACGATGTTGTCAAAGGTTTGGCGACCCGCGCCGCGGCGATTACGCCAACGGACGGCACACAAGGCGGTGCACAGATGGGGCCATTGTCGAGTAAAAGTCAGTTTAATGATGTGGCAGGATTTGTTGATCGCGCCGTGTCTGAGGGCGCTTCTTTAGCAGCCGGTGGTCAAAGATTAGACAGTGATACGAATGGCTATTTTTACGCACCAACGATTTTGTCTAACGTCACGCGGGATATGGAAATAGCAACTGATGAGGTCTTTGGGCCTGTTCTTGCAGTGATGACATATTCCAATATGGACGAAGCTATAAGTATCGCAAATGATGTCGCCTTTGGCCTGTCGTCATGTCTTTACTCTGACAGGCTCCACATCGTCGAACAGTTTCTCGCAGAAAGTGAAAGTGGCATGATGCATGTAAACGCTGGCAGTTTTCCACAAAACCATCTGCCTTTTGTTGGTGTGAAAGACAGCGCACTTGGTGTTGGCGGTTCAAACGGGGCGTCAACGATCCAGTTTTACACGACTGAACACACGGTTTATCGGCAGGCTTAACTTGGCTGATAGGCATTTGGACTGATCTCTCTCTATTTAAGAGGGAGATCTTCTAAATAGCCCAATCAGCACATCCTTCCACTTTATGTGTTTCAATTCCTAGCAAACATCATGAAAGTAAAATTTGATAATGTAGCAGTTCAATTGTGATAACTGGAGAAAAAGCCATGACTCAAATCAGAACACCTCTATTCAGCTTTGCTATTATTGCCGATACCCACATCATGCCTGACGACGGTTCAGACACGGCACCTTATGCGGTTCTGAATAAAGCAAACCAAAGGGCACGCATGGTTGTCGCGGACCTGAAACTCCACTATCCTGAATTTGTGATCCACTTGGGTGATATGGTCCGGCCTTTTCCTGCTTTGCAAAATTATGACGATGTGTGCAGGCTCGCCCTAAATATTTTTCAGGATATTCCGTGCCCAGTCCATTACCTGCCGGGCAATCACGACATTGGCGATAAACCAATTGCTTGTGCCCCGGCGCCCCAAGTCTGCGATGACTTCATTGGCAAGTACAAAGAACATTTTGGCCCCACATTTGACGCTTTCGAACATCAAGGCGTTCAGTTCATCACTCTAAACGCTTCGGTGATGAACAGTGGGTTGTCAGAGGAAGCAGATCAATGGGTGTGGTTGGAACAGTTCACAAAAGACCATGTTGATGAACGTTGCTTTGTCTTTATTCATTATCCACCCTACCTCACCATTCGCGATGAACAGCCTCATTATGACAATATTGACGAGCCAGGCCGAACCCAACTGCTAGAATTGTTGAAGAGTCTAAATGTTGAGGGAATGTTTGCAGGCCATGTACATCATTTTTTCTACAATCGTGATGTTCAGACCGATATGTACTGCCTGCCATCTACTGCGTTTACCCGACATGATTTCAGCGAGTTATTTGCGATTGCACCAGGTTCAGAATTCGGACGAGATGATGCTGAAAAACTCGGCTATGCTATGGTCGACGTCTTTGCCGATACACACGCGGTTCGGTTGATTAATGTTGATGAAACGCAAGTCGGCACTGGGACGGTTGCATCGACAATTAAACCATTACACCCGCGTCAAGGTCATGTTCCTCCTATAGCTGTTCAACTTCGTCATGATTGGACTGCAATTTCAGCGCTGCCAACTAATGGACCATTGGATGATTTTAGTCGCAAGAGTGCCCGCAATGACTATCCTATACTTTCCACATGGCAAATAGGTCTGACATGGTTGCGTGTGCCTCTGGACGATCTGGGGGCAGCTGTTTCGCGCGATCGGATGGGCAATCTCATCGAAATGGGCCAGCGCTTCATCGTCGTGACCTTTGGGATACCTAGCGAAAAGGCACTTGAAAACTTATGTACACACGCTCTGCTGATTGAAGTACTGGAGATTGTACTCTCACCCGATGATATGATGCATTCAGCCGCTTCAATAGAAGCTCTGCGCTGTCGCCTTAAGAAACCGATTTATATTGGCCCCCTAGCGAGTTCGGCACAACAAGCTGGCAAAAACGTTAAAGTTTTTGCCCATAAAACAAGTTTTGGGTTTCGCGTAAACGAACTTTCGGATTCAGATCACATTTCGAATGCACAAATAGACACCATGAACGCGGCCGATGGACTATTGTTTCAAGTCCGTTCAGACGAAGATATCCTCCATCAGTTAGCGGTGATCGATGGCGTTAGTGCGGAACTGAAAAAACTTGCTATAATTCATGTTAATACGTCTCGAACACATCCTGCACATGGACAATTTGATGCCATTCATCTTGCCAACCAGACGGCATTGGCCTGTTTGGGTGCTTACTCAATGTCCCAAGGGCTTGTGGTTTTGGACACACTTATGGACATTGATCGGGGTGATTTCCCACGAAGCGGTTTGATTGATCGAAGGGGTAATTTAAATCTGTCAGGAAGATACTTGAAGAGTTTATTAGCGTTTCTGGGTCCCCAAACACCACAATGCCTTCTCATCATTGACGATATTTCAGTAACGCCAGAACGTACACTCATTTGCTTTCAGAAAGAGGGCACATTATTTTGCCTTTGTCTGAGCCATACTATGGATGGAGTCGGTGCTGGACACCTCAACAAAAGATTTAGAAAAAACCAAAACTGCCTTGATTTAGGAAGCGGAACCTTTATCGATGTAGACAAAGCAGGAGTTTCGAACGCAGCGCTCTTACTCAAACTATGAATTACTCGTCTCGTCACACTTTTGTTTCAACTTCCTATTCGTGCTTTCCATTTATGATCATCACTATTCTTGTATGTCCACCATACTACAGCGCTACTTTTAGGAAGGTAATATTCTGGTGCTTTATTATTCTTTTCATAGTTCCAATCTAAACAAAGAGTTGAATTTCTTGCTGTAAGGTTGTCTTCAGCAGAAGCTGTATCCAATGTAGCATGAGAATTAAATGATTAGTGACGGATGTAGCAGGAGATGAACCCCCTGTCTCTCCGCCACTTAATGGCTTTAAGTAACTGTTATTATTGTATTAAATATAATTTTATATTTCTACCCACAACGCTACCCACAATGAAATAACAGATCAAGCCAGACAAGCTGTATTCTGTAAGGTTGCTTGAAACTATGCCGATTGTTTTTAGGTATCTGCTGAAATTTGAAATTTAGGTTAACTCTTGCTACTTGGGTTAAATCTCCAGCTTTTATTTTAGATTTGTGTGATTGTGGCACTTTGAGACGTGTTAGGCTTTGTCTGACAACACCGTTTGCCGCTTTCTCTTCGTAATGTGGAGAGTATTGTCAGACAAACTTGAACACCCGTAAAAGGCACCTCGAGTCAATTATTATGCGGCACAGAAACTGAGACACTTCGTGAGAGCAGTTGTCAGAGTAAATTTGCTTGAGACGGGTGGGGTAAAGTCTTATTGTTTTTATTCTCTGATGCGTCAAGATTCGCACACAAAAAACCATGGGGATAGGCATGTTTGGAACAACAGGTTGGCGTCGGTTCAAAGCAAATGATGAAATCAAAAAATGGGCAAACGCGGCGCGAAAATTTGCCAGTGGCGCCGCGCAAAACCCCGCCTTGAAAGAAAAATGGTTGCAATGCGAAGGCACTTGGTATGTTGGCGTAGACGTCTTGCCTTCGGATGAAGACGGGCGCTTTGAAGGTTTTGAGCTGGCTGGGCCTGTCTCAGAGCTAATTCGAAGCGTGGCCACAAAGCCCTTGCACCCCGCGCAGGTCTCAATCCTTTATCCGGGATATCCAAAACCACGGCAGGGCGAAACCAAGGCTGGTTTTACCTATCGGCAGACGCGGGACGCGGCGCATGTGGACGGGCTTTTGCCCGTCGGTGCAGAGCGCCGCCGCATGTTGCGAGAACCCCATGCCTATGTGCTTGGATTGCCCTTGAACACCTGCGATATCAAAGCTAGCCCAATGGTTGTCTGGGAGGGTTCGCATCTGATTATGCACAAAGCGTTTCAGGCCGCACTCAGCCCCTATCCTGCAGCGCAATGGTCCGATATTGATCTGAGCGATGTGTATCATGCCGCGCGCCGAGAGGCTTTTGACAAATGCCCGCGCGTGGCTGTTCATGCCGAACCGGGCCAAGCCTATGCAATCCATAGGCTGGCTTTGCATGGGATTGCCCCATGGCAAGCGGGTGCCAATGCCCCAAGCGAAGGCCGCATGATTGCCTATTTTCGGCCAGAATTAGATGATATCGAGGAGTGGCCAAGCCTATGAAGGATATTGTCAGACGAACTTAACGGCATTTTGGTTTACCCTTAGTTTTTCTTAATGACAACACCCATGCTACGCGCTTCAGGTTTCTTCAATCGCCTCTAGGGATTCCGGCAGAATTTGCCCGCCGTCCACAATGATTTGTTGCCCGGTGATATAGCCTGCCTCGTCTGATGCAAAGAACAAAGCGGCATTGCCGATATCCTCAACCGCACCAAGACGTTTCAGCGGGATCGAGGCGGCCATGGAATCCAGATAATCTTGCCCTAAATCCTGCAGACCTTCAGTATAGATATTGCCCGGCATCACCGCATTGATGGTGGTATTATAGCGGGCTAGCTCCATCGCAGCAGTTTTCAGGAACCCCAACTGGCCGGATTTTGAGGCCCCATAATGCGACCATCCGGGATAGCCTGTTACTGGCCCAGTGATGGAAGAGGCCAGAACCACTCTGCCCTTTCCCGCCTTTTCAAAATGCGGGATTGCCGCTTTGACACACAGGAACGAAGAACGCAAATTGACGGCCATCACCCCATCCCATTCCGCCGGGTCCATATCTACAATCTTGGTCTGCGGAAAGACCCCGGCATTGGCACACAGCACGTGCAGCCCTCCCTGTGCGGCGGCGGCATCATCCACCATGGCCCGCACTGACTCCCATTCCGAGACGTCACACAGTGCATAGCGCACGTCACCGCCACCATCGTTTATCGCGTCAACCGTTTCCTTCAGCGCCTCTTCACCCCGTGACGCCAAGGTAACTTTGGCCCCAGTTGCGGCAAAAACCTGAGCGATACCACGCCCGATCCCTTTTGAGCCGCCAGTAACGATAATGCTTTTGCCTTTCAGTGATGTAAGCATGATTTGTTCTCCTAATTTGTTCGTTTAAATTTGACTTTGCTTTGTGTCGCAGATCGAGCGGATCAGCAGGAAAGAGCCAAAACCTACAAGACGCCCAAGGCTGGCAGTCATAATTACAATCCAGCTGATAAACCTCAGTACCTAGATGTGAATAATCCTCGGCGCTCATAGACATCAGCGGCTTCTTCAATAAATTCCGCCATACGCGTTGCTTTAAACCTGCTCCGTAAATCGTCCGCAATATCTTGCAGAGCAGCTTTGTCACGCGCTCGTCCCGGCCGTAGCAGCTCATAAATAACCATCAGATAGTCTTGTGGAATGTCGACAAGCTCCGCGGCGCGTTCAAAATTATCCGCCAGTTTGCTGCGGTTCACAGTGCGGGCGATGCCAGCTTGCATTTCCAGCGCACCTGCAGTGATCCGCAAATCTTCCATGACCACGTCGCCGCTTTCCAAAGCCGCAAGGTCCAATACATCCAACGATTTTCCACGTTGGCCGCGCACCAGATCGGGACGGTTTTCAGCCAGTGGATAGTCATGGGCGAAAAGTCTGTCACGACTCATTGCTCTGCTCCCAGAAACTGAACTTCAAGTTCCTCGGGTGGGCTGTCAGGCTGAGTCATCGCAGTTTCAATAGCATATATCAGGGCAACTCTTGCGTGAAACCGCGCGCCCATGGCTTCTCCACGAGTTGGCACAACAACAGGTTCAGGAAGGACGCCCATCGCATAATCCGCCGCGTTCTCGCCAAGCTTGCGATAATGGTCCAGCCGCGTAATTGGTGCATTAGAAAAGAGCTCCAGATTGTTATGGGGTAGACGATCGCAGTGATGAATAACCGCCGTTCCCTTGGCTTGAATTCCAATGCCGACACCGGAACCAGAAAGGCTTGCCGCGCTCAATCCCAGAAAGGACGTGTCAGCGGTGTGGTGGAACCGGACAACCCTCACATTTTGTCCTTTGGCTTTAATTCCACTCACCATTTCACGCAGTATCTGGCTCAGTGAATGACCGGCCAGCGTGCGAAAGAGTTTCGTTCCAAAGCCCGGGCTGATACCGATAACCACCTCTTTCTCGCACTTACCTGGCGTTGCCTCGCCGATTTTAGCATAGGCAATCTGCACCCGCTCCCCGGCCTTGTGTTGATCTTCTTCATGAAGAACCGCGCCGCGAGTAAGCTGATCGCGGATATTGATGATCTCGTTCCGGCGCTCCGCGCTTAACTGATAGCCCGACCCCGGACCGCAATAATCATTGGGATCATTGATGGCCGAAATCACATGGCCGTTTCTGACAATCGCAGACGTTTGCAGATAGTCACCAGAAACCCTGAGTTTGACCAAAGACAACAGATGCTCTGCCTCGCCGGAGAATCCACGCTTGGCCAACGCCTTGATGACATCCACAACGGTGATGCCGCGTTCCTTGATCTTATCACTGATAAGGGCTACATCGCGCGGTAAATAGCTATCGGTTTCATCCGACCCCGAGGCCGCCACGACACTCGTTTTCATCGCCGCTGTCGGCGTGCTTAAATCAAGTTCCTCAAATACTGCGCTCAACGCCTCGACCGCTCTCATACGCACATCAAGAACCTGCGCCTCTCCAACCGGAGTCAGACCACCATCTGCTTCAAAATCACGTTGTAGAACCAGAAAATCCTCCATCTCTTCGCCATTGAACAGCGAAGCGTTGAACGAATTATCGTACTTCAGGATGGTACCAAAACCCGAGCAGATAAAATCCGAGCCCGACATCAGATACGGAAGGATTTTGGCGCCTATGCGAATTTCCGATTCAGAACTTCGAGCGTCATTGCCCGAGGCACATTCCAGATCCAGCCAAACAGCAAGAAGGTTTTCGGCCATCAGCTCACGCACGCCTCCTGCAATACTTGCGGCAACCGGGGCCCCGTCTATGCCGCCATTTTGGGTCCCCTGCGCACCCATTGCCCGCTGCATGCATAGGCAACGCGCTTCGAGATAAAGCAACGATTTGGATTCGTGAAATCCCATCAGCAGTTCAGACCCCGCCCCAGACGTACAGCGCATCTTGATCCCGCGCGACGCATAGGCCGCTGTCAGAAAAGCCTTGGACCACGGAGTATCATCGCCATCAACAAAGGCTTTTTCCGTACCATAGACCGAGATAGTTTCGGCATACGACGAAAACCCAGCCATGCCAATCTGCAACTCTTCGGCTTCTTCGCTTGAGCATTGAAATAAGGTTCCCCATCGTCCGACGGCAGCCCCAATACAACAGGCAAGCGCATTTGACCAGGCATTGCGCGACACTCGCATGGTGGTCTCAATTTCGTCAAACCCAAAAGCAACAGCAGTGGCAGCATCGGCGGCCAGTTGTAGCGGATCATCCTTGGCATTCGTGACGTGCCCCTGATTTCCAGGCGTCTTGCGAGCACGCATTTTGGAATAAGCAAATGACAGTTCCATGGCCGTCAGATGGGCTGCCACTTCGGCCAGTTTGGCAGGTGTCAACCCATGTGCAAGTTTAACCATATCCGTGCGAGGGATATTCATATCCACAAGCATGCGCGCCATCTCAAGGGCTGGGATGGCCATCGACGCTTCTGTCGTTCGAACGTCAATGTGATGACGGGCAATGAACATATCGATCATATCGAAATCAGCCTCTACCACACCGTCCATTGCAGCTATGCGCCCATCTACAACCTCAATACCAGGCTTTGGATCGCACGCGCCCGACATAGCAGAAAACCCGTTTTCAGGATCATCAACGGCAAAGTTATCCAGTCGCAAAGGCCGGTCATCCCACTCAGAAAACCGCCTCCAACGGTTGGGTCTGATTGGCAATGCCTGGTCCATAACATATCCTAAAAGTTTCGCCTGATGTTGGCAGACTAATGTCAATAATAAAAAATAGTCAAGAAATTAAGATGACGTCTTAGTGCCTTCAGACCAATGCAGACCGGTCTCTGAATGGTCAGTGGCGCTTCCCGTTATGCAACGCCAAGTTGGCACCACTAGGCAAGAGTGGCGGTGTGGTTGGGCTTGAAATAATCTCATTTCGAGAGGCTAAGTTTCTGATTTAAGTGGTTATAGATTAAACAATGGACGCTAACGAATTTCTATAAAATTCGCATTCGGTGGAAGCGCAACATCGCCTTTTCTCTTCGTCGAAAAGCCAAATGTGAATTCTCAACCCGGTTACTCTTCCACCAGCCCGTTTTTTTTGCCATTCGGCATTGCCAATGGTTTTCATCACAGCGCCATATGACCTCAGTTTTTCTGTTACAATTACTTCCGGGTGGTCGTACCTTTTCATTTTCTCATTAGGAATTTCAATTCTGCTTTGCGATCAAAACGCCTTATAACAAAAGTTTCCAGCACCTCGCATTCCTGGCCAACCACCCGCCAAAGGCAATCCATCTCGCCATTGATTTTCACGAATACTTCGTCCAGATGCTATTGCCAGTTTGAATAGGCGCGCATCCGCCTGACTCGTTTTCTTCGGGTCTCAATCGCAAATACCAGTCCAAATCTGTTCTACAAGAACCGATCCGTTTCATGGCTAGGCATTACCAGATTAATCTGATAGTTTCATTTAGGCTGTAATCTAACAGAAATTAAAAATTTACGCTGCGCAATTGTTGATTAAATGGCAGCTATTCAGACAAAGTTACCCTAGTAACCCTTCATCGTTATCAAATCTACGATACCTATTGATGGAGTTAGCCTGATAGCACCTCTTCATACTCTAAAGGATTTGGCACTTTTTAAAGTTTCAGATGGAAGTTCCCCAAACATCTTGCGGTAATCTCTGGAGAAATAGCCAAAATGCCAAAATCCCCAACAGGTTGCGGCTTCTGTTACTGATTTAGTATATTTGATTTCGCGGCGCACTTCACTCAATCGCAATGCCCGCAAGAAGTAATTAGGACTGATCCCAAGGGTTTCTTGACATACAGTACGAATGGACCGTGTCGACAAATCCAAATGAACAGCAAGCTCTGCAACAGTCATCGGACACTCCGGGTTAGAAATTACAAGATCACGAATGTCACAGATGAGTGACCAATAGTGGGATCGATTATACGGCTCCAAATCATCGAAGTCTTCCTCTGCAAACAAACCAATAAGACTGCCCACAATCTGCCGGTGCACCATATCCAACGCGCAGTGATTGTCTGCCGTAGTACCCTTTTTTTGCAAACCCTTCATCGCAGAGGTTATATTTAGGGCAAAGCGATTTGCTTCTCCCGGTTTCAGGACAATCGCGCGAGAATTAGACGATAGTCTTTCGAGCAGCGCGTCGTGCATCACTGGATGGCTCGTCTCTTCTTTTCGGATTTCAATACCGATAAATTCAAAGCGGTCAGGTGAAAGAAATTCAAAACCAGCATCACCTGAAAAGACAATCAGTTCTTTATTAGTAACTTCCTCACCGCAGATCATTGAGTGCCCTTCAGAACTGACCATAACACCAACCCCCAGTCCGTCAGATTTGAGCATGCCTTTCTGCAGCACGGATCGGTTCATTCGTTCATTAAAAAGCCGAAACTGATTGTTTCCGATGGATGAAATTGAGCCCTCAAACTGACCACTGGACAGTTGCGAATACTCTTGATGCCAGGTGTCAAGCTGGGAAGCCTGGTCGTGAATATCTTCGCTGTTTACCAGATCAAAAGACATTATAGATTTCATATTTCCAGACCCTAAAGTGTTCATTAAGCAGCCTTTCTGCTGGTCTGGTAGAACGTTTTTGACCCAGCCTCATCACACAAAGTGCGAAATTAAAAATTCCTTTTAAGCGACATGATTCGAATGCTATTATTCGCGAATTCTGTAGATTTTACAAGCAAGAGGTCTCTCACAATGAGAGTTCCTTCCGATATAGGATAGCCACGTTATTTACAAAGTTATATTTGTCAACCTACAAAAAGTGTAGCTGAATATCAGTTTCAAATAGCCAGTGGGAGGAAACACACATGAAAAATAACCGAATAATTATGCCAAAAACGCTTCACCGACGGAAGTTTATAACACGCAGTTCTGCTGCCATACTCGGAGGTTTGGCTGCGCCAAGTATTTTGCCTAAATACGCCCATGCTGCAACCAAAACGATCAAGATTGGTGGTGCTGTACCACTGACTGGTCCAGTCGCATACTGGGGTATTTCAACGATGCAGGGCTTCGTTGATGGAGCCGAAGTGATCAATGAAAATGGTGGGGTCATGGTCAATGGCGAAGCGCATATGCTTGAGGTCATCAACTACGATACAAAAGGTGAAGTGGCTGACAGCCGCGCCGCGACCCTGCGCCTAGTTGAGCAGGATGAAGTCAAATTCGTTTATACCCAAGCCGCGGCGAGTACCGTGGGTATGCTCCAGGTAACCGAACCTGCCAACGTTCTTTCGATAGCGGCATGCTGGGGGTATCTCGATCTCTTTGGGGAAGATTACCCACTGCATTTTAGGGCAGAGATGTCAGATTATGAGCAAGGGTATGCATATATTCCTTTTATGCAAGAGCATTACGGCAAAGACAGTCTAAAAACTGCTGCCTTTATCGGCCCAAACGATCAGGACGGCTTTGATTGTTACGTCTCCTACCAACGATTGTTGAAGTATTACGGTATCGAAGAAACGGGTTTTGAGTATTTTAACTGGGAGGACATTGACTTTTTCCCGATTGTGTCCAAGACAATTCGCAACAATCCTGATTTCATCGTCACAAGCCCTTCGCCTCCTGGGATCACGGCCAGCATTATCAAAGCGGCACGTGAACTAGGTTACAAAGGTCCGATCTGTTCTCCAGCTGCGTCAGAGACAGATACAATCCTTGAAGTGGCAGGGGAACACGCACACGATGTAGTCCTACCCGTAACAAACGTGAACCCGTCTTCTGAATCGCAGATTGCGATCCAGAAACGTTTTATAGAGCGCTTTGGTTCCTTCAATGCACTGTCCGGCAATTACTCCTGGTGGATTTATTCACTCGTTGCTGCGATAGAAAAAGCGGGTACGGCTGAAGATACAAATGCCATAGCTGAAGCGATGGCAACTATCGTTCTGGAAGATACCTACGTTGGCCGCGTTACTTGGGAAGGTGCCAATGCACACGGTCTGAACCGCCAGGGCGTTTATGATTGCTACACGACCCTTATTGAAAACGGTCAGGCAACATTGGCGGACGTCAGATACCCGGAACTTCCTGAGACGTATTGATAGCTCTTTTCTACGTGTTTCAAGTGACGCCCTTGCAATTAAAGGGCGTCATCTTTTTTCTTGTTTTTAGGAAAATTTTCTATGTCTATTCCTGAACTGCTCCAGATGACGCTTACCGGTATTAATCTTGGTGTTATGTACGCCCTTATTGCGGTCGGGCTGACACTGATTTTTGGTGTTATGCGGATTATCCAATATGCTCACGGTGAAATGTATATGCTGGGTGCTTTCGTTTTATACTATTGGACCGAAAAGTTTGCCATGCCTTATTGGCTTGGCATCCTGGCCAGCTTTATTGTGATTTTCGCGCTTGGCGCAGTGTTGCAAATAGTTCTATTCAGGCCCCTGCAAGGCAAAAACATCCTAAACTCCCTCGCCGTATCACTTGGCCTTGTCTTTATCATTTCCAGTACTGGCCAGATATTCTTTGGCACGACGGTTAAGGGTATTGATTCCGTTGTCACGGGCGGCCTTGTCTTTGGGGGTGTTTATTTTTCTTATGAGCGATTGATGATCACTGTCGTCGCAACCATCATCATCTTTTCTCTCTGGGTATTTTTAAAAAAAACAAAGATGGGTACAGCAATTCGCGCTGTATCCGAAGACCCCGATGCAGCCGCATTGCAGGGCATTCGGACACAGCGCATCCATTGGCTCGCATTTGGGCTTGGGTCGGGGCTGGCTGCTGTGGCTGGATGTTTGATGGGGACATTGCTGTCAATCGTACCCTCGATGGGTTTTCTGGCAACAATCAAGGCCTTCATGATTGTCATCATGGGCGGTCTAGGCAGTGTACCTGGTGCTGTTATTGGCGGTCTCATGCTTGGCATGATCGACAGTGTTGTCACCACCACAATCGCTGCAGATGTGGCGATCATCGTAAGTTTCGTTGTCATCTTCCTGGTGCTCGTGTTCAAGCCTACGGGCTTGTTTGGTCAGAAATGGGATTAAGGCCGGTTGATAACAGCCACTTTAAGGAAAGACTTATATAATGAAATATCTTGATCAAATTGCGCGTTATCGTTGGGAAGGGTTGTTCCTATTTTCCCTGCTCTTCCCTTTCCTCTGCGGGTTTGACAAATATCTGATGCATGTGGCGATCACGATCAGCCTGAATGTCGCTATGGCCACAAGTATGTGGCTAATTTGGACTCTGGGCCTGATCTCTTTTGCTCACGGTGGCATCATGGGAATCGGAGCCTATACATCTGCCTTGCTCCTGACAAAATATGGTGTTCCAATGTGGATTGGCATGTGGGTCGGCGCGGCGGCAGCCGGGCTTTTCGCACTACTTATCAGCTTTCCACTCATGCGGACGCGCGCTGTCTATTTCTTTATGGCCAGTTGGGCGATCGGCGAAGTTATTAAACGTAATTTTGCCTACTTTCGTGACTTTACCGGCGGCTGGAACGGGGTGTTCAATATTAAGGCTCCAGTGCTTGACCTCGGTTTTATCTCTTTAGATTTCTCAGATCGCACGGCCTTTTATTACCTTGCGATATTGGTGGTCAGCTTTGTGATCCTTTTTATCTACCGGATCAATAAGTCGCGTACTGGCATGATGTTCTGGAGCATTCATGAACACGAACTTCTCGCCCAGCATATCGGGATTAACGTTCTCAAACAAAAGGTGATTGCGTTTACTGTTGCATGCTTCCTGGCAGGGCTCGCAGGGGCGCTTTATGCGCATTATCAGACATTCATAAATCCAAAATCCTTTGATATCTGGAAGTCTGAATTCGCGCTGGTCCATATGATAGTTGGTGGCCTAAGCACGGTCGGCGGTCCGGTCACAGGTGCAATCCTTCTGACAGTCATTGATGAGCTTCTGCGTGCTGCCGGGCATTTCCGCGTAATTTCATTCGGTGTGATTCTAATCGGTGTGGTGATTCTACTGCCCGGGGGATTGGAAAGTGTTCCCGCACGTATTCGTAACTATTTATCTAAGGATCTTCATAAATGAATGTTGAAAAAGCCCAACTTCTGAATGTTGACAATCTTACAATGCGTTTTGGAGGACTCGTCGCTATTGATGATCTCAGTCTCAAAGTCAGTCAGGGTGAAATTCGCGGCCTGATTGGACCAAATGGGGCCGGCAAAACCACACTATTCAATGCCATATCCGGCCGGCATCCCGCCACAGAGGGTACGATAAGGTTTAAAAATCGCGAAATTCAGAAGCTCAAGCCACATTCAATTGCTGAATGCGGCCTAGCACGGACCTTTCAACATGTGACTCTGTTTAAAAATTTCTCAGTGCTGCGCAATGTCGTGGCAGGGTGTCAGCTCAAGTGTGATTATTCATTTTGGGGGGCTCTTCTTAACACAAGAGATACGCGTCGGCGCGAAGCTGAAAGTGAGGCACGAGCGCTAGAATTTCTTGATTTTGTTGGCCTTGGCCATGTTGCTCATGCGATGCCGTCCAATCTCCCTCATGGTAATCAACGCACTATGGGAATTGCCATCGCCCTAGCCTCAGAGCCGAGAATGCTGCTGTTGGATGAGCCTTGTGCGGGGATGAATATTGAGGAGAGCCAAGAAATGGTAAACCTCATCCGAAAAATAAGGGATTCTGGCGTGTCGGTCATGCTGATTGAGCATGATATGAAAGTCATAATGCGGGTTTGCGACAATATAACTGTTCTGAATTTCGGAACGCGGATCGCAGAAGGAACACCCGTTGAAATTCGTGAAAACCCACTTGTCCGTCAAGCCTATCTGGGGAGCACAACCGATGTTGCTTGAAATCAATGATATGCGAATTCACTACGGCAAAATTGAGGCTGTTAAAGGTATCTCAATGACGTTGGAAGAAGGGCAGATTGCAGCCCTAATTGGGGCAAATGGGGCTGGAAAAACCACCGTGCTGAGAGCCGTTTCAGGTTTGCAAAAATTGTCGGCAGGATCCATCACTTTTAATGGTCAGCCAATTCACAATAAGGCAGCGCACGACATTGTGGCGATGGGGATTACTCATATCCCAGAAGGCCGCCGGTTGTTCAAGCTTATGACCGTTGAAGACAATCTTCGCCTTGGCGCATTTTTGCTAACAGATCGGAAGGAAATCGATCACGGTCTTGAAACCATTTATGATCAGTTTCCAATTCTGCGGGAAAAGCGGTTGCAGTTGTCAGGTGAACTGAGCGGCGGTCAACAACAGATGGTCGCAATGGGCCGGGCTATGATGGCACGCCCAAGCATCATTTTGATGGATGAACCGAGCCTGGGGCTTGCCCCGGTAATCATTGACGATATTGCAAAGCTAATTCTGAAACTGCGTGACAGTGGTGTATCGATCGTGCTTGTCGAGCAAAACGCACATCTTGCGCTGAAGCTCGCCAATAACGGTTATGTAATGGAAACGGGACGTATCGCCCTTGAAGGAGCTGCTGACGACCTCCTGCATGATCCTGAAGTGGCTAGGGTCTATCTTGGTGCCTGATTGACCCTAGCCACTCCCAAAAAAAAGAAAGGACCCTCTATGGCCAACCAAAAATCACATGTTCAGATCGGTCTCGTTGATCTTGACGGTATCATTCGCGGGAAATTTATTTCCCAAGAAAAATTTAAATCCCTCTGTGAAAAAGAAGGCACATATTGCTCTGTATTGCTTGGATGGGATTTGCAGGACGAATTATATGATAACGACTACACAAATTGGGATACAGGGTTTTCTGATGATGCCGTACGTGTTGTGCCTAATTCGGAACGAAGAATTTTAGAAGAAGGTCACAGTTTCCACTTGCTGGAATTTTCTGGTGACGGGGCAGAGATTTGCCCACGGCGTTTGGCAGGCCGGGTCTTGGATCGCGCCGATGACATGGGGTTCCAGGTCACGTCCGGGTTCGAATATGAAACGTTTGCATTTAAGGAAACGCCCGAGAGCGCCGCCGAAAAAGGCTATCGTAATCTCGCCTTGCTGACACCGTCAACAGGAGGGTATTCGATACTTCGCCAAAACGTGCACTGTGATTTTTTTGATGGGCTAATTGAATTATCAGAACAGCTAGGTACGCCAATCGAAGGGTTGCACCCCGAGGCGGGGAAAGGGGCAATCGAATTCGCGCTCAGCCCAAGTGTGGGTTTGGAATCACCCGACCGTGCAGCAATCCTCAAAACATTCTCAAAGGTCTGGGCGCAACGACGCGGGATCAGCCTGTGCTATATGGCCAAACCCTTGTCTGAATTGCCAGGGTGTGGAGGTCATCTTCATATGTCTTTGCACAATGCGGCAGGCTCCGTATTTTATGACCCGGACGCCCCAGACCAAATGTCTGAAACAGCGCGACATTTTTTAGGCGGACAACAAAAATACATGCCGGATCTGTTAGCAATGACAACGCCGACGGTAAATTCCTTCACTCGCCTTACACCAGGGTTCTGGGCGCCAACTTTTGCAAGTTGGGGTTTTGACAATCGCACCTGTGCGTTGCGTGTCGTAGGGGATAGTGCGGGGTCACGGCGGGTAGAATACAGGGTCACATCAGCCGATTCAAATCCTTACCTTGTATTTGCCGCAGCCCTTGCCTCTGGCCTTAACGGGATTGCCAAAAAGATAGAGCCAACGCCTGCGATAAAGGGCAACGCCTATGCCGCCCATGCAGAACCAGGTCTGGGCTTTGCACGCAACCTCGGCGAAGCCGCAAACCAGCTCAACTCATCAAAAATGGCGCAGGAATGGTTCGGTGCCACTTTTGTTAAACACTACAGCGGGACACGTCAGGCTGAAGAGCAGAAATATCGCACCCATGTCTCCGATTGGGAGCTTGAGCGCTATTTTGAAATGATTTGACCCCCACAAAGGAAAAATATGATGGGCTTTCTCCCGTATACAAAATGGACATACCCAACTGACATCCGCGTTGGTGCAGGCCGCATTAAAGAGTTGCCAGAGATTGTTGCCGAAATAGGCATGTCAAAGCCGCTAATCGTGACAGATAATGGACTCGCTAACCTGCCAATGATTTCTGAGGCAAAAAAATTGACTGGCGCGCTGGTTTTTTCTGAGATTCAAGGAAATCCAACGGATACAAATCTGGATGCTGGTGTCGCAGCGTTCAATGCGGGTTGTCATGATGGCGTCATCGCTATTGGCGGCGGATCTGCAATGGATATTGGCAAGCTAATCGCACTGATGGCCGAGCAAACAATTCCTGTGTGGGATCTGGAGGACATTGGTGATTGGTGGAAACGCGCAAATATTAATGTGATTGCGCCCGTCATCGCCATACCTACAACTGCCGGGACAGGATCAGAAGTTGGACGCGCGGCGGTGCTGACTAATACAACCACACTAGAGAAAAAGATCCTATTTCATCCACTGATGCTGCCCGTGGTTGTGATTGGGGATCCAGAACTTGCAGTTGGCCTGCCTGCGGATCTGACTGCCGCGACCGGCATGGATGCGTTCACTCACTCATTTGAAACTTTCTGTACTGCGTCATTTCATCCAATGGCAGATGGTATTGCCTTGGAGAGTATGCGTTTGATTAAGACCTATTTGCCGATAGCGACCGAAAACGGATCTGATCTGGATGCACGTCTAAAAATGTTTACAGCGTCGATGATGGCCGGCGTTGCATTTCAGAAAGGTCTTGGCGCGGTCCATTCCATCGCGCACCCGCTAGGCGCGATGTTTGGCTTGCACCACGGTTTGGCCAACGCGATTCTACTGCCCTATGTAATCGCATTTAATAGACCCGAAATTGAGGATAAACTTAGCCGTGTCGCACAGACGCTGAAAGTTGGAGAAAACTATGATGACGTTATGGGGTGGCTGCTGGTTTTCCGCAAGACGCTGAACATTCCAAATACGTTGGCAGAGGTCGGGTTAAGCATCGACCACGCACAAGAGATCGGGATCAAGGGATTGGCTGATCCTTCGACGGCGTGTAACCCACGGACTGTTTCTGCAGAGGATCTTGCGAATATTTATGTAACGGCAGTTGAAGGTCGCCTGCCCTGAAAATTCCAAGGTATGATTAAGTACCATAAATAAACATCATATAATATTACATAGGAGAGCAAATGCAACTTACAGATTTAAACAAACTCGTTGCCGATGGATCGGTGGAAACAGTGATCGTTGCTACACCTGATATGCAGGGCCGCTTGATTGGGAAGCGGATGACGGCCAGACACTTTGTAGATGCTGGTAAGGATGGGGTAGGAACATGCTCGATTGTATTGGCTTGGGGGCATGATCATTCACTAGATCCTGGTTACGCTCTGTCAAGTTGGGATAATGGCTACCCAAACATGTTGGTGCGCCCCGATATGTCGACGCTGACAATGTATCCTTGGTTTGATAAGACTGCATTTGTAATGGGTGACGCTATGCATCCTGATGGTGATGATATTGATGTAGCGCCGCGTACTATCCTTGCAAATATGCTTAAAAAACTCTCAAATCTTGGTCTATCACCTAACTTTGTGTCCGAGTTGGAATTCTATATTCTAAATGAAACCCCGCAAAGTCTGTTTGATAAGGGTTTCGTTAACCTGACTAGTAAACATCATACTTTACACCCTGAAACTTTGATGCGGACTTCTGAGGATGAGCATTATCTTGGCCCGCTGCGTGCGCATCTTGAGGCTGCTGGCGTGAAGGTCGAAATGTTTAAGGCTGAATATTCGCCAAGCCAGGTGGAGGTCATATTGCAATATGCCAAAGGTATGAAAGCCGCAGATGACCACATGTTATTGAAGGCTGCTGCTAAGGAAATTGCCTTACAACAAGGGTTAGTAGCTTCATTCATGGCTAAAATGGACCACTCTTTGGGGGGGAGTTCATGTCATATTCATATGTCTATAATTGACAAGTTGGGAAAATCTGCTTTTTCTGCAGGTTCAGATGGCTCTGAATCATCAGATATTATGACGCACTTTTTAGCTGGGCTAACTCACTTCGTGCGTGACATCTTTTTGTTATTTGCTCCAACAACCAACTCCTATAAACGCTTACGCCCAAGCACGTTTGCACCAGCAACAGTTACCTGGGGCGAGGATAATCGCACAGTTGCTTTTCGTTTAGTTGGAAAAGGCCCTGCCCGCAGAATTGAAAATCGAATACCCGGTGCCGACGTCAATCCCTATTTAGCTTATGCGGCAATGCTTGCTGCAGGGATAAAAGGTATTGAAGAAAAACTGCATCCCTTGGGGACTGCAGTGACGGGCAACGCCTATGAAAGCGGTGATGCACCAACTTTGCCACAAACCTTGGATGAGGCTGTTGAAGCCTTTGAAAACTCTACATTTGTAAGAGATTTTTTCGGTAAGAGTATGCAGGATCATTATGCCAACTTTGGGCGACAGAGTATTATTGCTGCACGAATGGCCGTGACAAACTATGAGCGGCAAATGCTGTTACTCGACATTTAATAACACATCAAAATCAAGGAGAATAAACATGTCTAATTCGATCAAACAATGCCACTTACCTAAAGACCCAGTACAATGGGTGAAAGATTTAGAAGCAATTTGGAAAGCCCATGATGGCTACCGCGCAGCAGAAGGATATACAAAAGATGCTGTGTTGTATTGGGGCGCTAATCAATCTCAATCAGGTGTTGCTTTGCGTGAGCGCCCCCAAAAATGGTTTTCATATGCAACTGATTTACAGATCGATAAAAAGTATATTGCCCATAGTTCAAATTGTATCGTAACCACTTGGGATAGTAATTATACTGATCCGGATAATGGTAAAAAAGTAATTGAGCGTGGAATTGAATATTTTTATTTCCGGAATGGGCTCGTCTATGAGCAGCATGCTTGGCAAAGCAGTTGGAATGAAGGCGAAAATTTAGCCGCAGGCGAATTTAGCACCAACTAATTTATTGAATGCGAATCTCATGACCTAAGACACAGGCTTGGGTGCTGCCAAACTAATTTCAATCTTTGTTGATAAAACTACTAGGAGGTCAATTCATGTCTACTTTGTTAAATTCATTAAAATTTTCAAGTGGGCTTGAAATGAAGAATCGTTTCATGCTCGCTCCACTTACAAACTGCCAGAGTTATGATAATGGTGTTCTATCTGACGAAGAATTTAATTGGTTAACTATGAGGGCTGCTGGTGGTTTTGGCTTAACAATGACTTGCGCTGCACATGTGCAAGCCATAGGCCAAGGGTTTCCTGGGCAACTTGGTGTTTTTTCTGATAAACACTTGGATGGTTTAACCCGATTAGCAAAAAAAATAAAATCATATAAAAGTATTTCTATCTGTCAAATTCATCATGCTGGCATGCGATCCCCAGTAGAAATTATTGGTGAGGCTCCCGTTTGTCCATCTGCTAATGAGAAATTTGGTGCTAGAGCATTATCATTAATAGAAG